>JACDZJ010000204.1_pt1 | contig 24329 bp, 28 predicted proteins | sample 7365721 | NCBI WGS metagenome assembly JACDZJ01 (sample SAMN15143480, study PRJNA637477) | pond metagenome | biome: freshwater wetland ecosystem [ENVO:00000243]; feature: pond [ENVO:00000033]; material: pond water [ENVO:00002228]; isolation source: pond water containing pink berries ... | reverse complement strand
CATGACAATGAAATCGTTCACTCCAATCAACACTTATTCAGTGTTTCCTTAGGCCGGCAGTTGGCCGATACGCGACCGTTGTATGAAAATAGTCGGTGCTGGCGGGACGGCACCAACCACCCTCAAGGGCTATTTATTCGGCTTCATGCCGACATCCCTCAATAGCCCGCCCGCCTCCCGCTCGTCCAGTTCCAGCCGACTGCCTTGATGTGCTCGGCGGCAGGAATGTTTTCCGGCGGAGTCCCACCGATGCGCTTGATGGCGTCGCGTACTTCCTTGCCGACCTGCTCATGGGTCTGGATGGCCTGCGCCTGATTGAGCACGCCGTCGCGGGCGAGCTTGTCGCGGGTCTGGGTAATGCGGAACTGGTTGGCGGCAAGCTCGGCGGCATTCATGCGGTCGAGCAGATTGTCCTTTTCTGGTATGGCCTTGCGCTGTTTGATAGCGTCCCGCCCCAAGCCGCCATAGAGGCCCTTGTAGCCGGCGTCGTGGAAGACACCGAACATTTTGCTTTGCACGCCAGCATCCTGCGCGGCGCCAGAAAGGGCTTTGAATTCCTCGGCGGTTTGCTTGCGCAGCTCCAGCCGTTCCATGTCGGCGGCGGCCTGGTCGTTCAGTTCCTGCCGGCGTGCCTGGACGGCAAAATACTTCTGGGCTTGGGCGATTTCGGGCTTGCGCGGATCGCCGTTTTGGGCGATTAGGTAACAGGCGAAGCGGGAGAGCTGGTAATCATGCACATCGCGCAGCCCACCCTTGCCCAGCTCGATCATTTTGCCGGCGCCGGCAAAATGGTAGCCGGGAGGATTTCCCGATTTTTCACAAGAGGTTATCGCCCGCTCGATGGCCTGTTCGAAGCGCCGCCACTGACTGTAGCCCAGCAGCGTTTGCAGGTCGCGGGCGCTCCAGTATTCGGCGCCATGTTCGTTGGTCTGCTTGATGGCCTCGAAGGATTTATCCCCCAGCGTAGGGAGTTGTTTGTCGTTCATGATTGCGGCCTCCAGTCAGGAATAACGGCAAGACTTCCCAATGACATGGCAATTCTACCCATGTGAAGGCCAGCAGGACGGACGCGCCAAGGCCTCCCCCAAAAGTCGGCGCTGGCGGGACAGCGCAGCAACATTAGCGTTTTCATATAAAAGCCGGCTTGATACGCCAATTGATATTCATGTTTGTCCAAGCCCGCCTCACCAGTGATAATCACACCGATAAGCCATTGCCACAGGCAAGGACAATAACGAGGGGGAGTAAAGATGTCAGATGGTCAAGACGACAAGCCGGGCTTGCTCGCAGCACTGAAGAAGCCGCCCAAGTGTTCGATGTTGCGCATGATCACGATCGGCCTGCTGGGCGGCATCATGCTTTGGGGCGGGCTCAACATCGGCATGGAATACACCAACCGTTCCGAATTCTGCATGTCCTGCCATGAAATGACGATTCCCTTCGAGGAACTGAAGAAGACCGTCCATTACAAGAACCGCAGTGGTACCACCGTGCAATGTGCCGACTGCCATATCGCCAGTAGCAAAACACCCAACGACTACATCTTCAAGTCCTTCCAGAAGATCATGGCCGCCCGCGACCTGATGGGTCATATCAAGGGTACGGTAGATACACCGGAGAAGTTCGAAGCCTATCGCCTGACCATGGCCAAGCGTGTCTGGGAAAGAATGTATGAGCGCGACTCGCAGGAATGTCGCAACTGCCACGACTTCAAGACGATGGACCCGGAAAAGCAGAAGGATCGGTCCGTCGTCAAGCACGAAGGGGCAATCGAAGACGGCAAGACCTGCATCGAATGCCACAAGGGCATCGCCCACAAACCGGTGCACCATTTGCTTGAACAAGAACAAGGTGCCGCCAAGACAGAAGGCTGATAGGATTGCGTTTTTCCTGTCAGACAATAAAACCATTTACATACAGGAGGGGATCGATGAAAAAGATTGCATTGGCTGTGATGGGTGTGTTCGTGGCCAGCGGTGCCTGGGCCGGTGCACCTGACTGGAGCAAGGTTACCGAGCGCAAGGTCAAGCTGTTTTATCCGGGTCAGGCCAGCCTCGAGTGGGTGATGAACAAGAACGACCATTCGGCCGTGCCCGACATCGTCGACAAGAAGCGCGCCTGTTCGAAGTGCCACGAGGGCGATGCCAACGAGATTGGCGACAAGATCGTCGCCGGCAAGCCGGTCGGCAGTTCTAAGAGCGTGCTTGAACCGAAGCCGCCAGCCGGCAAGGTGGGCTGGATTCCGGTCAGCTTCAAGGCGGCGCATGACGGCGAGAAGATTTATTTCCGCTTCGAGTGGGTGCCGCCGCAGAACGGTGACCTCAAGCTGGACAAGAAGAACGAAGTGAAGCTCACCATGATGTTTGATGGGGGCGGCACGGTCGAAGGGGCAGAGTTGAACGGCTGCTGGGGCACCTGCCACAACGACCTGCGCAGCATGAAGGACGCCAAGGACGACAAGAAGACCAAGTACATCAAGGGCGCCGACCTTGCAAGCGGCAAGTTCATGGATCTGATGCAGTACCGCAGCGGCAAGGGCGAGAAGCCGGCCGACGGCTATGTTGCCGACCAGCGTGTCATGGAAGGCGGCAAGGGTCTGGTCAAGGCAGAAGGCATCAAGGAAGGCAACAAGTGGGTCGTCACCTTCGAGCGCACGCTGGCCGGTGGCGGCAAGGGCGACCATGCCATTATGCCCGACAAGATCTACAACTTCGGTTTTGCGATTCACGAAGACTTTACGGCGGCGCGCTACCACTACGTATCGCTCAACTACCAGTTCGGCCTCGACAAGACGGTCGATGGCGTGAAGTACTACTACAACGTCACCAAGCAATAAAAAGAGGGAAGCACCACCGGGGGTTCATAACAACGCAACAATCAGGAGGAGGTAACGATGAAGAAACGATGGAGTGGATGGACGCTGGCGGCAGGGGCGCTGGCGTTATCGGCAACGGCATTTGCGGCACCGCCCAGCCCCGAGATGATTTCCTTCGCCTGCGCCGGTTGCCACGGCACCAATGGCGGCAGTGCCGGCCTGACCATGCCGACCTTGGCCAGCCAGTCGAAGACGGCGATCGTCGACGCCATGAAGAAATTCAAGAGCGGCGATCGTCCCTCGACCGTCATGGGTCGCCTGGCGAAGGGCTATTCCGACGCCGACTTCGACGCGATGGCGACGTTCTTCTCCAAGCAGAAATTCCACTCGACCGCGCAGACCATCGACGCCGCCAAGGCCAAACAAGGGGCCGATCTGCAGGAAGCGAACTGCTCGCGCTGCCACCTGGAAGACGGCAAAGAAGGCAAGGACGACACGCCGGTGATGGCCAGCCAGTGGCTACCCTACCTCAAGATGCAGATGTCGCTCTACGAATCCGGCAAGCGCAAGATGCCGGAGAAGATGGCCGAGAAGGTGAAGAATCTGTCGCCGCAGGAAATTGATGCCCTGCTCCACTTCTACGCCAGCGTCAAATAAGGGGGAAAACGACATGACATTGGATCGCAGAAACTTCATCAAGCTGATGGGCGGCGCTTCGACGCTGGCCCTGGCCGGCTGTGCCACCGAAGGCCCGGCCGTGGGCTCTTCCACCGCCATCATGCCCAAGGGCGGCGCACGGCGCGTCGTCGTGGTCGGTGGCGGCTATGGCGGCACCATCGCCGCCAAGTACTTGCGCATGCTCGACCAGAGCATCGAGGTCGTGCTGATCGAAAAGAACAGGCAGTTCGTCTCCTGCCCGTTCAGCAACTTCTACATCGCCGGCATCACCCAGGACCTGAATGCGCAGACCATCGGCTACGACAAGCTGGCGGCCAATCACGGCATCAAGATGCTCTACGCCGAAGTCACCGCTATCGACCCGGCCGCGAAGAAAGTCGTCACCACCGAAGGAACCTTGGACTTCGACCGTTGCATCGTCTCGCCTGGCATCGATTTCCGCACCGAGGAAATCGAGGGCTACAACAGCCGCACCGCCGAAGCCTTCCCGCACGCCTGGAAGGCCGGCGCGCAATCGACCCTGCTGCGCAACCAGATGCAGTCGATGGCTGATGGCGGCACCGTCGTCATCAGCATGCCGCTCACGCCCTATCGCTGCCCGCCCGGCCCTTACGAGCGCGCCTGCCTGATCGCGCATTACCTGAAGAAGCACAAGCCGAAATCCAAGCTGATCCTGCTGGATGCCAACCCCGACGTGGTCTCCAAGAAGCCGCTGTTCACCAAGGCCTGGAGTACCTACTACAAGGACAACTTCCAGTACGTCGGCGGCAAGAAGGTCACGCAGGTGAATGTTTCCGGCAAGTCGGTCAGCGTCGAGGGCATCGAGGACTTCAAGGGCGATGTCATCAACCTGATTCCGCCCCAGCGCGCCGCCAACATCATGGTCCAGTCGGGCCTGGTCGGCGACGACAAGAAGTGGTGCCCGGTTGATGCCGTCAGCTTCGAATCGACCAAGCACAAAGGCGTGCACATCATCGGCGACGCTACCGCGCTGCCTTCCGATGGCCCCCCGATGCCCAAGTCCGGCTACTCGGCCAACTCGCAGGCCAAGTTCTGCGCGATCAACGTCGTTAACCTCATGAACAGCAAGCCGACCGTCGAATTCTCCGGCATCAACGTCTGCTACAGCGCCATCGACGACCACCAGTCGGTGAGCATCGCGCAGGTGTTCGCGTTGGCGAACGGCAAGATCAAGTCGTCCGCGACCGCCATTTCGCCGGCCGATTTTTCACTGGCAAAGGACGAGCATGCCTACGGGGAAAGCTGGCTGAAAAATATCCTCACCGAGATGTCGACCTGATTCCAGGCCGCTGCAACGACACACCCCGCTACGGCGGGGTGTATTTTTTCAACCCTTGCCGGTGCTGCCGAAACCGCCGGCCCCGCGGTGGTTTTCCGTGAACCTCTCGACTACGTTGAACGCCACTTGCAATACCGGCACGATCACCAGTTGCGCGATACGGTCGAGCGGGTTCAGTTCGAAAACGTCCTTGCCGCGATTCCACAGCGAGACGAAGATCTCGCCCTGGTAGTCGGAATCGATCAGGCCGACCAGGTTGCCCAGCACGATGCCGTGCTTGTGGCCCAAGCCCGAGCGCGGCAGGATCATCGCTGCCAGACCCGGATCGTCGAGATGGATGGCGATGCCGGCCGGCACCAGCATGGTCTCGCCCGGATGCAGGCGCACCGGCGCCTCAATGCAGGCACGCAGGTCCATACCCGCCGCGCCAGGCGTAGCGTAATGCGGCGCCGATTCGCCCTGGTTGTCTTTCAGGCGCTGGTCCAGAATGCGCACGTCGATGGTATGCATGGCTGCTCTATCTCCCGATCATTGCAGCGATGTGACGGACGATGTCACGCGCCACATCCAGTTTGTCGCCCGCCGGTAGCGGGCGGGCGCCTGCGGCATCGAACAGTGTGACGCTGTTCGTCTCGCCGCCCAGTCCGTCCTGTACCAGATTGCCGACCACCAGCGGCAACCGTTTCGCCTGCCGCTTGGCTTCGGCGTATTCGGCCAGGTTGCAGCTCTCGGCGGCGAAGCCGACGCAGAAAGGCGCATTGGGGTGCGCCGCCACTTCGGTGAGGATGTCCGGATTGGCAACGAGTTCGAGCGTCAATGTCTGCGACCCTTTCTTGATCTTGTGCGCAGCCGGGTCGGCCGGCCGAAAATCGGCGACGGCGGCGACACCGATGAAAATATCGGCAGGCAATTGCGCCAGCACCGCCGCACGCATGTCGAGCGCGCTGACAACATCGACACGCTCGACTCCCATGGGCGTCGGCTGGCTGACCGGGCCGGCCACCAGCGTGACCTCAGCCCCGGCCTCCGCGCAGGCACGTGCCAGGGCGAAGCCCATCTTGCCGGAACTGCTGTTGGTCAGGCCGCGCACCGGATCGAGCGCTTCGAAGGTCGGCCCGGCGGTCAGCAGTACGCGCCGACCTTCCAGCAATTTCGGCTGGAAGAAATCAATCAAAGCGTCAAACAGTTCGATGGGCTCCAGCATGCGCCCTGCGCCGGTTTCGCCACAGGCCTGCAAGCCGCTGGCAGGTCCGAGGACGGGCACGCCGTCCTCGCGCAATAATGCCACGTTGCGCTGCGTGGCGGGAGCCTCCCACATCTGCCGGTTCATCGCCGGTACCACCAGTAGCGGACAATCCCGCGCCAGGCACAGCGTGGCAAGCAGGTCGTCGGCAAAACCCTGCGCCAGTTTTGCCAGAAAGTTAGCGGTCGCCGGCGCCACCAGGATGAAGTCCGCACCCCGCGTCACATCGATGTGTGACATGCCATTGGGCAAACCCTCTTCCCACAGCGAGGTCAACACCGGTCGGCCGGTCAGGGCCTGGAAAGTCAGCGGGGTGACGAAGCGGGCAGCGGCAGCGGTCATCACCACATCGACTTGCGCACCCGCCTTGACCAGCAATCGCGCCAGTTCGCCGGCCTTGTAGGCCGCAATGCCGCCGGTGACGCCGAGCACGATACGCTTGCCTTGCAATGGACTCATGACAGATACAATGCCGTGAAAGACCGCCGGATTCTAACCCATGGCAATCACCGACTGGCCCGACGACCAACGCCCGCGCGAACGCCTGCTGGCACAGGGCGCGGCTGCTCTGTCCGATGCCGAATTGCTGGCGATCTTCCTGCGCGTTGGGGTCAAGGGTATGAGCGCGGTAGATCTGGCGCGTACCCTGCTTGCCCATTTCGACCACAGCCTGGCCCGCCTCGCCGCCGCGCCGGCGGACGAACTGACGCGCGTCAATGGCATCGGCCCAGCCAAGGCGGCTCAACTCGCCGCCACGCTTGAACTTGCCCGGCGCGGCCTGCGCGAGGAACTCCGCGCCCCGCCAAGCCTTTCCACACCCGACATAGTGCGCGACTGGCTGCGCCTCAAGCTCGGTACCCTGCCGCACGAAGTCTTCCTGGCATTGTGGCTGGATGCGCAGAACCGCCTGATCGCCGACGAGGAACTGTTTCGCGGCACCCTCACCCAGGCCAGTGTCTATCCACGGGAAGTGGTCAAACGGGCGCTCACCCACAATGCCGCCGCTGTCATCTTCGCGCACAACCACCCGAGCGGGGTGGCCGAACCCTCGGCGGCCGACGAACTGCTGACCCGCAACCTCAAGCAGGCGCTGGACCTCGTGGATGTGCGCGTGGTCGACCATTTCATCGTCGCTGGACAGGCCAGACCGCTGTCCTTCGCCGAACGCGGACTGCTGTAAAAAAGTCGGCAAAACACTTGCTTATCGCTTCAGCTCTCCAGTACAATACTCGGCTTTCCGCAATCCGAAGCACTGGAGCATAAATCATGTCACGCGTCTGCCAAGTGACGGGCAAGGCCCCGATGGTGGGGAACCATGTGTCCCACGCCAACAACAAGACCAAGCGCCGCTATCTGCCCAACCTGCACGCCCGCAAGTTCTGGGTCGAAACCGAAAACCGCTGGGTGCGCCTGCGCGTCTCCAATGCCGGCCTGCGCACCATCGACAAGAAAGGCATCGACGTTGTTCTCGCCGAGTTGCGCGAACGCGGCGAAGCCGTTTGAACCGGGAGGTAATCAATCATGGCATCCAAGGGCGGACGTGAAAAAATCAAGCTTGAGTCCACTGCCGGGACCGGGTACTTCTACACCACCAACAAGAACAAGCGCACCACGCCGGAAAAGCTCGAGTTCATAAAATATGATCCGAAGGCCCGCAAGCACGTGCTGTTCAAGGAAGTAAAGCTGAAGTAATTCGGCTTGCCTCAGACGAAACGCCAGCCCTAGCGCTGGCTTTTTTGTGAGAAAGAAAAAAGAAGAAGCGGTGTGAGTCGCCGACCAGCCTGCGCATATGTACCTGAGGGGAGGTATCACAAACGCACGGCAATGGAGGAGGTCATCGAGAAACGTCAGGATCAGGGGGGAACATGACGTTCTTTCAGTAAGCGACTCAATACAAATGCACCGCTTCCCGCCCGCCACTTATCCAAAAGCCATGCCAGCCAGACGATAATCTATAGGATATTGATTTAATTGGGTTATCAATAATAACCCGTCAAAGAATTACTGTTATTATGGCGGTAATAATGCCATTTCAACAGTAAAACATGTCATTTTAGTCAGAAACCAGATTGCGCAGCTTGCGATAGAGGGTACGCTCGCTGATTCCCAGTTCCGATGCAAGTGCCTTGCGGTTGCCGCAGTGCTCGGCCAGACGACGTCGCAGCGTCAGCTCTTCCAGTTGCGCCAGGGTTTGGCTCGGGGTACCGCTGGAAATCGCCGCCGTTGCCGTCTTGCCGGAGCCGACTTTTTCGGGTAGCAGTACTTCGACAGGCAAGTGTTGCGGCTGGATTGTCTCGCCATCACACAACAGCGTGGCCCGCTCCAGCACGTTGCGCAACTCGCGCACATTACCGGGATAGTCATACTCAAGCAGGCAAGTGAGCGCAGCAGGCGAAACACGAAAAATTCGCCCCGGAGAGAGACGCGCCAACAGCGCCTCGACCAGCAAGGGAATGTCTTCGCGCCGCTCGCGCAGTGCCGGCAGGCGGATCGGGAAGGTGTTGAGGCGGTAATACAGATCCTGGCGGAAGCGTTCGGCCAGCACCATCTCGCGCAGGTTGCGGTGCGTCGCCGAAATCAGCCGGATATCGGCCTTGAGAAAATCGCTGGCACCGACGCGCCGGAAGGTGCCGGTTTCCAGCAGGCGCAGCAGCTTGACCTGCATCCCGAGCGGGATGTCACCGAGTTCGTCGAGGAATAGCGTACCGCCCGTAGCCGACTCGACCAAACCGATACGGCGCCCAGCCGCCCCGGTGAAAGCCCCTTTCTCGTGGCCGAACAACTCACTCTCGAACAGGGTTTCGGTCAGCCCTGAGCAATCGAGGGCGACGAAGGGTCGATGGGCGCGCCGGCTGGCATCGTGGATCGCCTTGGCCACCAACTCCTTGCCGGTGCCGGACTCGCCCTGCAGCATCACGGTGGCATCGGACGGCGCAACGCGCCCCATCAGTTCGAACATCTGCCGAAAGGCCGGGGCACGCCCGACCAGCGCCCGCGCGCCGGCCGCATTGGACGAAACACCCAGCGGCTCCATCTTCTCGATGAAGCAGACAATGTCACCCTCCGGTCCGCGCACTGGTGTCAGCTCGATATTGACATAGGCCTCGCCATCCGGCGTGTGGTGCAGGTGCAGGACGCGTTCGCGCTGGCCGGATGCCAGGCTCTGCTTGAGCGGACAAGCCTCGCCGGCCTGGTCACAGGGCGCCGAGTAATGATGAGAGACGGCATAGCAGGTCTGCCCCACCCTAACCTCGTCCTCGCAGTAGGTACGCCGATAGGCTTTGTTGGCTGCCAAAATGCGGTAGTTGCGATCACAGAGGATATGCGGCTCGGGCAGACTGTCGAGATAGGACACCAGTTCGGAAAGGGTTTCGGTCACGGCAGCGCTCCCAAGTCGGATTTGACAGTCGGTTTGGCAGAATTATGTCATTAACGACAGCGCTACCCGGCGCAACCGATAGCTTTTTGGTGCCAATCAAGGTGGATCACAAATTGCTAATATTCCAGCCTACAATGCCGTAGCTTACTGCTCAGGATTTACACCGCAATGAATACACCGCCCCCAACCGCTGCGCCGCCCCAACGACTGGAACATTTTCCGATCTCGTTCTTCGCTACCGTGATGGGCAGCGCGGGTCTCGCCATCGCCTGGAAAAAAGCTCATCTGGTCCTTGGCCTGCCAGCCGATATCGGACTGGCCTTGCAATGGTGGGCGCTGACCCTCTTTGGCGTACTCGCGGCCTTTTACCTCGCCAAGATGGCACGGCACTGGCCGGCGGTGCAGCACGAGTTCGCCCATCCGGTTCGCCTCAATTTCTTCCCGGCTTCATCAATCTCACTGCTGCTGCTGGCCGTGGCCTTTGCCGAGACACACGCTGTGCTGGCGCAAGGTTTATGGACCGTCGGTGCGATCCTCCATCTGGGCTTCACTCTGACGGTGATGAGCAGCTGGATCCACCATACCCGCTACGACATCAAGCACGCCAATCCGGCCTGGTTCATCCCGGTAGTCGGCAACATCATCGTGCCGGTCGCCGGCGTCGGCTTCGCCCCGGCCGAAATCTCGTGGTTCTTCTTCAGCATCGGCCTGCTGTTCTGGATCGTCCTGCTGACCATCGTCATGAACCGCCTGTTTTTCCACGAGCCGCTGCCGGAGCGGCTGACGCCGACGCTGTTCATCCTGATCGCACCACCTGCCGTCGGTTTCATCGCCTGGGTCAAGTTGCAGGGCGGCGAAATCGACGCGTTCGCGCGCATCCTGTACTACGTCGGCCTGTTCCTCACCCTGCTGCTGGCCAGCAACGCGTTGCGCTTCTTCCGCATCCGCTTCTTCCTGTCGACCTGGGCCTACTCCTTCCCGCTCGCCGCCATCACCGTCGCCACGCTGGTGATGGCCGAACGGATGGGCGGACTGTTCGTACCGCTGGGCTGGCTGCTGCTCGCGGTGCTGAGCACGGTATTGCTGCTGCTGACGCTGCGCACTGCACAAGGGGTGCTGCGCGGCGAAATCTGCGTGCCGGAATAGTCTCATCAGGAAGGGCGCAGCCTGCGCCAGAGGCGCGTGCCGACCTCAAAACCGGCCAGCGCTAGCGCCCCGCTAACCACACCGACCAGCATGTCCACCAGCGGCGGCACGAGGTAATGCAGCAGCCCACTCTTGCCGGCCAGCACCTCAATGGCGTGATGGACCGGCGGCAGGCCATGCCCAAGGATGCTGCCGCCGACCAGGAACATCGCCGCCGTGCCGATCACCGCCAGCGATTTCATCAGCAGCGGTGCCGCCCGCAGCAGGCCGCGCCCGATCATACGCGCCGCCACGTTAGCCTTGCCGACCAGATTGAGGCCCAGATCGTCCATTTTGACGATGGCGGCGACGATGCCATATACACCCACCGTCATCAGCAGGCCGATGCCGACCAGCACCGTCACCTGCGACAGGAAGGGCCTCTCGGCCACCGTGCCAAGAGCGATGACGATGATCTCGGCCGACAGGACGAAATCGGTGCGGATCGCCCCCTGAATCTTTTCAGCCTCGGTCGCAGCCTTGACCGCTTCGTCTGTCGCCGGAGGGTGCAGAAACTTCTCGGCGAGTTTTTCCACACCTTCGAAGCAGAGATAAAGCCCGCCGACCATCAGCAGCGGCGTTATCAGCCAGGGCAGCAGTGCGCTGATCGCCAGCGCGGCAGGCACGAGGATCGCCTTGTTTTTCAGCGAACCTACCGCCACCGCCCACACCACCGGCAGTTCGCGGTCGGCATTGACGCCGGACACCTGCTGGGCGTTCAACGCCAGATCGTCGCCGAGCACGCCGGCGGTCTTCTTCGCGGCAACCTTGGTCATCGCCGCCACATCGTCGAGGATCGACGCGATGTCGTCGATCAGGGCCAACAAACTTGCGCCTGCCATGGGGAGTGTCCTCGATGCCGTGCTGCCAGCGCCGACTTTTCAGGGCTGCAGCATGCGGATTTCGCGTTGCGGGAAGGGAATGGCGATGCCGGCCGTCTGGAATGCCTTCCAGATCGCCAGGTGGATGTCGGACTTGACTTGCAGCGAACCCTCTTCCGGGTCGGCGATCCAGAAGCCGAGTTCGAGGGCGATGCCGGAATCGGCGAAGGCGATGACAAAGGCCTTCGGTGGCGGATCGGCCAGCACGCGCGGCTGCGCGTGGGCCGCCTCGACCAGGATCGCCATCGCCCGTTCGAGATCGGTATCGTAAGCCACCTGCACCTGGGTCGCCAGACGCACCTTGGGATCGGTGAGGGTTTCGTTGCTGATGATCGAACCGATCAACATCTCGTTCGGCACGATCACCTCGGCGCCGGTCGGGCTGCGCAGTAGCGTGTAGCGTGTCTTGATGCGCGTGACCACGCCGCGCTGGGCTGCCACCTCGACCAGGTTGCCGATGCCGATCGAGCGGTCGAGCAGGATGATGAATCCGGACACATAATTGGCGGCGATCTTCTGCAGGCCGAGGCCAAGGCCGACGCCGAGCGCACCGCCGAATACCGACAGGGTCGTCAGGTCGATACCGACCAGCGGCAGGCCGATCAGCACGGCAACGAGGATCAACAGGGCGCGCATCACGCGCGTCAGCACCAGGCGCAGGTTGCCGTCGAGTCCCTCGGCCTGCATCAACTTCGCCTCGATGGCGGCACCGATCCATAGCGCTACCAGCAATGTCCCCAAGACGGCGGCAGCGCCCTGCAGCACCAGCCACAGATCGAGTTTCTCCTTGCCGAGGCTGAAGCGCACACTTTCCATCAACTCGATCAGTTCGGGCAGCACACCGAGGATATGCAGGGCCACCACCGCCCAGACGATAAAGGCCAGAATGCGCTCGAAGCTCTGCAGCCAGGGCGCGCTGGCGAAGAAACTTTGACGCACCACGAACATGACGGCACGGATCAGCACCAGCGAGGTCAGCAGCGGAAGCGCCAGCGACAACAAGTTGACGTGGTGCCATTGCGCCAGCACCGGCCGTACCGCCAGCACCAGCACCAGCATCGTCAGCGGCAGGCCTAGCCGTTTCATGCCGCGCCGCCCGAAATCGAGGGCGCGGTTGTCCGGTACCGCGGCACCGCTGAAACGTGACCGGAACCAGCGATCGCAACCCCAGGCCAGCAGGAAGCACACCGCGAGCACACCGACCTGCCAGAGGACCTCTGCCTGCTGGAGATCCTGCCACAGGTCGAGTAGGAACCTGCCGGCCTCGTTGCCCACGTTCATGGCAAAGCACCTCCGGCATAGGACTCCGCCTCGTCGCGGTGGCGCCGCCAGTTGGCGAGAAAGGCGCGCGCCAGCGCGCCGTTGTCGCGCAGGATCAGCAAGTTTTCGGCATTGCGCGCCTGGGCGGAATAGCTGTAGTTGTAGCTGCCGGTGATGACCACGGGATAGGCTTCCTCTGCATCGATCAGCAGGATTTTATTGTGCGCAGCCGTGTAGCGGGTTTCCAGCCGCACAACAATACCCGTCGCCGCCAGTTGCGGCACCAGCGAGTTCTCGCTCCTAGCCACCATCTCGCGGTCGGCCAGCAGTTCGACCCTGATGCCACGGCCATGCGCATCCGACAGTGCCCGTGCGATGTTGCGGCTGGTCAGCAGGTAGGCCTGAACATGCAGGGTACGCTTCGCCTTGCCGACCTCGCGCAGCAGCGCGCCCTCGGCATCGTCCCACGGCGTGAACAGCGCTTCCACCGTCCCGCTGGCCGGCAATTCCACCGCATGAACGGGTGCCGCCAGCAGGGCCAGCGCAATGAAGAGGAACCGCAGGATCATGTGATGCGCTCAAGTACGGCGGCGTAGAAACCGTCGGTGCCGTGGGTATGCGGTGCGAGTTGCAGATCGGGTCCGGACAACAGAACCGCGATACCCTGCGCCGCCAGCACTTCCGCCGCCGGTCGGCGCACAAAGGCAGGATGTGCCGCCAGGAAGGCCTCGACGATCTGCTGGTTTTCCTCGGGCAGCAGGCTGCAGGTGGCATAGACGAGTCGCCCGCCGGGTTTCAGCAAGGTTGCCGCGGAGGCGAGGATGGAGGTCTGTTTGACGACCAGTTCCGCCACGCTTTCCGGGCTTTGCCGCCACTTGAGATCGGGGTTGCGGCGCAGGGTGCCGAGTCCCGAGCAGGGCACATCGACCAGTATGCGGTCGCACTTGCCGGCCAGGCGCTTCACGCGCTGGTCGTGTTCGTGGGCGATGGCCACCGGATGGACATTGGACAAACCCGAGCGCGCCAGGCGGGGCTTGAACTTCGCCAGTCGTTTGTCGGAAACATCGAAGGCATACAGGCGCCCGGTCGAACGCATCAGGGCACCCAGCAACAAGGTCTTGCCGCCGGCACCGGCGCAGAAATCCACCACCATCTCGCCACGCTTGGGTGCCAGCAGATAACCCAGCAACTGGCTACCCTCGTCTTGCACCTCGATGCAGCCATCGAGGAACAGCGGGTGCTTGGCAAGATAGGATTTCTCGGTGAGCCGGATACCGTCCGGCGCATACGGGCAGGCCTGTGCGGCGAAGCCGTCGGCGGCAAACTGCGCCAGCACTGCGTCGCGGTTCACCTTCAAGGTATTCACGCGCAGGTCGAGGGGCGCCGGCTGGTTGAGCGCTCGCGCCAGCGCCAGCAGTTCGGCTTCCGGCATCAAGGCCTGCAAGCGTGAAACCAGCCAGTCCGGCAGGTCGGTCTGCTCCGCCAACGACAACACGGGTTCGGGCCGCGCCTTGAGTTCAGCCAGCCACTCGGCGTCGCGCGCGGAGACCGCTCCCTCCAGCACGCGCCGGCTGATGCCGCAATGGCGCAGCATGGCAGCCAGCACCAACTGCTTGACGTTGGCATCCGGGCCGGCCCAGGCCACCAGCGAACGCCGGCGGCGCAATACCGCATAAGCCGCCTCGGCGATCATGGCCCGCTCGCGCGGCCCGCAGCGCTGGGCGCGGAAGAATCCGGACAATGCTGCATCGGCGGCCTGATTGAAGCGCAGCAGTTCGCTGGTGGCGGTGATGGTCTGTTCGAATAGCTTGCGGGTCAGCGTGTTCATGGTGTCTTGTCCAGTTCGATGGCGGTGATTTTCTGGTCGAAGATTTCGCCCTTGCGGTCACGGTAGCGGATTTTCAGTGGCAGGCGGCTGGCGGTATCCAGCCAGACCTCGGTGTTCTCATCCCGGCTGCTACCGGTGATGGTCAGGTGTTGCGCCGGGCGTTCGCCGAAGGGTGTATCGAGTTGCTCGGTGGCAACGAACGAGACAGTATAGGTGGCGACCTTGCGACCGGTGGTCACGCTCATCGGGAAGCGGTCAGAATCATTCGGCACCGCCCCCAGTTGATAGAACAGCGACAGCAGATCCTGCACCCCGTCGCCGAGCGGCGCGCTGGTACCGCCGCTCAACACGATGTTGCGCTGGGCCAGGTCGAACTGTGCGCTGTCTTTCAGCTTGCCGTCGCGCTCAACCCGGAATTCGAGGGGTTGGAGTCCGGTGGCGACGAAGCGGCCCCGGCTTTCCTGCACCACCTGCGCCGGCCGGAACAGCGCCGCCAAGCCGATGGTTTGGGTCAGCGCGCGCAATTCATACTGATCGCCGTCATGCCGCCAGCGATGTTCCGCCTGGCCGACGATCAGCCCGCTCTCGCCTCGCGTCACCTGAAAAATGATCCGGCCGCTGCGCGGGAAGGTATCGGCATAGACAATAGTCGGCGCTGGCGGGACGGCGGGAGTGGCTTCCGTCTGACTGGCAGCAGGTTCGGGCATAGTTTCCTGCTGCGGCATCGCCACCGCATTCTCCACGGGCGCATTCGCAACCGGTTTGGGGCGTGGCTTGGGCTTCGGTACCGGTTCGGGGGCCGCCTGGGCCGGCCGTGGTTTTGGAATAGCGAGGGTGGCATCGATGGTCGCCAGATCCGGTTCGTCCTCGGAAAACGGCAAGCCCCAGCCGGGCGCTGCCAGTGCCCCCACGTGCAGCATCAGCGACGCGACCAGAGCCAGCCAGAAGGGTCGCCGCACCTGGTCATTCATCGATCCGCGGGAACGCGCAATGCTGCGGCAGCGGCGGTCTCATCCGCCTGCCAGACAACGTGGCCTGCCACCCATTGGCAGCGGCCTTCGAGAATGCCGCGCGCCGCCTGCGGATAGGCGAGGTGTTCCTGTACCAGCACGCGGGCGGCCAGTACCTCGGCGGTATCGTCGGGCAGCACCGGCACGGCGACCTGCACGATGACCGGGCCACAATCCAGCGTCGGGGTAACGTAATGCACCGTGCAACCATGCACGCGCACGCCGGCCGCGATGGCGCTCTGATGCGTGTGCAGGCCGGGGAAGGCCGGCAGCAGGGAGGGATGGATGTTCACCAGACGGCCTGCGAAGCGGCGCACGAACGCTTCGGTGAGGATACGCATGAAGCCGGCCAACAATACCAGATCGGCCCCCCTTCGTTCGATCTCGTCGCCCAGCGCGACATCGAACGCTTCGCGGGAAGGATATTCCTTATGGTCGACGATAACGGTTGGCACACCGCGCGCCGCCGCCCAGGGCAGCCCGGCCGCATCGGGCCGGTTGCTGATGACCGCAGCGCAACGCACGGGCAGGTTGGCGTTGAGCAAAGCCTGCATGTTGCTGCCGCGCCCCGAAATCAGGATGACGTAGTTTTTCATATGGGTAAAAACATGGCGACCGTGACGTTCTGAACCACCTTGACGACTGTGCGCTGAGTCTTGTCGGCGGCAATCTGCCAGATCACGTCGAGGTAACCGATCAGGCGGCCGAATTCACGCTCGAAACTCAGATTCTGGACAGGCGACAGTTCGTTGGAAAAAAGCAGCGGCGTGCCAGCCGGCAGGTCGCCCTCGGGCTGGCTGTGGCGCGTGTTGGCCAGTTTCCAGGCGGCAATCTCGACATTGCGTGCTGCGTTGTAAAGCTTCTGGGGGTCGAGGTCATCCAGGAAGAAGAATACCGTCTTGCCCTCGAAGGCATCGTGCAGCATGGTATTCAATCCCCCGACGAAGGCCGCCACGCGGTCATGGGGGTAACTCTCGGCAAGGCCCGCCAGCACCAGTGCCGTGCCGCGCAGGCCACCCGGATCGGGCGACAGTCCCTCGCGCGCCGGCTCGAACAGATAGGCCACTGCAACTTCGAAGTTGGCATGTCCGCCCTTCTTCCATTCGCGCGGATTGCGCTTGTAGAGCTTCTCCGCGAGTCGTTTGAGGCTGGCCTGCACCTCGCGGCGATGCAGGTCGGCGATGCGGTCGATATCCGACTTGGCGAACTGGCCCGGCCCGGAAACACATGCGGCCAGGGGCAGGACGAGCAGGCAGGCAAGCGCATCGCGACGCTTCATGCCTGCGCGGCGGCGCGGCGCTCGCGCCACCAGCCGATCGCCACCGGCAGCACCGAAACGACGATGATGCCGACGATCACCAGCGACAGATTGTTCTTGACCACCGGCAGGTTGCCGAACCAGTAGCCGGACAGCGTCAGCGAGAACACCCACAGCACGGCACCAAGAAAGTCGTAGGGAAAGAAGCGCGCATAGTTCATGCGAGCCACGCCGGCCACGAAGGGCGCGAAGGTGCGCACCAGCGGCACGAAGCGCGCCATCGTCATGGTCGCCGGACCGTAGCGTTCGTAGAAAGCGTGGGTCTTGTCATAGGCGGCGCGATTGAAGAAGCGCGAGCCCTCACCCCAGCGCAGGATGTGGCCGCCCACCCAGCGGCCGATGGCGTAATTGACGTTGTCGCCCAGCACGGCAGCCGTCAGCAGCACCGCGATCAGGATGCGAATGTCCATACCGCCACCGCCAATGCCTTCGGCCGCCAATGCCCCGGAAACGAACAGCAGTGAATCGCCCGGCAGGAAGGGGGTGACCACCAGCCCGGTTTCGCAGAAGACAATGAGAAAGAGGATGGCATAGATCCACATCCCGTATTGCGCCACCAGCAGGGCGAGATGCTTGTCGAGGTGGAGGACGATGTCGATGAACTGGGCTAGGAGTTCCATGGCGCGGGAGTTTACCCCACCCCCTCCTATAATCCCGCGACCATGCGCCGCATCCATCCCCTCCCCGACCTGCTCATCAGCCAGATCGCCGCCGGCGAGGTGGTCGAGCGCCCCGCCTCCGTTCTCAAGGAACTGATCGAGAACAGCCTCGATGCGGGTGCGACGCAGCTCGACATACAACTGGAAGAAGGCGGCGTCAGGCTGATCCGCGTCGCCGACAATGGCGCCGGCATCGCGCCGGACGACCTGCCGCTGGCACTCGCCCGGCATGCCACCAGCAAGATCGCCAGCCTCGCCGACCTCGAATGCGTCGCCAGTTACGGCTTCCGTGGCGAAGCGCTGGCGTCCATCGCGGCGGTGGCACGCGTGACCATCACCAGCCGCACCGCCGACACCCCGCACGCCTGGCGCATCGAGACGACGGGCATGACACCGCAGCCCGCCGCGCTCGCCGCGGGCACGGTGATCGCCGTCGCCGACCTGTATTTCAATACCCCGGCACGCCGCAAGTTCCTCAAGACCACGGCAACGGAATTCGCCCATTGCGACGATGTCGTCGTCCGCATGGCGCAGGTGCGCCCGGACGTTGCCTTCACGCTGGCGCATGATGGCCAGGTCAAACGCCGTCTCGCCACAACCGACTTTTCGCGGCGCACGCGCGAATTGTTGGGCGAGCCGCTGATCGCCCACGCCCGCCCCATCGCGGCAGAGGCGGGACCGCTGCGTCTGACCGGCTATGCCGCCCTGCCGGCCTACGCCAAAACCACTCGGGCGGAACCGTATTTCTACGTCAATGGCCGCTACGTCCGCGACAAACTGCTGGTCCATGCCGCGCGGCAAGCCTATGCGGACGTGTTGCATGGCGCACACCATCCGGCCTATGTACTGTTCCTCGAACTCGACCCGGCAACGGTCGACGTCAATGTCCACCCGGCCAAAACGGAAGTCCGGTTCAGGGATGCTCGCGGCGTGCACCAGTTTATTTTCCTTGTCCTGCAACGCGCCTTGGCGAAACCGCTTGCCGCTGCACGTCCGGAAATCACGACCGTCCCGCCAGCGCCGACTTTTTCGGCCCCGGTGCAAACACGATTCACGGTGCGCGAGCCCGCGGCCAGCGCCTACATCGATTTCGCGCGGCAGGCTTGCAGCGAACCGGCACCCGCCAACGCCGACACCCCGCTCGGCTATGCGCTCGGCCAGTTGCATGGCATCTATATTCTGGCGCAGAACGCCCAGGGGCTGGTGCTGGTCGACATGCACGCCGCCCACGAACGCATCCTCTATGAGCGCCTCAAGGCCACGACGGCTGCCCGGCCGGCCACGCAGCCGTTGCTGGTTCCCGTGCTGTTCGAGGCGAGTGCAAGCGAACTGGCCTGTGTGGAAGACCATGCCGTCACAATGGAGGCGCTGGGTTTCGAAATCGCTTCTACCGGTCCGCAACAACTGGCCGTGCGCGCCGTGCCGGCCCTGCTGGCCGGCGGTGACCTCGCCGCGCTGGCCCGCGCCCTGCTGGCCGATCTGGCCGGGCAACCCGCCAGCCACGTGCTGGAAACCCGCCGCAACGAGTTGCTCGCCACGCTCGCTTGCCATGGCGCGGTACGCGCTAACCGCAGCCTGAGCCTGCCGGAGATGAATGCCCTGCTGCGCCAGATGGAAGCGACCGAGCGTGCCGACCAGTGCAATCACGGTCGGCCGACCTGGACGCAACTGTCTCTGGCCGAGCTCGACAAGCTGTTCATGCGGGGAAAATGAATCTTCCCCCTGCCATCGCCCTGATCGGCCCGACCGCCAGCGGCAAGAGCGATTTGGCGCTGGAGATTGCCGCGTACTTTCCCGTCGAACTGCTCAGCCTCGACTCAGCGCAGGTCTTCATCGGCATGGACATCGGCACCGCCAAGCCCGACCGAGAAATCCGCGCCCGCCACCCCCACCACCTGATCGACCTGATCACACCCAAGGATCGCTATTCGGCCGCCCAGTTCCGCAGCGACGCCCTGCGCGTGATGGCGGAGATCACCACGCGCGGGCGCATTCCCCTGCTGGTTGGCGGCACCATGCTGTATTTCAAGGCCCTGGTCGAGGGGCTGGCGGAACTGCCGGAAGCCGATGCCGACCTGCGTGCCGCCATCGATGCCGACGCCGCCCTGCGTGGCTGGCCCGCCCTGCATGCCGAACTGGCCAGCCTCGATCCCGCCACGGCCGCCCGGCTCGCCCCCACCGACGCGCAACGCATCCAGCGCGCGCTGGAGGTGCTGCGCCTGACGGGCAGGCCACTCGGCGACTTCTGGCAAAAACAACCGGCCTCGCCCCTGCCCTACCGTCTGCTCAGCCTTGCGCTGATGGCGCCAGCGCGGCAGATGCTGCACGAGCGCATCGCCAAGCGCTTCCGCGTCATGCTCGCCCAGGGGCTGGTCGGGGAAGTCGAGGACCTGCGGAGCCGTTATCGGCTATCCGCAGAACTGCCGTCGATGCGCTGCGTCGGCTATCGCCAGGTCTGGGAGATGCTGGAAGGCCGCCTGCCGCCGCAAGAACTCGCGGACCGGGGTATCTACGCCACGCGCCAGCTTGCCAAAAGGCAACTGACCTGGCTGCGCGGCCTGGGTTGTGGTGGCCATCTGGCCGTTGAATTCGACTTGGCGGAATCGGCAACTGCTGCGAAAATACGGCAAAACATCGAACAACATTTGGCCGCAATATAAACGCTGCAGGCCGGCGATTTATTCATGAGCACCCAGACCATCACTGCGGAAGACCTTGAGAAGTTCTCGACCAGCCATCGGCGCCAAATCGTTTTCTATCTGCGTCAACTCATCAACGAACGCGAACGCATCAGCGTGGTTTTCAACGAAGGCAGCGAGTCGGTGCTCACCGTGCTGCTCGACGTCGATGAAACGGAGGGTATGCTGATCTTCGACTGGGGTGGCAGCGAAACCGCAAACCGTAAGCTGCTGCAAAGCGATCGAAACTACTTCGTATGCGCCCCGCACGGCGTAAAAAATCACTTCATGACCGGCCCGGTCTACGAAACCAGTTACAAAAAGCGTCCTGCCTTCAGCACCCGCCTGCCGGTCCAATTCACCCGCCTGCAGCGACGCGATTACTTTCGGCTGGTGTTGCCGATGACACGCCGCCCGCCCTGCATCGTCCCCCGCGAGGACGGCCCGGCCATGACGCTGTCCGGCGTGGATATCAGCATCGGCGGTATCGCTGCGGAACTGCCCGGCGGCAAGCTGCCCTTCGAAATCGGCCAGGTATTGCCGCGCGTGCGTATTGAACTCAAGGCAATCGGCACCCTGGAAGTCGACCTGCTGGTGAAAAACAGTTGTGAAGTCGAGCGCGGCGGCAAGGTATGGGGCCGGATCGGTTGTCATTTCGTCAAGCTCAGCCACGGTATGGAAAAACAGTTGCAGCGGTTCATCACCGACGTGCAACGGGAAGAGCGCGCCCGGATGGGCGGCTGATCAGACAATCAGCGTCTGTTCCTGGCCGGCCTGGCGCACCTCAATGCGGCCAACCCGATAGACGGTTTCTCCCGTAGCCTGCAATGCGGCCGTGGCGCGATCGGCATCCGCTGCGGCGACCACCACCACCATGCCGATGCCGCAGTTGAAGACGCGGTGCATTTCCTCATCCGCCACATTGCCCTGCGCCTGCAGCCACTGGAACAGCGGCGGCAACGTCCATGACGACTTCTCAAGCACGGCGGCGACATTCTCGGGCAGCACGCGCGGCACGTTGCCGGTGAGCCCGCCGCCGGTGATGTGGGCCATGCCCTTCACGGTAACGGTTTCCATCAGTTTCAGCAGCGACTTCACGTAGATGCGCGTCGGCGCGATCAACACATCGGCAAACGCCTGGCCGTGGAAATCGGCCGCCAGATCGGGCTGCGCCCGCTCGACGATGCGACGGACCAGCGAATAGCCGTTGGAATGCGCGCCCGAGGAAGCCAGTCCGAGCACGACGTCGCCCGGAACAATCGATTTGCCATCGATGATTTTCGATTTTTCGACCGCGCCGACAGCAAAGCCGGCCAGATCGTATTCGCCGGGCGGGTACATGTCGGGCATCTCGGCCGTTTCACCGCCGATCAGCGCGCAACCGGCGAGTTCGCAGCCATGGGCGATGCCTTCGACCACCGTCGCAGCGGTGCCGACATCCAGCTTGCCGCAGGCGAAATAATCGAGGAAGAACAGCGGCTCGGCGCCCTGCACGAGGATGTCGTTGACACTCATCGCCACCAGATCCTGCCCCACCGTTTCGTGGCGGTTGAATTCGAAGGCCAGCTTGAGCTTGGTACCGACGCCGTCGGTGCCGGACACCAGCACCGGCTCCTTGAATTTCTTCGATATTTCGAACAGCGCGCCGAAGCCGCCGATGCCAGCCAGCACCTCGGGACGCATGGTACGTTTCGCGGCAGGCTTGATGCGTTCGACCAGTGCATCGCCGGCATCGATATCGACACCGGCGTCGCGGTAGGTCATGGAGGAAGAAGGTGTATTCATGATGGAGGTAATGTTTTACGGCGATAATTGGCGCGCATCTTACCGGAATTGGTCTTTCTGCCTTGAACCAACTGCTTCTCGATCTCCAGCCGGCCCAGCCGCCCAGCCTCGACAACTTCATCGCCGGCGAGAACACCGAACTGCTGTCGCGCCTACGCGGCCTGGCCGAGCCGGGCTGTTTCGACGCCCTCTACCTGTGGGGGTCGGCCGGCTGCGGCAAGTCCCACCTGCTGGCCGCCGTCGCCTCACTGGCAATGCGCCGTCGTCCGGCCATGCTGCTGGAACGCCGTCCTGCCAGCGCCGACTTTTCTGCGCCACCGGGCGGACTGCTGATCGTCGATGACGTCGATACGCTCGACGACGAGGCGCAGGTTGCCCTGTTTCGCATCTACAACACCGCCCGCATGATCGGTCTCGGCCTGCTGCTGGCGGGCAGCCATCCTCCCCTGCAACTGGCCCTGCGCGAAGACCTGCGCACCCGCATTGGCCAAACGCTGATCTATGAAGTCCGCACCCTCAACGACGAGCAGAAGGCCGACGCCCTGCGCCGCCACGCCTGGGAACGCGGCCTGAAGGTGGAAGACGGCCTAGTGCGCTACCTGCTCGCCCACGGCCGACGCGACCTGCCGTCGCTGATGGCGGTTCTCGATCACCTCGACCACGCCACCCTGGAACGCCAGCGGCCCGCCACGCTGCCGCTGCTGAAGGAAGCCCTGCAACTGCAACTCGACCCCCGCGAAAATGAACCTCACCCTGTTTGACCTCGACAATACCCTGCTCTCCGGCGACTCCGACTTCGAGTGGGCGCAATTCCTCATTTCGAAAGGTGTCCTGGACCGCGAGGTGCAGGAAGCGAAGAACCAGGCCTTCTACGACGACTACAAGGCCGGCACGCTCGACATCCATGCCTTCCTCGAATTCCAGCTCGCGCCGTTGGCGCGCCACCTCCGCAACGAACTGGACGCCTGGCACCGCGAATTCGTGGCAACCCGCATCCGCCCGTTGATCGGCACCCCGGCCCGCGTCCTGGTGGAGCGCCATCGGACGTCCGGCGACCTGTGCGCGATCGTCACGGCTACCAACAGCTTCGTCACCGGAGCAATCTGCCGCGAATTCGACATCCCCCACTTGATCGCCACCGTCCCGGCGCAGGAAAACGGTCGTTTCACCGGCTCACCGCGCGGCCTGCCGGCCTTCCGCGAAGGCAAGATCACCCGCGTCGAGGCCTGGCTCGAAGCGCTCGGCCTGTGGTGGGGCAGTTTCGAGCGCAGCACCTTCTACAGCGATTCGCTCAACGACCTGCCGCTGCTCGCCAAAGTCAGCCATCCCGTGGCCGTCGATCCGGACGATACCTTGCGTGCCCATGCCAGCGAGCATGGCTGGCCGATTCTTAGTTTGCGGTAAGGAGGTTGGCAATGAATGCAAGACTGGATGCCGCTTTGGCCCACTGGAGTTATGTCGCGCCTTTGCTGACCCCTGCAAGCAATGAGACCGAATACCAGGCTGTGGGGAAGCTCTCTGTCTGGTGCACAATATCGAGAAACTGGCGCATCATGGATATGGGCAATAGCGCGGCGGGGCGGGAAAGGCCCGGCAACGGGGTGCAACCGATGCGTTGAGCGAAAAGTCGGCGCCGGCGGGACGGCGATGTGGGATATTCCGGCGATCAAATGAAAAACGGCGCGATCCGCATCGCGCCATTTTTACGCCTCGTGGCAGGTTAATTTGGGGTTTTTCTACAGCTTCAACGTCCAAGGTCAGGGGCGCGCAGCCGCTTTGCGGCGAAGCGTCGCTCTGGAGCGGAAAGGGGCATCCGTGTTTCGTGATTGATAACACAAAATTACACTGCAACCAAAAGCCGTGATTTGTGATTGACAAGCACGGCGCGTTTTCCTATAATTAAACCGTGTTGCATGATTGATGTCATTGAACTAATCAGGAGGCCGATATGGCACAGCAAATCAGCGAGTTTTACGGCAACGGCACCGAACTGCCCGAGTTTCACCCCGACCCGGAAACCAACCGAGAATTGCAAATCGAGTACCTGTGTGCGCAGCTTGATGTTGCCCGCCTGACGCTCGGCAAGATTTCCGGCATGCAGGTCGTCACGCCGCGCCTAGTACAACTCAGGCACGATGTCCTTTGGGCTCTCGATGCAACACATCCTAAAGTGATGCATGAACAGCACCCCAATTGCGGCTGAAGAAGGCCGGAAAGAAGTGACATCACCGCAGAAAATGTCCCGCTACAACCTAGCCTGTCATTGATCGCCATAAAGGAGCCACCGAAGATCGGCGTAATGGCGCCACA
>JACDZJ010000203.1_pt1 | contig 24499 bp, 22 predicted proteins | sample 7365721 | NCBI WGS metagenome assembly JACDZJ01 (sample SAMN15143480, study PRJNA637477) | pond metagenome | biome: freshwater wetland ecosystem [ENVO:00000243]; feature: pond [ENVO:00000033]; material: pond water [ENVO:00002228]; isolation source: pond water containing pink berries ... | reverse complement strand
CGACCAGTTTGGGGCTGAGTGCTTCGGTTAGGCACATTATTCGGAGGCCGCACCCTTTTGGCTGTCTGGTTGGCGCTGTTGGATCGCTCCAAGAGTACGCCGGCACGCCAAACGTACACCACCTTGCACGGCTTGGCCGGCAACTTCGCGATGTTGTATGGCATTGATTATTCAAACCCCTTAACCGGTGGAAATGTGATGGACGTGTTTCGTCAGCACGGCATCACCGGCAATCCATCTCTGCGACTGGACGCAGCGGCTGACGAAAACCCTTGGCTGCCGGCAATCGAAGTTGCCGCAGGCCGTCGAAGATACGGAAGGTCAACCCCAAGCTGCGTTCAGTCGTGAAGGCAGTAACCAATGGTTGCAACTTTGACCTGGACAATGAAGCGATCATCCGACAGCTCGACCGATGGGATCTGCTCTACGGTATCGATGTCAGCGATGTGGGCTCCAACAAGGTCACTGTCCGATTTCTTTCTCTGCCGGAATCTCTGGATCAAATCGCCAGGGAGATCTATGCCTTCTGCCCCGATGTCGTCGATCAGGGGTTCGGGTGTCTTGATGATATGGTTGCCATCCAGTCCCGGGACGGGCGGGAAATCGCTTCTGAATTGGCGCGCCTGGTGGCCGGGGTGGATCTGCATCACCCCGATGCGGGCCTGCTCCTGCTCCTGCTACAACGCTCACTGCGCGACACCCGCAGTATCGCACTGTGGTGGGATTGAGACCTTATTGCTATCCGCTCAAACGATTTCATTGAGCCTGGCCGCTTCTCCCCTCTTTTCCCTCTTTTCCTCTTCAGTTTCTGCGTGCAGCAGTCCCGCCACCCGGGCGGCGATCTCGGCCAGGCGCTTGTCCCACAATGGCACCCACTCGGTATCGGGCAGTCGTCCGTGCTCGCGCAGCCGCCGAGGGTCGGCCGCGGATACCAGGATCGTGGTCGGCACGCTGGTGGCGATGGGCCGTCGTACCCCCATCAGCCCCTGGGGGCCGCCTCGGCGATGGCCGCGCGCAACGGTTCACCCCCGGCTTGCGGTGCCGACGATCAAGCCCCGCGGGGTAGGGCGCCGCGTTCCGGAGCAATGGTGGGCAGGGCGCGGGGCGCGGCCAGGGGCGCCCCGCGGGCAGGCGCGGTCAGACCTCGCCGCGATTGTAGTCGGGTTGGGCCGTGATCTTATGGATACTCAGGTCAGCGCCGATGTATTCGTCTTCCTGACTGAGCCGCAGCCCCATGACCAGCTTGATCCCGCCATAGATCAGGAAGCCGCCGCCGAAGGCGATCACTACCCCGATCAGGGTCCCTGCCACCTGGCCGCCGAAGGTCACGCCGCCGACGCCGCCCAGCGCCGTGAGTCCGAAGATTCCCGCCGCGATGCCGCCCCAAAGCCCGCAGAGTCCGTGCAGCGGCCAGACACCCAGCACGTCGTCGATGCGCCACTTGTTCTGAGTCAGGGTGAAGGCGTAGACGAACAGGCCGCCGGCCACGGCGCCGGTCACCAAGGCACCGATGGGGTGCATCAGGTCGGAACCTGCACACACCGCGACCAAGCCGGCCAGCGGTCCGTTGTGCAGGAAGCCGGGGTCGTTCTTGCCGATGACCAGTGCCGCCAGGATGCCGCCGACCATCGCCATCAGCGAGTTGACCGCGACCAGCCCGCTGACCGCCTCGACGGTCTGGGCCGACATGACATTGAAGCCGAACCAGCCGACGGTCAGGGTCCAGGCGCCGAGGGAGAGGAAGGGGATCGATGACGGCGGGTGAGCGGTCATGCCGCCGTCGGCCCGATAGCGTCCCTGGCGCGGTCCGAGCAGGAGCACGGCGGCCAGGGCGATCCAGCCGCCGACGGCGTGGACCACGACCGAACCGGCGAAGTCGTGGAAGGGCTTGCCGAAGGTGTTTTCGATGAGGGCCTGCATGCCGAAATTCCCGTTCCAGGCCATGCCCTCGAAGAACGGGTAGAGCAGACTGACGATCAGTAGGGAGGCGAGCAATTGGGGGTAGAAACGCGCGCGCTCGGCGATGCCGCCGGAGACGATGGCCGGAATGGCCGCGGCAAAGGTCAGGAGAAAGAAAAATTTGACCAGGGCAAAGCCATGTTCGACCTGCAGCGATTCGGCATTCGAGAAAAAGTTGACACCGTAAGCGATCCAATAACCGACGAAAAAGTAGGCGAGGGTGGAGACGGCGAAGTCGCTCATGATCTTGGCCAGGGCATTGACCTGATTCTTGGCGCGAACCGTGCCCAACTCCAGGAAAGCGAAGCCGGCGTGCATGGCGAGTACCATCACGGCACCGATCAAAATGAAGAGGACGTCAGTACCGTCCCGCAGAGTTTCCATCGAAAATCACCTCGTGTCGTTGGGTTGTCTTATGCGAAAGTGGTGCAAGGCTAAGCACGAACTATGCCGGACAAGTTCGGTGCCGCGGGCGGGTGTCGGGGTCTTGCTGTTTGGCGGGGCGGTTGGCCGCGCCGTCGTGACATACCGCGGTGGCTGATGGCCATATGGAAAACGACGCACCAAGCGAGGGCGTTTTATGGAGGATGCGGTGCACCGCGCACCGGCTTGGACAAATGACAGTCGCCCGTAGGAGCGGCGTCCCGCCGCTATGCGGTACCGTGGTGACCTCTAAGGCGATTCCCGAAGCACTTGGTACCACGCGGGCTCAACCTCCGATGACCGGGCCGACGCGACCGGAGGTCGACGCTTTAGCGGGCGGCGGCACCGCGTTCGGCTGAAACCTCGACCTCTGCTCTGTTGTGCGGGAGCGGCAAGATCCGCAGGGGGCTTCAGGGGCGACTAAAGTCGCCCCTACACGTTGGTACATCTCTTCTCGGAAATCGCCTTAAGGTCGCGGTGATGCGTCCGGTCCCACAGGCGCGATCTTCACTGGCGGCTCGAGCCCGAACTGAATCGCTTCTCCGATTCAAGGTCCGCGATCCGGGCGGTCAGCGCACGGCGCAATTCCTCGGGCAGGACCCTCTGCGCATCGGCCAGGCAATGCACGGTGCTTGCCGTGGCGCAGGCGCGCCCCTGGGTGTCGAAAAAGCGGTAATCCAGGGCGAAGGAGCGGTCGCGCACCTCGGCCACCCGCAGTTCGATCCGTACCGCCTCGCCGTGGCGCAGCGGGCGCTGGTAGCGAGCCTGCGCCTGAATGATCGGCAGCGGGAGGAGCGGGGCCGGTCCGGTCCCGATCAATGCGGGTAGCGCAAACCCGATGTGCTCCATAAAGGACTCGTAGGCATCGTGGGCGTGCCGGAACAGATGACCGTAGAACAGCACCCCGGCCGCGTCCGTGTCGTGCAGGCGGATGCGCAGGTCGTGGATAAAGAAAGCCGGCGATTTGAGCGGGGGGTTCTGCATCACTGACTGGTTGCGTCCGGCCAAAAGGCATCGTCTAGGCATTGGTCAAATGTAAACGGGCAGATGACGGGGAACGTCGACTCGGGCAGGCCGGTCTCGCGCTCGGCCTCGATCAACGCCAATGCATAGGCCTGAGCGATGGCCCAATCAATTTGCGCTTTCAGGCTTGGGTTATCTTCAAGATGCGATTTCAAACGGATTCGCTGCTCTTTGATCGACAGCCGCCAGGAGTTCCCCCGCCGGTCTGCCTGAAAGCGCCATTTGAGCAGGTGCAGAAGTAACACGACCAGGCGGTTAACGAGTTCGCGTCGTTCACTGCGGCCCATACTCTCGATCTCCTCGGCAAGGTGGGCGAGATCGATCGCGGCGAGATCACCCGCTCGCAACAGTTCCGCCTGCGCGTTTGCCCAAGCGTGAAAATCGCGCTCATAGAGATCCGCGGCAGATCCTTCAATCATCGTCGCGCTCATCTTCAAGAGTCTTCAGGTTGTATAGGGCGCAAACCCGGAGCCAATCGTATCGGGCAGCCGCAGGTATCCGGCCACCGGGCGGGGCGGCGGACCCAGGTTCTCGGCCAGCCAGTCGGCGGTGGCCAGTCCTTGGGGAATCGGGCTGCCGATGGCGGCGGCGAGTTGCGCGGTCGGCCAGTGACCGGCCGCGGATTCGATCAGGCTGGTGACCACCACTTCGATCCCCGCCGCGGACAGGCGCCGGGCCAGGGCCAGAGTGCGGCGCAGGCCGCCGATGGCGGCGGGCTTAAGGATGGCGCGCCGGACCGGGAAGCCGGCGGGATCGAAGTCGATGCCCAATGGCGGGATGGATTCGTCCAAGGCCAGGGGGAACCCGGCGATCGACTGGAGCCGCGCCAGCGTCGCCCAGTCGGGTTCCCGCAAAGGCTCTTCGAGCGATTCTACGGGCTGTCCGGGCAGCCTGCGCAAGGCGCTGAGGATACGGGTGGCGGTCCCCGGCTCCCAGGCGCCGTTGGCATCCAGACGCAGACCAAGCCCGTTGGGCAAGGTTGCGGCGAGTGTGTCCAGTCGTTCCAGTTCGCGGTCCGGAGCAGCGATCCCGACCTTGAGTTTGACCACCCGGAAGCCGGCGCGGGCGGCGCGCTCCAGATCGGCGCGGGTCGTCTCCACCAGCGGCCCCAGGACGCCGTTGACCGGTACCTGGGCGGGCGCGTCGGCCGCCAGCCAGCAGCGCAGGCTGGTCCCGGCGAGTCGGCTGCGCAAGTCCGACAGGGCGCAGTCCAACGCGAAATCGGCGGCTGGGGTGCGGTGATCGGCGTGGGTCAGCAGGGTGTCCAGGGCCTGGTCGAGTGCCATGCCGGTGAGCCTGGCGCGTTGTTCCGGCAGGCGTTGCGCCGCCGCCTCGGCGGTTTCGGTCCCCGCCTCGGGCAAGGGGGCGCAATCCCCATAGCCGCGCAGATCGCCGCACCCCACGCTGACCAGCCAGCCGCGCCGCTCCCGGAAGTTGCCGCGGGCGCTGGCCCAGACCCGGGACAGCGGCAGCCGGTAGGGCACCAGATCCACGCGCTCGATCAGGGGCGCGGTCATGGTTCGGACCACGGGACGCGGGGACTGCTCATGCGCTGCTTCCGAAGGCGAACCCGACGATCATCAGCAGGGTCAGCAGGCCCTGGTAAAGCCCGGTCCGGCCGAGCAGCGGGTTGATTTGGGCGCCCTGAGCGCCTTGGTAGAGACGGGCGATCAGCAGCAGCCCCAGGGGTAGGGCACCCAGCGTCAGCCAGGTCGCCCCAGGGAGTCCGGCACCGAGCAGCAGCGGCAGGGGCAGGAGCATCAGAAGTGCGTACAGGACCCGTGCCCGCGGTCGTCCCAGCACGTAACAGAGGGTGCGCCGCCCCGCGGCAATGTCGGTTTCCAGGTCGCGATAGTTGTTGAGCAGCAGCACGGCCGCCGCCGGCAGACCCAGGGCGAGGCCGAGCGTCACTGCCGGCCAGTCGAGGGTCAGGGTTTGCAGGTAGTAGCTGCCCGCGACCGCGGTGATCCCGAAGAAAGCCAGTACATAGAGTTCGCCGAACGGGCCGTAGGCAATGGGTCTGGGGCCGCTGGTATACGCATAACCGCTGGCCAGGGCGGCGACACCGACCACGAAGATGGGCCAACCACCGCGTGCCACCAACAGCAGCCCGAGCGCGAAAGCGAGCCCGAAGGTCAGATGGGCGGCCGTGCGTACCTGGCGGGCGGTGAACCAGCCTTGAGCCGTGGCGCGCGGCGGGCCCACCCGCTCCGGGGTGTCGGTGCCGCGCTCGAAGTCGGCCGCGTCATTGTGCAGGTTGGTGCCGACCTGGATGGCGAGCGCGGCGAGCAGGGTCGCGGCGGCGACCAGCGGCGCCAGGGTCCCGGTCGTGATGGCGGCCAGGGCGATGCCCGCCAGCACCGGCGTGGCGGCCAGCAGCAGGGTCTTGGGGCGTGCGGCGGCGACCCAACGGTCGATGGCCGAGGCCCCGGCAGCGGCCCGGTTGGTCGGTTCCAGGTCGAGCGGCACGGTCAAGGTGTCGGTATCTTGTTGCATCGTGTTGTTACAGTCGCGTTCACGTGCGTTGCCTGGCGGACCATCGCTGATCAGGGCCGCCGCGGAAACTTGCCGAAGTCAGGCGGACGGCGCTCCAAGTAGGCGTCGCGCCCCTCCTGGGCCTCCTCTGTAGTGTAGAAGAGTGCGGTGGCGTTGCCTGCCAGTTCCTGAATACCGGACAGGCCATCGGTGTCGGCATTGAAGGCCGCTTTCAGCATCCGCAGGGCCGTGGGCGATAACGCGAGCATGGTCCGGCACCAGTCCAGGGTGACGGTCTCCAGATCGGCCAGCGGTACCACGGTGTTGACCAGCCCCATTTGCAGGGCTTCCTGCGCGTCGTATTGTCGACACAGAAACCAAATCTCCTTGGCCCGCTTGAGGCCGACCGTGCGGGCCATGAGTCCGGCGCCGAGGCCGCCGTCGAAGCTCCCGACCCGGGGTCCGGTCTGACCGAAGCGGGCATTGTCCGCCGCGATGCTGAGATCGCAGATCAGATGCAGCACATGGCCGCCGCCGATGGCGTAGCCCGCCACCATCGCCACCACGGGTTTGGGCAGGGTGCGAATCTGGCGTTGCAGATCCAGGACGTTGAGCTGCTCGACCCCCGCGCCGTCGCGATAGCCCTCGTCGCCGCGGACCCGCTGATCGCCCCCGGAACAGAACGCCAGGTCGCCGGCACCGGTGAGTACGATGACCCCGATCGAGGGGTCCAGATGGGCGCGGTGGAAGGCGTCGATGAGTTCCCGCACCGTCTCGGGGCGGAAGGCATTGCGGACCTCCGGCCGGTTGATGGTGATCTTGGCCACGCCGGCCCAGTGGTGGTAGAGAATGTCACCATAGACCGGCCCCGGCGGTGTTTCCCATTGAACGGCCGGCTGGTCGCCTTGCTGCTGCATTACAGATGACTCCGGAGAGAATTTCAGAGATGAAAGTTTAGCCGCGAATGAGCACCAATCGGCTCGTTTCTCGTTCCCACGCTCCAGCGTCAGTGTCCTTGAGTTAAGCCATTCTGGCTCCCACGCTCCTGCGTGGGAGCGCGTGCGGGCGCTCCGCGTCCGGCGCCAAGACCGGACGCGGAGCGCCCGCCCGGCATTCCCACGCGGAGCGTGGGAACGAGAAGCCGCGCCGTCGGCGCTTCACTCAATGGCATTGACGCTCCAGCGTGGGAATGCTGTCCGGCCGCTCCAGCGGCCGGTGGCCCCAAGCGACGACTGCTGTTCCTACCCCAGCAGATCCGCCTCCGCGATCCGCTGGCGGAACGCCAGATGGGTTTCCCGGCTGCGGTCGGCGTCGATCATGACCTCGATGAGTTGCCCGCCGCGCCCGGCGAGTCCCGCGGCCAGTGCTTCCTGCCAGCCGGCGGCGTCACTGACCCGCTGGTGGTGCAGCCCGAAGGTGCGTGCCAGGGCGCCGAGATCAACCGGGCGCGGCGTGCGCCACAGCCGCTCGAAATCCGGCAGGCCGGACTGCGGCAGATAATCGAAGATGCGGCCGCCCCCATTATTCAGGACGATGCAGGGCCGGTCGAGCCGTGTCGCGAGCAGCAGGCCGGAGAGATCGTGCAGGAACGACAGGTCGCCGAGCAATCCGGTGGTGGGGACTCCCCCGGCGTTGAGGCCCGTCAGGGTCGAGAACTGGCCGTCGATGCCGCTGAGACCGCGGTTGCCGAAGACCCGCAGCGGCGCCGCGCGGGTGCCGGACCAGGTCTCGAACTGGCGGATCGGCAGTGAGTTGGCGCACAGCAGTCCGTCACCGGCCGGCAGGGCGGCCACCAGGTCGGTGATCAGTTGGGCCTCGCACCAGGGGGCCTGTGCCAGGTAGTCGGCGGCCAGAACCGCCAGTCGTTGCTCGGCCTGCACCCAGCGTGCGAGCCAGCTCGCATCCGCGCGGCCGGGCGGGTCGGCGGCCAGGGCGTCGCACAGTGCGCCGGGGTCGACCGCCAGATGCAGCGACCGCTCCTGGGCCAGGTCGTGTGATGGATCGGACCAGCGCTCGGCCGGGTCGACCAGGATCAGCGGAATACCCGGCAGCCACTCCAGCACGGTCTTGGAGATCGGTGCGCGGCCGAACCGCAGGATCCAGTCCGGTCGCAAGGCGTGCGCGGCCGCCGGGTTACGCGCCAGTGTCTTGTAGCGGGTGATGCGGGGGCTGGTGCCCGGCCGCGCGGCCGCGGGCACCGGACCGAAACGTACCTCGGACAATGGATCGGCCAGCAGCGGGACCCCCAGGGCGCGGGCGCAGCGCTGGACCGCCGCGGCGAAACCGGGTCGGTCGGTGGCGGGGCCGCAATAGATGAGACCGCGGCCGTGCAGACGCTCACGCAGTGCCGACGGGATGGCCGGGACGGTCAGGCTGCCGGCAGGGCAGTCCCCCGGCGGCGGCACCTCCACGGCCACAACGTCCGCAGCGCCGCCCCCGCGCGGCACCAGCGGTTCGCGCAGGGGTAGATTGATGTGCACCGGCCCCGGCCGTCGCCCCTGGCTCACCGCGGCGGCGCGTCGTCCGAGCGCGGTCAGTGCCGCGCGGGCGGCGGGGCTGTCCAGCGGTGCCCCCGGATCATGGAACTCGCGCACCTGGGCGCCGAACAGTCGGGTCTGATCCGTGGTTTGGTTGGCCCCCCAGCCGCGCAGTTCGGGTGGGCGATCCGCCGACAGCAGGATCAGCGGGATGCCGAACTCGCTCGCCTCCATGACCGCCGGATACCAATGGGCCGGGGCGCTGCCGGAGGTGGCCAGCAGCGCCGCCGGTCGGCCCTGGGCGCGCGCCAGACCCAGTGCATAGAAGGCGGCGCTGCGTTCGTCCAGGATCGGGGTCAGGGTCAGGCCGGGGCGCTGCTGGGCGGCCAGGATCACCGGGGTGGAGCGTGAGCCGGGCGAGAGCACCAACTCCCGTACCCCGCCGGCCAGCAGGCCGTCGAGCAGGGCCAGGCACCAGCGCACCCCGCCGGCGGCCGGATCGGCGGCGGCCGGGTCAGCGACGGATGGGGATGGGGAGCCGGTCATGCGAACTGCAAGGCGGTGGCGATGGCGGCGAGTTTGTGTCCCGTCTCACGCCATTCGGCCAGGGGATCCGAGCCGAGCACGATCCCCGCCCCGGCGTAGAGTTGTGCCTCATCTCCCTGGATCTGCGCGCAGCGCAGCAGCACCCAGAGTTCGCCGTCCAATGGGGGACGCGTGCCTGCCTCGAGAATGCCCGCGACGCCGGTATACCAGCCGCGCTCCAGGGGCTCCATACGGTGCAGCCACTGCCGCGCCTCCAACTGCGGCTTGCCGTTGGTCGCCGGGGTCGGATGCAGGCGTTCGGCCAGGGTAAACAGGTCGGTCGCATCGCGCAGTCGGCCGCTCACCGGGCTCCACAGGTGCTGTGCGTTGTGCAACTGCATGACCCGGGGGACGGCCGGTACTTGGACCGCATCGCAGCAGCCATCCAGCACGTCGCGCACCGCCTCCACCACCATGGCGTGCTCCCGCTGGTCCTTGCCGGAGGCCTGCAGCGCGGCCGTCAGTGCGGCGTCACGCGGTGCGCTGGCCGAGCGCGCCGCGGTGCCGGCGATGGCGTCGACCTCCACCTGCCGGCCATGGACCCGCAGCAGACGTTCCGGCGTGGCGGCGACGAAACGGGTCTCACCGCGTTCGATGCTGATGACCTGGCAGGACGGAAAGAGATACGTCAGCGCGGCCAGCAGCCGCCGCAGGTCGAAGGGCCGGCGGCCGCGCAGCCCGATGCGGCGGCACAGGACGACCTTGTCGAGCGGACCGCGGCGGATCGCCGTCAGGGCGGACTCGACCAGGATCTGCCAGTCGCGCAGGTCCGGCAGGCTGCCGAGATGAGTGAGTGTGCTGGACGTCAGCGGTTCGGGCAGCGGGGCATCGAGCGCGGGTACCAGCCGTGCCAGCCAGTCGCGCCAGCGGCGCCGCAGGTCGGCGTGGGTCGCCGGCAGTCGGGTCGTCAGCACCAGCGCCGCTTGGCCGCGGCGGGTGCAGAGTCCGAGTTCCGGGAGCCACAGCAGGGCATCGGGCAGATCCGCTGACGCGTCCGCGATCCTGTCCGCGGGGCGCGCCGGGACGGGCGTGGGCGCCGGATGCGGCGCGGCGGCAAAACCGAGCATGGCAAAGCCGAGAAACCCGGTCTCATCCGGGTCGAACTGCTGCCAGTGGCGGGTGAGATCCCGTGCGCGGGCGCTCAACAGACGCAGGCGGTCCGATCCTTGAGCCGTCCACTGTGCCGCCACCCCGTAGCCCGCGCGCAGTTCACCGGCCTGGCCATGCGAGAAGCTGAAGCTCGCGCAGTCCAACTCGGGCGGCAGTGTGATCGCCTCCGGCAGTTCGAGAACAAGCGAGGCGAACCCTGGGGTCCGGTCGGTCGGGATGAGTCCGATCGCCTCGTCGAGTCGGGCCTGCAACTGCTCCAAGAGCGCAAGGGGTGCGAGCATCTGGTGACCTACCTGGCGGAAGCGTAACGCCGTGCGCATGGTGCCGCGGCCTTGATCCCAGGATTGGGCATCGGCGGCATGGGACGGCTGATGGGGTGTCAGTCTAACGCAACGTCAACCCTTGATGACACCCGCGCGGGTCCCGGCGGTGTCCAAATGTGTCACTGTCGGTATCAAACGATTGTTTGAAAAAATGAGGCGATCGGTTAGACTGCGGCCTCTGATCCATGCCCACGGCGGCCCATGCCCGAGATCCATCCCTCGACTCACCTGCGCGCTCCCGATCCCCGCACCGCGGCGACCCGGCGGCGCATCATCGACACCTCGCTGCGTCTGTTTGCCGAACATGGCTTCCGGGGCGTGTCCGTGCGCGACATCAGCACCGCGGCGCAAGTCAATGTCGCCGCCGTCAATTACCATTTTGGCGGCAAGCAGGGGCTCTATCGGACCATCTTCGAGACCGTGCTGGACGACGATGAGGCGCGCTTCGCGGAGCAATTGGCCACGGTCGCCCGGCTATTGGGGCACACCGCGGTGGATCGGACACAACTGCCGGCCGCGGTCGAGATCCTGGCCGGCGGGATGGTGAAGCGGATTTCCACGTACGAGAATTTCCGCTGGTTCAGTGTGCTGCTGGCGCGGGAACTCGCCTTTCCCGGCGACCTTTTCGAGCTGCTCTACCGCCGCCGGGCCGCCCCCCTGCTGGATCTGCTGGCGCGGGTGGTCGGGGCTGCCCAAGGATTGGCACCCGAGGCGGAGTCCGTGCGGCTCACCGCCAATGTGCTCTACGGGCAGGTGGGCCATCTGGTCTTTTCGCGCCCGATCCTGTGGCGACAGGTCGACTGGGAAGACTACACCCCCGCGCGCCTGGACTTGCTCACCCGCACCGTCATTGACCTGATCAACCGGGCGATCGGACTGGAATCTCAGGACCATCCGCGCGCCGATCCTGGAGTCGTTATATGAGGATCATACCGACGTCATCCCCGTGGGCGATGCGCGCCGTTCTGGCCGCGGCCAGCCTGTCTGTCGTGGTGGGGCTGGAGCACCCGGTCCGGGCCGCGGACGAGGCCGGCCAGGAACCGTCCCGCGCGGCGGAGCCCCGTCCGTCGCTGGCCGTAACCCTGGTCTCCCCGCAAGCGGCCGATTGGCCGCGGGAGATCGAGGCGAGCGGCGGGCTCTTTGCCTGGCAGGAGGGCGTGATCGCCGCTGAAACCGGCGGCCTGCGGGTGGTGGCGGTGGCGGTGGATGTGGGGGATCGGGTGCGGCGCGGTCAGGAACTGGCGCGGCTGGCCCAGGAGACGGTGAAGGCGGAACTGGCCCAGCAGGAGGCGAAGGTGGCCCAGGCGCGGGCCAGTCTGGCGGAGGCGCGCGCCAACGCCGACCGCGCGCGCACCGTCAAGGATCGCGGGGCCATGCCGGAGCAGCAGCGCACCCAGTATCTGCTCGGGGAAGAGGCGGCCCAGGCCAATCTGGCGGCGGCCGAGGCGGCGCGGGACATGGAGCGGATTCGCCTGGAACAGACGCATATCCTGGCGGTCGACGATGGCGTCATCACCGCTCGCAGCGTCACGCTGGGAACCGTGGTTCAACCCGGCACCGAGCTGTTCCGCATCGTGCGTCAGGGCCGTGTCGAATGGCGGGCGGAGGTCACCGCGGCGCAACTGGCGCAGGTTGTGCCCGGCCAGGAAGCGGCGCTCGCACTCCCCGGCGGGGAGCAGGTGGCGGGTCGGGTGCGCATCGCGGCCCCGACCCTGGATACCAACACCCGCTATGGTCTGGTCTATGTCGACATCCCGCCGGACAGCCCGGCCCGGCCGGGGATGTTCGCGCGGGGCAGTATCCGCCTGGGGGTGACGGCCGCGCTGAGCCTGCCGGAGTCCGCCGTGGTGCTGCGCGACGGCAATAGTTTCAGTTTCGAGGTCCTGGCCGATGGCCGCGTCGCCCAGCGCAAGCTCGAGACCGGGCGTCGCGCCCAGGGTCGGGTGGAGATCCTCGGCGGTTTGACGCCGGATGCTCAGGTAGCGGCGAGCGGTGGGGCCTTCCTGAACGACGGCGACCGGGTGCGGGTCGAGCCTGCGCCCGCCGCTGCAGCTGCGGACGGACTCACCCTATTACCTCCTGATTCAGTATCGACCCTCACGTCAACACCACAATGAACGTCTCTTCCTGGTCGATTCGTCACCCGGTCCCCGCGATCCTGTTGTTTGCGCTGCTGACCGTCATCGGGATCATGGGCTTTCGCGGTCTGGGGATTCAGAATTTCCCGGATATCGAATTGCCCGCCGTCACCGTCACGGCCGCTCTCGAAGGGGCGGACCCGACGCAGTTGGAGACGGAGGTCGCCCGTAAGATCGAGGATCAGGTCGCGACCTTGGGCGGTATCGAGCATATCCGCACGACGCTGACCGACGGGTCCGCGACCATCCGGGTCGAGTTCCAGATCGACAAGGATTCCGAGGTCGCCTTGAACGAGGTGCGCAATGCGGTGGACAGCGTGCGCGCCGACCTCCCGCAGGATCTGACCGATCCGGTGGTCTCCAAGGTCACCACCTCCGGCTCGGCCATCGCCACTTACACGGTCGCCTCACAACGGATGGACGAGCAGGCCTTGTCCTGGTTCGTCGACAACGAGATCTCCAAGGCGTTGCTGTCGGTCAAGGGCGTGGGGCGAGTGGCGCGGCTCGGCGGGGTGGACCGGGAAGTTCACGTCGATCTGGACAGCGCCCGGATGCAGGCCCTGGGGGTGACCGCGGGGGATCTCTCGGCGCAGTTGAAGCGCGTCCAGCAGGATGCTTCCGGCGGGCGCGGCGACATCGGCGGGGCGGTCCAGTCGGTGCGCAGCCTGGGCGCGGTGGGCACCGTGGCCGGCATCGCGGACCTGGAGGTCCCGCTGGCCGATGGGCGGCGGGTGCGAATCGGCGATCTGGGCACGGTCAGCGACAGTTTCGCCGAACGCAGTTCGCACGCCGTGCTGGATGAAACCCCGGTGGTTGCCTTCGAGGTCACGCGCATCCGGGGTGCCAGCGAGGTGGCGGTCGCGGCCGCCGTGCAGGCCGAGGTGGCGCGGCTTGGGGCTCTGCACCCGCAGGTGCGGATCGCCGAAGCCTTCAACACCGTGGACCCGGTGCAGGACAATTATCGGGGGTCCATGGAACTGCTGTGGGAGGGGGCGGTGCTGGCGATCCTGGTGGTCTTCTGGTTCCTGCGCGACTGGCGGGCCACGCTGATCGCGGCGGTGGCGCTGCCGCTGTCCATCATTCCCACCTTCGCCGTCATGCTGTGGCTGGGCTTCAGCCTCAACATCCTGACGCTGCTCGCCCTGGCCCTGGTGGTGGGGATTCTGGTCGACGATGCCATCGTCGAGATCGAGAACATCGTGCGGCATTTGCGGATGGGTAAACCGCCCTTCCAGGCGGCGATGGAGGCGGCCGACGAGATCGGGCTGGCGGTCATCGCGACCACCTTCACCCTGGTGGCGGTCTTTCTGCCGACCGCCTTCATGGGCGGTATTCCGGGGAAGTTCTTCGTCCAATTCGGCATCACCGCCGCGGTGGCAGTGGTCGCCTCGCTGTTGGTGGCGCGGCTGTTGACGCCGATGATGTCGGCCTATTTCCTGAAGGCACACCCCGAGGGCAACCACGACGGGTTCATCATGACCCGCTATCTGCGCGCGGTCGGCTGGTGCCTGAACCATCGCCGGACCACGGCGCTGATCGCCATCCTCTTCTTCATCGGTTCGCTGCAGATTCTGCCCCTGCTGCCCAAGGGGTTCGTGCCTGCCGCGGACCGCGGTCTGACCATCGTCAAGCTGGAACTCCCCCCCGGCAGCGCCCTGGCGGACACGCGGCGCGCGGCCGAGCGGGCGCGTGCCTTGCTGGCACCCATGACGGACATCACCGGCAGCTTCACCGCGGTGGGCAGCGTCGCGGGCCAGGGTCCGATGGCGGAGGGCGGCGCCAAGGACGTCCGCCTGGCCACCCTGAACCTGAAACTGGTCTATCGCCGCGACCGCGACCGCAACCAGACCCAGGTGGAGCAGGAAGTCCGCGAGCGTTTGCAGGCCCTGCCCGGAGTGCGCATCTCCATCGGCGGCAGCGAACCCGGCGGCAAACTCCAGGTTGGGTTGGCGAGCGACGATCCACTGGCCCTGGCGGCTGCCGCCCAGGCGGTGGAACGCGATCTGCGCACCCTGGAGGGGGTCGGCAACATCGTCTCGGGAGCCAGCCTGCAGCGTCCGGAGATCCAGATCCGTCCGGACTTCGCCCGCGCTGCCGACCTGGGAGTGACCACCGCCGCCCTGGCCAGCGCGGTGCGGGTGGCCACCTCCGGCGATTTCAAGGTCAATCTGCCCAAGCTCAATCTCCCGCAACGTCAGATTCCCATCCGCGTGCGTCTGGACCCGGGGCTGCGTCAGGACTTGGACGCCATCGCCCAGCTGCGGGTCCCGGCGAAGGCCGGGTCGGTGCCCCTGTCGGCGGTGGCCGAGTTGCGACTGGGCAGCGGTCCGGCCCAGATCAACCGGGTAGATCGGATGCGCAACGTCAGTATCGACGTTGAATTGGGCGCGCGACTGATCGGCGCCGTGCTCGACGAGGCCAATGCCCTGCCGTCACTCAATAACCTGCCGCCCGCCGTGATGCGGATCGAGCAGGGCGATGCCGAGCGGATGACCGAGTTGTTCACGTCCTTCGGGACCGCCATGCTGATCGGCGTGCTGTGCATCTATGCGGTGCTGGTGCTGCTGTTCCATGATTTCATGCAGCCGGTCACCATCCTCGCCGCGCTGCCGCTCTCATTCGGCGGGGCCTTCATTGCCCTGCTGCTGACGCATAACAGCTTCTCCATGCCCTCCGTCATCGGCATCCTGATGCTGATGGGCATCGTCACCAAGAACTCGATCCTCCTGGTGGAATACGCGATCACCGCTCGCCGCCGGTATGGCCTGGACCGGCGCGGTGCCATCCTTGATGCCTGCCGCAAGCGCGCCCGGCCCATTGTCATGACGACCATTGCCATGGGGGCCGGCATGCTTCCGGTCGCCCTGGGTCTGGGTGCCGAGCCGAGCTTCCGCTCCCCCATGGCGATTGCCGTCATCGGCGGGCTCATCACCTCCACCTTTCTGAGCCTGCTGGTCATCCCGGTGGTCTTTACCTATGTGGACGATCTGCTGCGCCTGCTCAAGCGGCTGATGCCGCGGCGGCAGGGGGCGGATGCGGCGGGACCCGAGCCCGGTCGGTCGGCTGCGGCGGTGGATGCGGGCCGCGTGAGCGAAGCCTAGGCCGCGCGGGCCTTCGTCATCGTATCACTTGGTGTGCGGGGCTGAGCGCGGGATGCGTAGCGCGGCCGCCGGTTGACCCCTGATCCCGCAAAGGCTAAGTTGAGGATCCGGGGCGTCTCTTCGATGGCTTGAGTCAGAAGACCCTGCGACCGGACGAGGCGAGCGCGGCGCGGGTGCTGAGTGAACTGGTGCTCAACCAACGGATCGGATGAGCGAACTGAAGCGTATTTAGGAGTGTCGAAGCATGACTGTTGCGCAGAGTTACGACCATGATTTTTTCGGCTGGTTGAACGCGAATGCGCAATTGATGCGCAACCATCAGTTCGACCAAGTCGATGTCGAGCATATTGCCGAGGAGTTGGAGGCGATGGCGAGGAGCGAGAAGCGTGAACTCTTGAATCGCCTCGCCGTCTTGCTGATGCACCTACTCAAGTGGCAGTACCAGGCGCCCAGGAGGACGCGCGGTTGGCGCAATACGATACTGACGCAACGCATGGACATCGCTGATCTGCTTGAAGACAGCCCCAGCTTGCAGCCGCTGGTGGCGGAAAAGATCCAGACGGCTTATGAAAAAGCGAAGCTCAAGGCAGAGGATGAGACCGGAATCGATCGGCGGACGTTTCCGAGCCAGTGTCCATATACCCTGGAGCAGTCGCTGTCCTCGGATTTTTTTCCTGGCGACAGCGGCGAGGCATGAACAGGCGGTCCTGGTTCCCGAGCGCTGAAACTGCATGACCTGCTGACCAGCGGGCGGGTGGAGATTCTGGTGGTGCCCAAGGAGCGGGTCTTTCTGCACGGTAAGACCGGGGTCATCGAGGCGGCGGACGGCGCCAAGATTTGCTTTCTGGGGTCGATCAACGAGACCAAGCGCGCCTTCGCCGGGAACTACGAGATTCTGTGGGAGGATACCCCGCGGCGCGGAGGACATTGCGCGGTGGGATCTGTGTTCGCGGACCCTGGCGCGACGCGATGTGGTGGAGCGCCTGTCGGTGCCGTGGTGACCGCAAGGTTTCAGCAGACGACAGGGTGGAATCCGCTGCGCCGGGCTCAGGCGGGTCTATACTGGGTCAGCCCCATGGGCTCACTGATCCATCAAAATAAAGAGGACGATCCGCAATGAACGAGACGATCATGCCGCCGGTCCCCGGCGGGAGGGACCCGCGCGTGAACCGGGTGACCCTCGGGCATCCCTGGCGTTGGCTTGCGAAAGGTTGGCAGGATATCAAGTCTGCGCCCACCTACAGCCTGCGTTACGGTGCGGGGATTGTGGTGATCAGCGCGCTGATCGTCCTGCTCACCGTGCTTGGCCATCTGACTTTTCTGGTGCCCTTTCTCACGGCCGGGTTTTTTCTGATGGCGCCGCTCCTGGCGATCGGTCTCTATCAGATGAGCGCCCACCTGGAACGGGGTGAGTCGCCGCGGCACTGTCAGGCGCTGGAAGCGGTGCGCCGCAACCAGGGTCAGTTGGGGGTCGCGACCGGTTTTCTGTTCATCACGATGCAGCTCTGGATCCTGGCGTCGGTGTTTCTCTTCATCATGTTGTTCCAGGATCCTTTTCCCACTTGGAAGAACTTCATCCCGGTGGTCGTGCTGTCGGGTCAGTACACGGGGTTGCTGACCGTGATCACCCTGGTCGGCGCCTTTTTCGCCGTCTGTGCTTTTTGCATCAGCGCGATCACGATCCCGATGTTGATCGATCGGCAGGTGGACGGCTTCACCGCCATGCGCACCAGCGTGCGGGCGGTCAGCCTCAATTGGGCGCCCATGCTGCTGTGGGCCGCGCTCCTGGTGCTGATCGGGGGTGCCGGGCTCATGACTTTCTATGTCGGGCTCTTTGTGGCCGTGCCCCTGGTCGGCCATGGGACCTGGCATGCCTATCGGGACCTGGTCGCGCGCGAGTGACGGTCAGGGCTCGATGAGCAGCACCTCGACCCGCCGGTTACGGCTGCGTCCGTCCTCGGATTGGTTCCCGGCAATGGGCTGTGCCTCGCCCTTGCCCGTGGCCGTGATCCGGTCCGCGGCGATACCCGACCCGACCAGCGCGGCCTTGACCGATTCGGCCCGCTGGGTCGAGAGGCGCAGGTTGGCCTTGGCATCGCCGGTGCTGTCGGTGTGGCCTTCGACCTGGACCTGGATCCGCGGATTCTGCTCAAGGAACGCGGCCATCCGCTTCAGGCCATCAGGCACCGGGGACGGCAGGGTCCCTTGACCCGGTTTGAAGCGCAGATCGGTTTCGGCGAGGGTAACTTGCAAGCCGCGGTCGGTCACCCGAGCGCCGAGCTCAGCAGTGCCCTGACGCAGTTTCCCCGCCTCCGCCCGACAGCGGTTGACCGACGCCTCGGCCGTGGCCAATGCCGCCGCGGTCTCGTCGCGGGCGGCTGCCAAGGCGGCCGCGTGGCTGGTTCCGAGATCGGCAATGGTCTGCTCGAGGTCCAGTATCCGCTGTCTGAGGGTCGGTAGCTCGGTATCCCCGGTGGTCGGCTGGCAGGGCGGGAGCGCGGCGCCGGTCCGGGCATCCGTTGTCTCTGGTGTCGGGTGCCGCTCAATCGGCGCGGGGTCGACGAGGTACGCAAGCAGCAGTCCGGCGCCAAACAGCAGAACCAGGGCGATGGGTGCCAAGGGGAGCCAGGGGCGCTCGGTGGGTGTGGGTTCGGACATGGGATCTCCGGTCTGGGTAAGGGGTCAGAAAGGCCTTAGTGACCGGGCACGCAGATCCCGCCCTGCCGCACCGCATTGGCGGTGCGGGTGAGCAGGATCAGGATGATGCCGGTCAGCAGGGTAAGCAGGCCGAGCCCCAGATAGCGGTAAAGATCATTGCCCGAGCGCTCGAACATCACCAGACTCGCGATGCTGATCGCCGCCAGGGGGAAGGAATAGGCCCACCAGGAGAGGAAAAAGCGCAGCTTCAGGAAGCGGGCGGCCTGGGTGAAGAGCAGCAGGGTGAGGAACAGACCGGCGTAATAGAGAATCCGTCCGAAGGCGTCCAGTTCGGGAACCAGCCGGCTGTAGGCGATGAAGCCGACGGCAGGCGGAGCGATCAGAATGAACAGGGTCGGCATCAGGCGTTCATCAATGGGGTCATGGAATAGTACCCGGTAGAGAATGATGGTCATCAGCATCACCCAGAACAGCATGCCGATGCTGAAGAAGAACCAGGAGACGTCGATGTATCCCAGCGGTACCCCGGCCACCGGCACCAACACGTTGCCGACCGCCGGGATGAACCAGGCGGGGTTCATGTGTTGGCGTTGTCATGGGGGCTCCGTACTTGCCTCAATGCAGCGGCAGGGGCGAGGTGAGCATCAGCAGGACGCTCAGTGCCGCGGCGGTCGAGAGGACCGGTATCCAAGGCCAGAGGGACGATCGTCGTGAGGGTGCGCGACGCGGTGCAGCGGCGGGAAGCAATTGGTTCGACATCAAGGACTCCAGTTAGTGTAGGTCTGCTGCAACCGATGGGGGTCGTCGCTCCCGGCTGTCGGTCGCGGGTGCCATGGCGGGCAGGGCGGGATGGATTGACATGCAGTTTAAAAATTCCCCGAGTCGCCCGCATTGACAAAAATCGCAGCCCCCAAGTTGGTTAAAGGGGGGGGGCGGCGACTTTTGCGGCGCTGCCCGTGGCGTCGGCCTGCCGGCGGCAGCGGCGGTCGCGCGTCGCGTGAATCGGTGCTGGATTGCGCGATCTTGCCGGAATCACCGCCGTAGACGTGCGGACACGAGACGTACAGCTTGGGCATGGCCGCGGGTACCAACGCAACGTCGCAATCGAGGCAAGAGCGGAGCGCCGCTTGTCGGGAAAAACATGCCGTTTGTCTCCGCGCTGAGATCTTCGTCAAATATTTGAGAAAAGGCGTCCATAGTTAGGACTGCCCAGAGCGGTCGTTGGATTACCGTAAGATATCTGTAGTCTTTGGGATTTTTTCAGCTTGCTCCATGATCGAGGTCCTGGAAGCAGGATCTCTCTCAATCAAATCGCACCGAGCCTTGTCAGCTTGACGGAGATTGCTATGCAGCACCGCGCCGCACGCGCAGAGTACAAAACGTGTTCTTATTTGCCTCATCGTAACAGACTGGCGACGGTGATCGCTGAATGTCTCAGACCGCGTCGTGTCCCGCTAGTCTGTGTGCTGGGGCTGGGTGCGGCCCTCGGTGTCGCTGCACCGGTGCAGGCGGCGACCTTCACCGTCACCAGCACCGCGGACGGGGGTGTCGGCAGCCTGCGCCAGGCGATCATTGATGCAAACGCCAGTCCTGGGTCCGATCAGATCCTCTTCGACTCGAGTGTCACCGGGACCATCGTCCTCACCTCCGGGCCACTGATCAGCGATGGGTTCGCGAGCTACTATTATGAAAACGCGGCTGATCGATTGGTTATTACCGGTCCGGGGGCGGAGCGGCTGACCATCGACGGCAACGCCGATAGTTCCGTGATCGCAAGTTGCCTTTACGGCGATGACAGTTCCCTCGCGATCTCCGGGCTGACGCTTAAGAATGCGGATCGCGGTCTGCTCATCAGCGGAAGTTTCGGTGTGGCCACCGCGATAACGATCACCGACTCCATTATTACCGGAACAGCTGAAGCAGGAATCGAGATCTATGATTGGTATTATACTGGGTGGGGGGCCGTCCAGCTCGAAAACCTGGTGATCTCCGGCAATAGCGGAACCGGTATAGTGATCGTTGGGGGAGACACTGAGATTGTTGGGAGCGTCATTGCTGACAACCTTGGTTCTGGTATACACACTGTAGCTAACGCTTCGCGCGCCGGTTGGCCGGTCGCGATCGATACCAGTGTGATCGCTCGAAACGTCGGGGATGGGGTCAGTTGTGGGGGGTACCGGGGAGCGTCCGTACTGGCGACGCAGATCACTGATAATGGAGGTGTCGGTTTAGGCTGTAACGCGTCCGTCCTCAGATCCACCCTGTCGGGAAACAGGGCCGGCGGGATCGCGGCGGATTCTGTTGTGCTTGTGGATAGTGCGGTATTCGGCAATCAGGCCAGCGACGGTGGAGGTATCCGTATTGCCAACTCATACCATGGCACTGGCGGGCATCTTGCCGTGATCAACAGCACGATTTCCGGAAACGAGGCGGAAAGCAGCGGTGGTGGTATCTACCAGTACACGGGTACTACCGTGATAGAAAGCAGCACCATCACCGGTAACACGGCAGTCGTCGGCGGCGGGCTCTTTAAGCGCTTCTACGACGAATGGGGCTGGGGTGACGATATATTGGTCGAGGCAACGCGGATTCACAATACCATTGTTGCCGGAAATGCGGCGACAAGTGATCCGGATCTGCGCAGCGGCTTGCCTTCCGCGTGGGAGTTTATTTTGCCGGTCGCGTTGAGTTATTCGCTGATCGGCGAACCAGGGGACGCCTACATCACCGACGCGATCCCCGGTTCGAACCGCTTCGGTGAAGACCCGCAACTCGGACTCCTCCAGGACAACGGCGGTCCCACCAAGACCCATGCGCCGCGACTCGGCAGTCCCGCGCTCGACAGCGGCGATCCAAGCTCGCTGTTCCCGCCTCTCTACGATTGCTCGTGGCTATTGTCATCCGATTCATGTGGTTTGACGCCTCCCGACTGGGATCAGCGGGGGGAAGGCTTCGCGCGCGTGCGCAATGGCCGCATCGACATGGGTGCCTGCGAGTTACGGGCCGGTGAGGTCCTCAAGGGGGGCGCCTGGCTGCGGTCCCTAGGCGATAGCAATGGCGACGGAACGCCGGAAGTCGCCGTCGTCAAGCGCGACACCTATGGTCGCGATCTGGTCAGCGTGAGAGACGCCGCTTCCGGGTCCTTGGTCAGCACCTTCAACGGCACGTCTTCCGGACGTTTGCTGGCGGTTACGGTGATGCCCGATCCGGACGCCGGCCCTAGCCTGGCGCTACTGGGTTCCTATGCCAGTTCCAACCAGGACACGGTGTCCTATTCCGTCGCCGCGAATACGCAGGCAGTGCTCTCCGGCGACCTGCTTGGATGGTTCGCGCTCAATCCCGGCGCCCGCCCGGTCGACATGACGGTTCTCCCGGACCAGGACGGCAACGGTGTCCCCGAACTCGGGTTGCTGACTGCTGCTCCGACCCAAGTTGAGGTGCGCGACGCGTTCACGGGGAGGCTCCACAAGCGCTTGACTTTCCCGTCACGCTTCGATCCCCGGCAGGTGCTTTCGGTTCCCGACCTCAATGGGAATGGCAGCGCCGAGGTGGGCGTGGTTCTGTCCAGGGCCGACGAGGCCGACCGTGTCATCATCAGCGACACGCTGACGAAACAGCAGATCCGGGTTGTCATGCCGGGTACGGCCTATCGCGCCTTGACGCTGCGGGAAGCGGTGGTCGTCGCCGACCGGAACCACAACGGCGCCGGGGAAGTGGCGATGCTGCTGCGCAACCCGGTGACGGGCGAGACCCTGGTATGGGTCGCTGACGCATTGACCAATGCGTTACTGGCGAAGGTGGTCGGATACCGCAAGGACGTTACGCCGGAGACATTGGTCGCGGTGTCTGACCTGACACGCAACGGCGTCGAGGAATTCGCGCTCTTGGGCCGCAGTACCGCGACCGGCGAGGTGACGGCCGAGATTCGGGACGGTGCCAACTCCGCGTTGGTCAGGCGCATCTGGTTCAAGAAAGAGTGTACGCCGCTCGACTTGGTGAGCATCGGTGATGTCAACGGCAATGGCGCCGCGGAACTGGTGATGCTGGGTCGGTGCGGCACCGAGGCGCAACTGCGTGCGTTCGTGGTGGATGCCAAAACCGGTGCGTCCCTGCGGCGGCTGGATTTCTGAGCCCCGTCGGCGGAGCTGCATCGCGGACACCGGAACGCTGCTGTTCCGGTGCCATCCGGGTGGTTCCGTGGCTGAAAGCACCGCGGCTCGAGCGTGGTCGCCAGGATGCGGATCGGCGCCCACACGGATTGCTGGGGGTGGATGGGAACCGGCTAGTGACTTTGCGCGCGACGCCCTACAATGGGAGGTGATCCGGGTGATCCCCCGGAATTTCCCTCGCCCGCGCATCCTTACCGGAGTCCGCCCTGAATGACCGACACCACTGAGTCCCGTTCCCGCATCCTGATCCTGCTGGCCCTCGCCGGGCTGATGGCCGCCACGCGCGGTCAACAGTTCGCCCCGCTGGGGCACCACCTGCCCGATGCCGCACTTGCCGTCTTCTTTCTGGCCGGGTTCTATCTGCGCGCCCGCTGGGTGCCGTTCGGCCTGTTTGCCCTGGCCACCGTCATCGACCTGTCGGCCATCGGTTGGGGCGGCGTCAGCGGCTACTGCCTCAGCCCGGCCTACGCGATGCTGGTTCCGGCCTACGGCAGCCTGTGGGCACTGGGGCGCTGGTACCAGACGCGTCATCGCCCCGACCTGGCAACGCTGCCGCTCCTCGGGGCGGTCTTGTGGACCGGCGGTGTGGCGGCGGAGGCTTTTGCCAGCGGCGGCTTCTATCTCCTGTCCGGCCGCTTCGAGCCGAGCCTGGTCGGTCTGGGGCATAGCCTGGTCAGCTACCTGCCGGGCACCCTGGCCGCGCTCTTCGGCTATGTCGGTCTGGCGGCGGTCGCGCACCTGACGCTGAACCCGCGTCAGGTGGCCGGCCGTGTCGGTTCCTGATGACCGAGGACACCGCGCGCGAGCGCCATCGCCGCCGCATGCAGCGTCACAAGGAAATCGTCGACGCCCGCGTGGCCGGCGCCACTATCGACCGTGGGGTCCTGGTGGTCAATACGGGTAACGGGAAGGGGAAGAGTTCTTCGGCCTTCGGTGTGGTGGCGCGCGCTCTGGGTCACGGCATGAAGGTCGCCATAGTGCAGTTCATCAAGGGGAGTTTCGCGACCGGGGAGGAGGCTTTTTTCCGGCGGTTCCCCGAGGTTGAATATCATGTAATAGGCGAGGGATTCACCTGGGAGACCCAGGATCCGGATCTGGATCGCCGCGCCGCTCAGGCGGCCTGGGCGCTGGCAGCCGGTTTTCTGGCCGATCCGAGCGTTCAGGTGGTGGTGTTGGATGAACTCAACATCGCCCTCAAGCTCGGTCTGGTTCCGCTGGATCGGGTCATTGATGCACTGGACGCGCGTCCCGACCATCAACACGTCGTAGTGACCGGTCGCGGTGCGCCGCCGGGGTTGATCGAAATCGCCGATACCGTGACTGAGATGCGGCCCATCAAGCATGCGTTCGACGCCGGGGTGATGGCGCAAAAGGGCATCGAGCTATGACCGAGGTCCCGCCGCGGCTTACCCTGATCCTGGGCGGCGTGCGCTCCGGCAAGAGCCGACTGGCCGAGCGTCTGGCCCATGGCAGCGGGCTGCCGGTGACCTATCTTGCCACCGCGCTGGCGGGCGACGGGGAGATGGTGCGGCGCATCGAGGCGCACCGCCGTCGCCGCCCGGCGCAGTGGCGTCTGATTGAAGAACCGCTCGCTTTGGCGGAACGCATCAGCGTCGAGGCGGCCGCACAGCGCTGTGTCCTGGTGGAATGTCTGACCCTGTGGCTGACCAACCTGCTCATGGAGGCTGACGGTTCACGGATCGAGCACGCGCTGGAACGTCTGCCCGAGGTCATCGCCGCGGCGCCCGGCCGCCTGATTCTGGTCGGGAACGAGACCAACATGGGCGTGATTCCCTTGGGGGAATTATCGCGCCGCTACTGCGATTTGGCCGGACGCCTGCATCAGGACCTGGCCGCCCGCTGTGATCAGGTCTTGTTCATGGTCGCCGGCTTGCCGCTGGTGGTGAAAGGTCCGGCGCTCCGTCGGTAACAAGTCGGATATTCAGTTAAGCCACTTCGCGAACGGTTCCTTCGGCGATTTCTATCCACTAACCACTAACCACTAATTCTACTTCGTTAAATTTAAAGTCATGAAAGATATACATAATTTGAGTAAAA
>JACDZJ010000202.1_pt1 | contig 24502 bp, 26 predicted proteins | sample 7365721 | NCBI WGS metagenome assembly JACDZJ01 (sample SAMN15143480, study PRJNA637477) | pond metagenome | biome: freshwater wetland ecosystem [ENVO:00000243]; feature: pond [ENVO:00000033]; material: pond water [ENVO:00002228]; isolation source: pond water containing pink berries ... | reverse complement strand
GGGAGGGGCCGGTCTACTCTCCCGGACCGTCCTACAGGTCACGGTGTTACCGTAGTCCGCTGCGCGGACCGTCTGCGGCCGGCCGGAACGCTGATCAAGGCCAGAGCGACACACGGCCCTACGCCGAGAGGACGCTGTACGTGACAACCAAACTTGAGCGTCCCGTCCGGGGGCTCTTGTTTCGGTTGCCCCGATTTGCCGGGTCATGTACGCCGACCAACCATCGCGGCGATCGGCCGCTGGCAGCGATCGTTGCCCAAAGCAGATCCCCGTTGGTCGCGTCGCTCAGGGATCGCGTCGGCGAACCGGCTGCGGCGGCGCGAGCGTCGCTTTCCCCAGCGTCAGATAGAGCCTTCGGACGTGATAACCGGACGTAGGGGCGGGTTTCAAACCCGCCCCGTCCGGTTATCACGTCCGATGGCTAGCACATCGGCAGCCACCCGGCGAAGGCGATTTCCGGCAATCGCCTAATCGTTACCCCGCAACCGCCACTGAAAGTGGCTCAAAAGCCGCGAGCGGATCTTTTTTTCCTTGTGCTTTCCCGCAGCGGCCAGCCGTTTCTCGGCCACGGCCATCAGGGTCTCCTGGGCGCCCTTGGCGTTCTCCTCGGTCGGCGTGCGCTGAGTGTAATGACCGTCGCTGTCCATATCCCAGGCTGACCGCTTGTCGGCGAACTGCACGTCGAGGATCAGGCGCAGCTCCTGGCGCAGTTCCGGGTTCTCGACCGGGGCATGGACTTCCACGCGGCTGTCCAGGTTACGACCCATCATGTCGGCGGAGCCGATGTAGTATTCCTCATCGCCCCCGTTGCGGAAATAGATGATGCGCCCGTGCTCCAGGAAGCGCCCGACGATACTGATCACCCTCGCCTTTTCGCTGATACCGGGCAGCCCGGGGCGGAAACGGCAGGTGTCGCGGATGATCAGGTCCACCCGCACCCCGGCGCGGGTGGCACGGTAAAGCGCGCGGGTGATCTCCACATCCTCCAAGGCGTTCATTTTCATCTGGATCAGACCCGAGCCGTCACGGCGCTGGTGCTCGATCTCGCGGTTGATCTTGTCGATGATGCAGCGCTTGAGGTTGTAGGGTGCGGCCAGGATCTTGCGGTAGCTCGGCGGCGGGGAATAGCCGGTGAGGTAGTTGAAGAGTTCGGTGAGGTCCTGGCCGATCCCCTCGTCGCAGCCGAGCATGCCCAGGTCGGTGTAGAGCTTGGCGGTGCCCGGATGATAATTGCCGGTGCCGATATGATAGTAGCGGCGCAGTTGGGCGTAGTCGCGGCGCACGATGAAGATGAGCTTGCTGTGGGTCTTGAGCCCCAGGACGCCGTAATTGACATGAATGCCCTCGGCCTCCAGCCGGCGCGCCCAGCCGATGTTGGCGGCCTCGTCGAAGCGCGCCTGGAGTTCGACCAGCACGGCCACCTGCTTGCCGTTGCGGGCGGCCTCGATCAGCGAGTCGAGGATGGCCCCGGCGGAGGTCCGGTAAAGCGTCATCTTGATGGCCAGCACCTTGGGGTCGTCGGCGGCGGTCCGCAGGAAGCGCTCGACCGAGGTGCTGAAGGGCTGATAGGGGTGCTGAAGCAGGATGGGCCCGTTCTCGCGGATGATATGGAAAATGTTGCGCCGATCATTGGCGAGCAGCGGGTGGTCGACCGGGCGGTGCGGCGCATCCTTGAGGTCGGGGAAGTCCAGCCCGGCGACCTCGAAGAGATCGCGCAACTGCATCATGCCCACGACCGTGACGACGTCCTGCTCCTCATTGAGTCCGAGTTCCGCCGCCAGCATGCCGCGGTGGACCGGATCGAAGCCTTCCTGCACCTCCAGGCGCACGATCGGGGCAAAATGGCGCTCACGCAGCTCGGTCTCGATCAACTCCAGGAGGTCATTGGCGGCTTCCATGTCGGGTTCGACGATGGCGTTGCGGGTAACCCGAAACAGCTCGGCCGAGTCGATCACCATACCTGGAAAGAGCATGTCCAGGTTGGCGACGATCAGGTCTTCCAGGGTGACGAAGGTGGTGCCGCCGTCGAGCGCGACCAGGCGCTTGGAGACGTCCCGATGCACCGGGACCTTGATGCGGGCCATGTAGCTCTCGCTGCCGGCCGGATAACGCAGGGTCACCAGCAGATTCAGGGCCAGGTTGGAGATGAACGGGAAGGGGTGGGCCGGGTCCATGGCAAGCGGCGTCAGCATGGGGAAGATGTTGGCGCGGAAGTGGTCGCGCAGGCGCTCGCGGGCATCCAGCGCCAGATCTTTGATCTGTAGGATGCGGATGCCATGCTCGGCCACCAGCACCATCAACTCGTCGAAGATGCGGTTCTGCTCGGCGTGCATCTCGCGGACCTGGGCCTGGCAGCTCTTGAGCTGTTCGGTGGGGGTGCGGCCGTCGATGCTGGGTTTGTGTACGCCGACGGCGATCTGTTGTTTGAGCCCGCCGATGCGTTTCATGAAGAATTCGTCGAGGTTGTTACTGACGATCGCCAGGAACTTCACCCGTTCCAGTAACGGGGTGCGCGGATCATCCGCCTCGTGCAGGACACGCTGGTTGAAGGCGAGCCAGGTCAGTTCCCGGTTGAGGTAGAGTGTCGGGTCGTCCGGCTTGAAATCATCCGCGACCGGCGTCGACGCCGGCTGGTCGGCGAGGTCTGTATCATCATCGTCGTCGAGGATTGACTGAGCCAGGCTGTCGTTCATGGTGGTTTCCCGGTGGCGACTGACAAGAGGGCGGATCGACTTCTGATTCTAGCAACGACACGGCCGGAAAGGATGGTGTATTTGTGACGCGAGCGATGAACAGCACGGCGCCCCCATGAGCGAGTTCCCGAACGAGTCCGGCAGTGCTCCGGATACGCTTTTCGACCAGCCGGCGGCCCCGGTTCGACCCTTCGAGTTCGATGCCGCCGTCGCCCAGGTCTTTCCAGACATGGTGCGGCGCTCGGTGCCCGGCTACCGTGAACTGGTGGACCTGATCGGGCTGCTCGCCCGGCGTCTGGCGCAGCCCGGAACCTGCTGCTATGACCTGGGTTGCTCGCTGGGGGCGGTCACCCGCTCCATCCTGCGCCAGGTGGACCCGCGGGTGCGCATCATCGCGGTGGATAAGGCCCCGGCCATGATCGCCGGCCTGCAGGCCCGGCTGGCCGACGTGCCGGGGGCGCAGCGGGTCGAGACGCGGTGTGCCGATCTGTGCGGCCTGACCGTCACCGAGGCGTCCGTGCTGGTGCTCAATCTGACGTTGCAGTTCATCGCGCCGGAGTCGCGCCTCGCACTCCTGCGGCGGCTGCGGGCCGGATTGGTGCCGGGCGGGGTGCTGATTCTGGCTGAGAAAATCCAGGTCGCGCCGGGGGCCGGGGGGCACCTGCTGACCGCCCTGCACGAGGATTTCAAGCGGGCGCAGGGCTACAGCGAACTGGCCATCAGCCGTAAACGCGCCGCCCTGGAGCAGGTGCTGGTACCCGATACCATTGAGACCCACGAGCAGCGACTGCTGGCGGCCGGCTTTGCGGGCCATACCCGCTGGTATCAGTCACTCAACTTCGTTGCTTGGGTCGCATGGACTTAACGCCTTTCCGGCCCTTCCTCGACCGGCTGACGGCGACCCGACTCGGACCCTGGGCGGCGGGGTTGGAGGGGGCCGTTCGCGCGCGACTCGCGGCCGGTGCCCATGGCGATCTGGCGCGCTGGGAGGCAGCCCTCGCGGCCTTGCCGGCGCTGCCGGTCGGGGCGGTCGAACTGACGGCGGCCTGCGTCGGCTGCACCGCGGCCCAGTCGCCGACGGCCGCGGAGATGAACGGCCTGCGGGCCGCGCTCCTGGCCCTGCATCCGTGGCGCAAGGGTCCGTTCTGCCTCCATGGTGTGCGCATCGACACCGAGTGGCGTTCCGACTGGAAATGGGACCGGCTGGCCGGGGCCTTGACCCCGCTCGCCGACCGGCTGGTGCTGGACGTGGGCTGCGGCAATGGGTATCACGCCTGGCGCATGATCGGGGCGGGGGCCCGACTGGTGGTCGGGATCGACCCGACCTGGGTGTTCGTGACTCAGTTTCAGGCCATCAACCGCTATCTGGGCCGGGATGACCTGTGCGTCCTGCCGCTCGGCATCGAGGATCTGCCCGCCGGGCTCGCGCCCGACGGGTTCGATACCGTCTTCTCGATGGGGGTGCTCTACCACCGCCGCTCGCCGCTCGATCATCTATTGGATCTACGTCGGCTTCTGCGTCCCGGTGGGGAGCTGGTGTTGGAGACCCTGGTGCTGGAGGGTGAGGGGCAGCGGGTGCTGGTGCCGCCGGAGCGCTACGCCGCCATGCGCAATGTGTGGTTCATCCCGACGGTGGAGTCACTGACCGTCTGGCTCCAGCGCTGTGGGTTCGCGGACATCCGGTTGGTGGACTGCAGTCGCACCCGGATCGAAGAGCAGCACGGCACGGCCTGGATGCGCTTTCAGTCCCTGCCGGATCATCTGGACCCGGACGATCCCGGCCGCACCCGCGAGGGTTTGCCGGCACCGACGCGCGCCATCCTGATCGCTCGTCACAGTGACGCATGAAAAGACACCGGACGGGCAAAATCCCGTCCGGTACAGGGGAACAGGGCGTTTCCGGGACCTGGTCCAGTCCGAAGTCTGGGTGAGTTCGGCGTCGGATGTGCGCGACTCCGTGCCCCGAGGTCCATCGGGGGCTCCATGTCCGAGGTGTATTGTCAGCCTCATGCTTCCGTGCAAGTGGACGTAGTGTCTTCCTTGAGCGCAGGTTCGCCTATCGTCCAAATGGACTAAATCGGGGTGATCCGGGTCGGTAGTCACCGGCTCATGCATCGTTGGAGCGGCGCCCGTCAGCCTCCGGCGAGTCACTCGTGACCTTATGAATCATGCGCATGAGTTCGGTCTGACTGCGTGTCCCCATCTTGAGGAAGACCGCGCGCAATTGTGCCCGCAGGGTATAGTACGAGCGATGGGTGCGTTCCGCCGAACGTCGCAGCGAACCGCATTCACTCAACGTTTCGAGTAATTTGGTTTCGGCGGGCGTCAGGCCGTAGGTGCGGGCGACCTGGTCGAAGTCCGGTTGCAGGGTCCGGGTCGCCAGTGCATCCGCCATCTGCAGGGCCCGGCTGATGTGGTTGAAATAGCGCTGCAGGCGGGCGACCTCAGTGGGGGTGTAGGGGCCGGCCGTCGCTGCCCGCGGCATCCCGAGTTGCAGGTTGAGTTGGTCGCGGATGCGCAGAAAAGCGCGGGCCGTATGACGCAGGCCGTTCGGCCTGAACCAGTCGTTGAAGTATTCGGAGGCGCAGAAGACCCGCGCCGACACCAGGTCTTCTCCGGTCATGATGATGCCTGGGGGAACCTGGCCCGAGCGGATGCGTGCCGCGAAGGGGTCGATCGCGGCGAAGTGCTCGGCGTATTGATGCCACCGGCTCCCGTCCGGGTCAGTCGTCGCCAAGCCGCGCGCCTGATCGGGCGAGACGTCATACACCGCGAGCAGGCCCACTTCGGCCGAGAACTCGGACTTCAGACAGGTGAGAACGTCCTTCCAGGACGCGCGGCCCAAGGCAACATCATGGATCTGCTCCAGCAGGTCCAGATCAACCAACGGGGATTCTGGTTTGGTCATGGATGCAGGGGTCGAGCAGTTTGAGGTGTTGGCACAGTTTAATAGTCAGCTTTAAGAATAATGTCGGTTCAAGTTAGAATCCAGCACGGCCTGTGACCTCCCCGTGGGGCCGGTCTGCTCGGCAGGCATCCGAGCGGTCATTCATCGGTCACTCGCCCCGTAGCGCCCTTCGTACCTGCGATCCGGACAGACCCTTGGGATAGGAGCGGGTTTACAACCCACCTCCAGGTCCGCTTATCGCCTTCGGACGTGATTACCGGACGTAGGGGCGGGTTTCAAACCAGCCCCTACACGAAAGTCTGTCTGGCTATCAGGTGCGAACGCGATATCACGTCCGACGACTCAATCTGTTACGACCCCCTGGAGCTTATGAACCAACGTGCCCCCTGCGGCAGTACCGCCGCATTGCCGACGCCTGCCCAGGTCGCTGCCTCGCCGCTGGCCCGCTACCGTCCGCTGCTGGACGATTGGGATGCCTTTGCGGCGGCGCTGTGCCGACCGCTGCCGACCTGTGTGTGGGCGCATCCGGCGCGCATCGGCGTTGCAGATCTCGCAAGCCTGCTGGCCGAGGAAGGTATTGCGGCCGACCCCGTGCCCTGGCTGCCGGGTGCGTTGCGGTTGCCGGAGGAGACGCGTGCCGGTCGGCACTGGTGGTATTGCGCCGGCCTCGCCCATGCCCAGGAGACGGTTTCCCAACTCCCGGCCTTGCTCTTGGATCTGACTCCCGGCCACCGGGTGCTGGATCTGTGCGCCGCGCCCGGCGGCAAGACGGCGCAGATCGCCTTGGCCCTGGGCAATCGCGGGACGCTGATCGCCAACGATATCGCCACGGTCCGGATCAAGGCGCTCCAGGGGAACCTGGATCGGCTCGGCATCGTCAACTGCACCACGACTTGTACCGACGGCGCTAACTGGCCCGCGGCCGGGGGTCAGTTCGACCGCATTCTGGTGGATGCGCCCTGCTCGAGCGAGGGCACCCTGCGTCGCAATCCGTCACTGATCGGCCGGCTTGACCCCGGCTCCCCGGAGCGTCTTGCGCCGCGTCAGCGTGCCTTATTGCGCAAGGCGGTGCAGCGGCTCAAGCCCGGCGGGCGCCTGGTGTACTCCACCTGCACCTTCGCTCCGGAAGAAAACGAACTTACGGTGGCGGGTATACTGGCCGAATACTCCGGGGTGGTCCGGGTGGTTCCGGCGAAGATTGCCGGGCTCATGACCGCCCCCGGACTGACCCATTGGGCCGGGCGCGGCCTGCCCGCCGAGTTGGCCCATTGCCTGCGCATCTGGCCACACCACAACGACAGCGGCGGTTTCTTCATCGCCGTGCTGGAGAAGGACGCGGGGACCGCCGCCGGACCGGAACCCGAGCCGGCCGGGTTCGATCCGGCGGACGGTGACGCCTGGCTGCCGGAGTTGGCCGCTCATTACGGATTGCCGCACGACTACTGGGCGGGCTTCCGCGCCCATCGCCAAACCCGCCGCGGGTTGCATCTGATGGCGGCGGACCACCATCCGCCGGCCTGGCCCAAGGCGGAGGGAAGCGGACTCTTCTTCCACCGTACCAACTGCCGGCCGCCCAAGCCGACCACCGGTGCGGCGATGGTTTTCGGCCCGCTGGCCACCCGCTGCCGGCTCGCGCTGACCCTGGGTCAGCGGGACCACTACTTACGTCGGGAGCAGTTCGATCCGACCCCCGACCAGCTCAGCGCCAATCCGCCAGGCCAGGTGTTGGTTACGTACCGCGGGCAGGTGTTGGGGGTCGCGGTGCTGCACCGCTCCGGGGTTATCGAAAGCCTGTTCCCGAGCCGCTGGAGCGGGTGCACGGGCGGGGGTGTCGTGCCAGGACCGGAAACGGACGATGACTTCGCAACTGCCTTGTGAAACCGGGTTGGGGCGCCGGTACGTGGTGAGGTGGCTGAATATCGACACGCCGCCTGGGGAAGCGTTGTTCAGCGTCCACCAAGGTGCTGCGCTGGTGTCGGCGGCAGCCAGCGCAGCAACTGGGTGAAGACTCTGTCCGGTTCCACCGGTTTGGCGATGTGGTCGTTCATACCTGCCTCGAGATGTCGCCATAGGTGACGACCACACCATAACCCGGGAGCGGCAACCGCGCGGCCGTCACGCTGATCCAAGCGATGGCCCCGTCAGGCTTGACCACGCCCATCGGGGCGCGGTGTAAGCCCTGGCGTCCCTTCAGGGCCAAGGCGCTGGGGAACGCGTCCGGCGGCATGGGTGTCCCGTCGAGCTGTAAGATGCTCCAGGCGGGGCTGTCGATCGAGCGTTGCCGCTGCTCCGACTGGGTGACGCCAAGGAGTGTCGCGGCGGTCGGATTCGCCTCAATGATCTTGCCCGTCTCGTCCGAGACGGTGATCGCCATGGGAAAGCTGTTGAACAGTGTCCTGTATTTGGTCAAGGCAACGTCGCGTGCCTGCTCCGCGTGCTTGCGCTCGGTGATGTCGAGCATGGCCCCCTGGTACATGCAGATGGCGCCCGCGGCATCGCGCATCGCCAGGGCGTTGATCGAGACCCAGATGGTCTGCCGGTCCCGCCGGTCGGCGATCTGACGCGCCAGGGTCCGGACGGAATCCCCCAGGAGCGCCTCGACCGTGATACGGTCTCGCCGGAGTGTCTCCCGCACCGCGACGTCGCCGTGGATCAGCAGGGCGGGGTGACCGCTGCCGTCCCATTTCTCGTGGTGGTAGTGGGCGATATCCTTGGCCAGGGTCAGGAAGGCGATTGGATGAGTTGGTTCTCGCCGAGACGCTGCTCCACCTGTGCCTCCAGGCTGGCGTTGCGGTCGCGCAGCAGAGCGCCTGCCCACTTGAGTGCGAGCTGCTTGTGAACCCGCGCGAGCACGATGCGAGAATTGTGGCCGCGACGGCGGCGCCATTGCTACCGTGCGGATACGACAGGGCCGGTAAACTGATTTGGTCGCTCACGGACGTCGGGGCCTCTTGTGCAACGGCTGGCTTTATCACTCCCTGAGTCTAGTTTAGTCACATCGCCGCCGCACGTCCGTGCACAGGCGCGCGTAAAGACTGATCGACGCGGAGTGCGCGGTTCCTTATCCGGATGCCGCCTGAGCAGTCTGTTCGGCCGCTCCTTTCGCCGCTGACCCACTTGGGTCGTCCAAGGTCGCGGCCAGTTCGCGCAGCGTCATCTTACCCAAGGCCTGGCCGATGGCCGTATCGATCTGCCGCTCCACCTCCTGGACGCCCCGATCCGCAACCGTGTCACGGCAGCCGCTTTCGCGCTCCTCGTAGCAGCGCACCGCATCCAGCAGGGACTTGACCGACGTGTTGTCCAGCGCCGTGGCCGGGATGAAGCAGGGCGGCTCATCGGCCGTGCGCAGCAAGAAGCCCTCGCGCTCCAGCAGGTGCAGGCTCCGTCTGATGTTGGTCTTGGGCAGGCCCAGGGCGGCGGCGAGGCCGGCAGCGGTCCAGGCGTTGGTGCCCAGGAGGAAATTGCGCCCGATATGACCGGCCACCAGCAATGCCAGGCGCTCGCGCAGGCGGTTACTGAGGCGCAGGTCGCGCGAGCGGCTGCTGAGATATTCCGGATGCTGATGGTAAAAGGCGATGCTGGCCCCGATGAGGACGATGAGCCACGCGATGTAGAGCCAGAACATGAACAGGATCAGGATCGCCAGACTCGAATAGATGGCGGTGTACTTGGTGGAACTGACCATGAAATGGGCGAACAGCCAGCCCACCGTTTGCCACAGAGTCCCGGCCGTCAGCGCGCCGATCAGGGCCGAGTAGAAATTGACCCGGGCATTGGGCACGAAGCTGTAGATGAAGGCAAAGGTGAAGGTGATCAGGAAGAAGGGCACCAGATTGCCGCCGGCATCGATCAGGGTACCGAAGGGCTCGACGGCCAGCACGGATTCCACGACGGCGGTGTGGCGTGCCGCGGTCGAGAGGCCCAGGATCGTCACGATGAGCACGGGGCCGATCAGCAGAATGCTCAGATACTGGCTCACCCGCTGGGCAAAGGGCCGCGACTCCTCGACCCGCCAGGTGTTGTTCAGCACCTGCTCGATTTTCTGGATCATCGAGACCACCGTGTAGATCAGCACTGCCAAGCCGACTGAGCCGAGCACACCCACCCGCGTGTTGTCCACGAAACCGATGATGCTCCGCACGATCTCCGGTGCCTGATCGCCCAGCGGTTCCATCAGGTGCAGCAGCAGCGGCTCCAATGCATTGTGGGCACCAAAGGCCGTGAGTACCGAGAAGCTCACCGCCAGCAGCGGCACCAGTGAGAGCAGGGTCGTGTAGACCAGGCTCATGGCCTGGAGTGACAGATAACCCTGGGTCGCGTCGCGATACAGGGCATAAACGAGGCGCGCCAACCAGACCAGTCGCCGCTGCCAGCGCGGCAAGCGGTCGAGTCGGTTGGACCACATCAGGGTGTCCAGGCGCTGCCACGGGGACGGGTTGGCTTGGTTCATGGCGGGGCTTGCGGTCGTTGGACTGGCGGGCGGCGGTTGAGGTGCGAGTATAGCGGTACCATAGAGCCGTAAACCCCAACAGTTCCGTGCAACCCGAATCCTATGAAAGCCATGCAACCCCTGGCGCGACCGTCGCGCCCCGTGATGCTCTTGAGTCTGACGGCGATGCTGTTGACCGCCCCGTTCGGCGGGATCCTGGCCAAGGACAACCAGACGTTGACCCCCGTGCCCGATCAGCCCATGGCCCCGGCTTTCGATCTCAAGGACCCGGAGCAGCGCCCGCAACGGCTCGCGGATTACCGGGGTAAGCCCGTCATCCTCAACTTCTGGGCCACCTGGTGCCCGCCGTGCCGGGCGGAGATGCCGTCGATGCAGCGCGCCCACGAGGCGCTGTCCGCGGATGGGATCGCGGTGATCGCCGTCAACGTCGGTGATGATGCGCAGGCGATCGGTGAGTTCCTGGAAGAGACGCCGGTCGACTTCCCGCTGCCCATGGACCTGGACTCGAAGGTTGCCCAGAGTTATCCACTCAAGGGCTTGCCCACGACCTATGTGATCGATCCGCAGGGCCGCCTGGTCTACAGCGCCGCCGGCGAGCGGGCCTGGGACGATCCCAAGCTGTTGGATCAGGTGCGGGCGCTCAATCCGTAGGAGCCCGCTTGCGGGCGACGTGACCTGCCGGAATCGCGTCATTGTACCCCCACCCGTCGCCCGCAAGCGGGCTCCTACGTCCGACAGGCTGCTAGGGGCGGGTTTCAAACCCGCCCCTACTCCATCTCTGGATATCCGCTGCGAAGGCTACAGCAGACGTTGCCCCTGATCGCGCACCTGTCCGCGTAAGCGGCGATGCAGCCTCCGGCGCAGGATGAACAGGGTGGAACCTGGACAGAGGATCTCCGTGGCCAGTCGTTGCATCGTGAAATGGTGGCTGGCAAACGGCAGCAGCCGGACCACGATCAGATAAACCGGGTCCTCCGGGAACTCACGCACCGCCTTGCGGACGATCCAGGCATCCCGAATGTTGCCGATCTCCAATAACTGCACCCGCAGGTCGCGCAGCGCGTCGCCCGGCAACTGCGGCGGGATGAGGATGTCGTCCGGCGAGACCCCGGTCCGCTCCCGGCGGGCAGCCTCCTCCCGATCCTGATGTTGCTCCCCGCGCATCCGCCAGCGCTCCACGGCTGGCTCGTCCCCGGTGCGCCGCAGGTAAGCGATGGCCAGGTTGCAGGCGTCGAGGGTGAGTGAACGCTGGCCGGCGGCACGCTCCAGATAAGCGAGCCCCTCCGGTTGGGAGCGGGCGAGCAGGTGTCTGCCGATCATGAAGTCGACGTCCGCGTCGTCGGGCTTCATATCCTTGTACGCCTGATACAGGGGCAGCGGGTCCAGCCCCGGCTCCAGACGCTCGCTCCAGGAGGCCAGGTTCCAGCGGTCCGTCGCGGTCAGCTCCCGCTCGGGCTTGGCCTTGAGCTGCGCCAGCGCGGCGCGCGTCTCCTGGGTCTTGCGGTAGCGGCCCTGCCAGCGCAGCCGGTTGCGGCTGATCCAATGATGGTCGAAGGTGGCGAGGATCGGCAGCAGTCCCTCGCCGAGCCAGGCTTCCGCGGCGGACTGCTCAACCGGGCCAGGTGGCCGTGCCGGTTGGCCGAGCGCGGCGAGACGATCGCGCAGGCAGGGGTGGGTATCGCTGCGGTCGGTACGGCGTTCGAGCAGCGGCGCGATGCGCGCCTGAAATGCGTCCGCTTCCATGACCGGCTGCTTGAAGAACTGGCGCAGCGCCGTGTAGGGACGAACCGCGGGCTGCGGTTGGTGATCGGCCCGGGCAAGCAGCGGCGACCAGAAATGCTCCCCCGCCAGATCGCCGTAGGTGTGCACCGCGACCAAGGCCGCGGCCGCGTCCTCGCTGGAGGTCAGTTGACCCGCGGCGGCGTCGGCCTCGTACTCATTGGCGCGCGCCAGAGCGAAGCTGTAGGCCCAATAATAGGGGGTGTACCAATCGAAAAAACGGTGCAGCGTGCCCGCCGCAATCCCCCGCGTTTGCGCGACGGCTTCCAGGATGCGCCCCCAACTGGCGCGCACCCGATAGACCCAGGCGTTGAAGCCCGAGCGGTTGGACGATAAATGGCCGAACTCGTGGGCCAGCACCGCCCGCGCCTGTTCCGGCGCCATCGACAGCAGCAGCGGGAGCCCCACCGACAGGGTCCTGCGATAGGGCCCGAAGATGCCGATTCGCGGTACCGCCACGATGGCGGCATTGAAGTCGTCGGTCAGGATGACGCGATGGATCGGCGCGGCTCCCAGGGTGCGCTGCAGGGCATCGAGATCCGCAAACAGGGCCGGGAATTTCGCACGCTCCAGACGATAGCCTTCCGGCGCCTCGATCTTGATCCACAGGGCCTTGATCAGCACCCATCCCAGCAGGAGCAGCACGATGACCAACTGCCAGTTGATCAGCAGTACCAGCATGGCCGTGCTGAGCGTCGCGGCCAGGAGGGTTCCGCCGATCAGGGCAAGGATCAGGAACAGCGCGCCGCCGATGACCGCGTAACCCAGCAGGCCCAGCCACAGCAGGCGCCGCTTGTAGCGCCGCGGATCTTCGCGGAACGCGCGTTCCGCCTCATCGACCAGATGCTCGAAGCGGTGGCGGCGTTGCGTGGTGGTCTTCGACAGCATCGGGGGAGAATCTCCTAGGAAGTTAGCCCTATCATGAACTCTCGGGCGGTTGTGTGCATCGTCTTCCGTTATTCCCTTCCGGTTACCGGTGTTTTTTAAGGCGATTGACAGCGTTCGCCGAAGGTCGGCGGGTGGCGGCCGGTCGGTTGACGAGGGGGGGGGGGTCAAACGGGCCGCGCTCGGGGTATCATGTTCCCGTGTGATTCCCCAGTGATTGCACCTCGCACCACAATGTACACGAGGCACCCATGCACCCGACTTTCTGGTCCCGTATCAAGAAGGATTTGGCCGCCGTCCTCTTTGCCGTCGGCGCGATCTGGCTGGCGGGGGTGGTCCCCAGTGTGGAAATCGCCTGGGTCATGGGCTTTCTGGTGCTGACCGTGTATCTGTTCGCCTTTGAGGTGGTGGGGGTGGACGTTGCCGCGGTCACCGTGATGGTATTGCTGGGGCTGACCAGTCTGCTCGCCCCCTGGATGGGCCTGGAACAGGGCCTGGTGTCGACCGCGCACCTGTTCGACGGGTTCTCCAGCAACGCGGTGATCTCCATCATCGCGGTGATGATCATCGGGGCTGGACTGGACCGCACCGGCCTCATGTCGCGGGTCGCCGGCTTCATTATGCGGGTGGGCGGCACCACGGAGAAGCGCATCATCCCCCTGATCTCCGGTACCGTCGGGATCATCTCCAGTTTCATGCAGAACGTCGGGGCGGCCGCCCTGTTCCTGCCGGTGGTGAGTCGCATCTCCGCCCGCACCGGGTTGCCGATGTCGCGCCTGCTGATGCCCATGGGCTTCTGCGCCCTGCTCGGCGGCACCATCACCATGGTGGGTTCCAGCCCCTTGATCCTGCTCAACGACCTGATTCTGACCTCCAATCAGGCGCTCCCGACCGGGGTGGCGCCGATGGAGACCTTCAAGCTGTTCGACGTGACCCCGATCGGGGTGGCCCTGCTGCTCACCGGGATCATCTATTTCGTGGTCGCCGGGCGTTTCGTGCTGCCGGTTCGTGCCGCCGCCAAGCTTGACGAACGCGACCCCATGCGCTACTTCGCCGAGACCTATGGTCTCGGCCCAGTCGAGGTCCGGGAGTTGCGGGTCCCGGCCTCCAGCCCCCTGGTCGGGGTCGGCGTAGACGCCATGGAGCGGGAGTGGCGGGTGCGGGTGGTCGCCGTGGAGAAGGGCGACGGGCTGCGTCTGGGCGCGGACGGCGTGGACCGCACGCTCGGCATCGCCGCCGGCAACACGCTCGCGCTGCTCGGGCAGCCGGAATCCTTCGAGCAGTTTGCCGCGGCTTATGGAGTGACCTTCAAGCCGGACTTGGATCTGTTTGCCGAGGCACTCTCCAAGACCAAAGCCGGTATCGCCGAACTCGTCATCGCCCCCGGTTCCAGTCTGATCGGCAAGACCGCCCGCGATGTCTGGATGCGCAAGACCTACGGACTCTCGCTGCTCGCCATCCAGCGCGGCGAGGGTAACCTGACGGTGGCGACCGGCGGGGTGCGCAACACCCCGTTCCGGATCGGTGACGCCCTGGTGGTGCACACCACCTGGGCGGATCTGGCGCGGCTGGAGCGCGACCGGGATTTCGTCGTCGTCACCACCGAATATCCTCACGAGGACCTGCGTCCTCACAAGGTGCCGGCGGCCTTGCTGTTTTTTGTCATCACGCTGTTCCTGCTCCTGTTTACGGACCTGCGCCTGGCGGTCGCCCTGTTTGTCGGGGCACTGGGAATGATCCTGACCGGGGTCTTGTCCATTGAGGAAGCCTACAAGGCGGTGAGTTGGCGCTCGGTCTTTCTGCTTGCCTCGCTGATTCCGTTGGGGCTCGCGGTCGAATCGAGCGGCACCGCCGCCTGGATTGCGGATCAAACCCTGTCGGTGATGGGTGACCAGCCGGTGTGGGTCGTCCAGGCCGCGCTCATGGGGCTCGCCACCTGCTTTACCCTGGTCATGTCAAACGTCGGCGCCACCGTCCTCCTGGTGCCGCTCGCCGTAAACATCGCGCTCGGGGTGGGCGCCAATCCGGCGGTCTTCGCCCTGACCGTCGCCATCGGCACCTCCAACTCATTCTTCCTTCCCACCCACCAGGTCAACGCCCTGCTGATGGGGCCGGGCGACTATCGCGTGGTCGACTTCATGCGCGCCGGGGGCATCATGACCCTGCTGTTTTTGATGGTGGCGCTTGGTATGCTCAACCTGGTGTTTTAGTCGGGCAAACTTCGCCGTCCGTCTCGGGTTAGTGCCTGTGGTGGACGATGCAACGGCTCAGAAGGTCAGCACCTTGTCGCTGTCGACGACCCACTCAGCCAGTGCTTTCATGGTCGAGTGCTCGGCACCTTCGAAATAGGGATGATTTTTGTAGATCCCGCAGCGCGCCATGCAGGTACCGCACACCTTGACCGCGACGCCGCCCGCGATCAGGGCCTTGAGCATCCCGGAGAGATCCTGGTCGTAGCCTTCGGGTGGACGGCAGACCTCGCGGGCCAGATCGACCGCGTCGTTCATCAGAAACAGACGGACCTCCTGCCCGCCGTCGGTCAGGGTACCGGCCAGCCGCAGCGCGTTCCAGGTGACATCGGTGCTGTCGTAGGGCTCGCGATTGAGGATGATGAGCATTGTCATGGGCGTTCTTCAGTCGTCGGGTTGTCGGTGGGGATTGCTGTGGGTCTTGCCGAGGCGGACGACGAGTCGCGGGAGGAAGGCCAGGGCCGCCAGCAGGGCGAGCGCGATCAGGCCCTTGCGGATCAGCCCTGCGCCGCCGGCCGCCGCCTCGCGCCCGGCATAGCCCAGCCAGGTGTAGGCTAGCGCCGCGCCGAGCGTCGCCCCCGCCAGGTTGATGAGCGTGCCCCACACCGGCCCGAAGAGGGCGCCGCCGGCCAGCGTCAGCGGCGATCCCGGCAGGAACAAGAGGGTCGCGATGACATAAATGCCGATGAAGATCAGGGGTCCGGCCAGCCCGGCCGCGTCGATCCACTGTTCGAGCGTCTGGGCATCGACTCCCCCGCGGAAGCTGAGGACCAGGGCGATGCCGACCGCCAACAGCAGCGTCGGCACCGCATGGAAGAAGACATGCTGCGCCCAGATCGCCAAATCCAGCGCGATGACCGCCAGCACTATCTCGACCCCGGTCGGCAGCGCGAGCTGGTTGAACAGTCCCCACCCTTGAGTCGCGGCGGTCGCCGCCAGCCCCACGGCCGCGACCGGAAACAGAAGCCGCAACAGCAGGGTATTGAGCACCACCAGCCCCAGGTTGGCGCTCCAGCGCCGGACCTTCGACACCGCGAGCACCCGGCGCGGGGCGCGCAGCTCCCACAGCGCCATGGCGGCGAAAATACTCAGGAAGGCGCCGAGACGCAGCGTCGCCTCGTGGCTCTGGATGAAGCTGTCCAAGCGGGTCTGCCTCCGGGGCTGGGTTGGCGGGTGAGGTCCTCGGTATGCTGGCAGATCGGTGGGTATCTTTCAACTGATCAGTTGAATATTGGCTGGCCGTTAACACGTCTCGCTTCTCGGAACGCGGTCACGAGACTGATCCACCGGAGCAGGCCGGCAGTCGCGAATGGATGCCGTGCTGCGCGATGATGTCGCTCGGCATTCCCTTTGACGTCCGCGGGCCGGAGCGAAGCACCCGGCATCGGCGGCCCGCTGGAACGCTCGATTGTCACCAACCAGAACGTTTCGGTCCCGGGTCGGCAAGACGCGACCCGCGGGCTCACTGGGAGAATGGCGTAGGCGGTCTCCGTAGGTCTCGCTTCAAGGTCGCGTCGACGAGGGTCCAACCAACTCGACCGCGGCTCGTGCGACTTCCTTCCCTTGCTCGAAATAGACTGCCCGTCCGCCCTGTTGGCGGATCGCCCCAATCACCTGATCATCCGCATCCAGGGCGAGAATGTCGGCACCTTCCGGCCGGAACGAACCCCGCCGCTCGCCCATCTGGTCATAGATCACAAGAACCCCATGCTCCATGACACCGCGCGCGAGTTCCCCTCCGTCGGGGGCGAATACCCGCAGGGTGCCATCAGTGATGGCGGAATACCCGAGCGTGCTGCCGTCGGGGGCATAGCTATAGTCGCGCTCGGCCTCCGGGATGGCCTGACCGGGGCGCGGGTCGGGGACGACGAACTCGGTGTGCCGGTTGCCCAGGGCATCAATGAAGACATCCTTCAGCGCATCCTCGACCTGTTCCTTGATGAACTGTCCCAGGTAGTTTCCCTCGGCATCGTAGGCCACCACGCGTTCGGCCTCGTCGACCAGCCGGGCCACCCGTACCCCATTGGCGCGGTACAGGACCAATCCCTCGCTTTCCCATTGCGCGAAGCCGATCCGCGTGGTCCCAGCGCGAAAGACCAGTAAGTCGCCCTCGACCACCGCTGAGCCCGTCGCCTCGCCCGCGGCGCCGCCGATCCTGAAGGTCCTCCGGCCGAACAGATTCAGCATCCGCTCCTGACCCCGGTGCACCACCACCCGCCGGGCCGCCGCCGCGCGCAATCCCGCCGACGCCTCGGCCCGGATCAGGGCCCGGCCGCCTCCGGCGGCGAGTTGTCGAAAACCGTTCCCGACGATCCCGCGGGCGACCCCGCCCAACGCTGCTCCCCGCACCTCGGTCCCGATGAAGAATCGGATCAACCACGCGAAGGCATCGGCCTGGCGCGGCACCAGCGGCAGCAGCAAGGTCAAGGCCAGGCCAGCCGCCAGCACCCGCCTCACCGGACCCTCCGCAGGTCATCCAGCAATGGCTCGCGGTGCGGCGCTCCGCCCGCCACGGTCTCCAGCGTGCAGCCGGTGAAGGCCAACTCGATCTCAGTACGATTATCGTAAACGCGCCGATAACCCGCATCGTAGCGGCACTTGGCGGTCGCCGCCTGTCCGGCGGCGAGATAATCGGCACCGCCGTCGATGAACGCGAACGACGCGAACCCCTCACCCACGGCGACGCTTTTGCAGATGGCGTCCGCACACTCGGCCACCTGCAACGCGATCGTCCGCTGCTGGTTTCGCGTCTTGTCGAGCAGTGCGCCCAGGAGGTGCGTGCGCAGTCGCGGCGAGCTCACGACGTAGGACTCGCCGGACGTATCATGGATCGGGACATGGGTGTCGTAATCGCTCTCCTTGGCATAGCGGGTCTTGGTGATTTGCAGGAGTTCCGCGGCATCCATGGTCCGCGGCATCACGCCGTTGGCGGCGGCCGGGGACTCCAGCAGGGCCAGGAGGAGGTCGCGCGGCACCTGCCCGAGCAATTCGCCGACCGACGCGGTGCAGGACAGGCGCACGCTGGACTCCGGGGCGCGGAGCACGGCGAGCTTCGCCGGTCGCGGCAAACCAGACCCGGCCAACTGCATCAAGTCGAGTGTGCCCGCTGGATAGCTGAGCTTCAGGTAGCGTCTGGTCAAATCCTCCTGCGCCTTCGGTGTGGGGGCGTAACGGCCGATCACCGCCTCCAACTCAGTCAAGTTGAAGGCGCGCTTGGGGATCGTGGCGTTGGGCGTCTGCTGGGCAAACAGCTGGGCGACGAGGTCGGCGGGGATCTCGATGGTCTCGGCCCCCGGAGCCAAACTCCACCCGGTCAGGACCAGGACCAGACAGACGCGACGCACGGTGGCGGTGAAGGGACAGACCACGGTTGCCGCCCTAACGGCTCGGGCGCCGGTCGGACTGCCCCACCGCGCGCTCAAGTTCGCGTACCGCCTGATCGACCTGACGCAGCACGTCCGCCAGCGAGGTATCGGACCCGGCCGCCGCGACCATTCGGTTGGCCTTGTCGATGTCGGCGGTGAAGTCCTTGAGCCCGGTGAGTGCGGCGGTGCGGGCGCCGATCACGTCGAGGTTCTGTGAGGCCTTGATGATCCCCGGTTCCACCGCGTCGTAGAAGCGGATGGTCAGACTGGCGAGCTGCATCCCCATCTTGGACAGCCGGACGATATCCGAGTCGATGTCCGCGAGGAATGACTCGTCGTAGCCCTCATACTTTCTCTTGAGCTCCGCCCTTTTCGTGTGGAGCGTCGTCAGGCGTTCGCCGAGGCTCTTGAATTGGTCATAGAGCAGGGGGACGGTCTGGTTGACCGAGGGGTTGGCGGCGAGGACGTCGAATAACACCGGGGGTTTACCCGATTCGGCGTGGCAGTTCCAGTACCCGATATAACCATTAAAGAAAACTGGGGGGTACTCGCCATCATATCCGTAAGATAGCAGAGACCGGGGAACGCCTACAACGCCAACTACATCGACCGGGATGTTCAAACGGCATTGGATCACTTTTCTATCGTCAAGACCGACCGATTTCGCGGCTTCCAGCAGGGCCTTAGCTTGCTTAGCACTCACAGGAACTTGTGACTGCGTGGACTCTTTCGCCCGCGGAGCCGCTGCCGCCAGCTCGCCTCGCTCGGCGAACACCTCGGGCCAATAGCCCGCGACAAGCGCGAGCGCAAGGACCACGCGCAAGACTTTGACGATGCCCCTGGACTGCCTCATTGTGCGACTCCGCTCATCATTGTTTTCATCTTGCCCTGCAAGACCGGGGTTGCCCCCAGTGTTTCGTTTCCTCAATGGCGACTTATCCCAACTCCCAACCCGGCCAGCCCAATATGACGGCTCAAGCCGCGCGCGGCTGAACCTCGGCGGCAATCGTCTCGCCGACTTTACGCCTGGCCAGTTCCAGATCGAAGTTCTGTTGCAGGTTGAGCCAGGATTGGGGTGATGTCCCGAAGTAGCGGGCGAGTCGCAAGGCGGTATCCGCGGTGATGGACCGGGTACCGTTGAGGATCGCGGTAATGCGGTTCGGTGCGACCTGCAACCCTTTCGCCAGGGCTGTGGCGGACAGGCCAAACGGCTCCATGAAATCATCGCGCAGGATTTCGCCGGGCGTGACGGGAGGCAGAGAGCGGAATCGTCTGCCACGTCCGACCAGTCAATGTACTCCAAGTCTTCTCGGGGTCATCCAAGCCGCGCACTGCTTGTTGCATCGCCATGTCAGTAAACTCGCGATCCGTCCACTGATCCACAGCGGAGGTTCGGTGGGTGGAAAATCGGGCGGCCAGATAATCCACGAAATCGAAAACCTCGGCCCGTTTCTCGTCCGGCAGTGCCTCCAGTTTCTCGATCAGTTCGGCATAACCCATGGTCAGTACCCCCGTTCTCTGTTTGTGCTTCACGCGCGAACGCGCACCCAAGTCCCAGGAAGCCTGTCCGACAGTATACCGGGCTCCCGGTCGATCGCCCACGACCTGTATCTTCCCCTGTCGCCGACTGAATCTACCCGCTCGACTGTCGCGAATTAGGTTCTTAGTCATAAACTCGGCCACCGTGCGCTTTGCACGGGCGTCGGTCCGCGCAGCGGACCCTACAGGTCGGCGGTCCGCGCAGCGGACCCCATAGATCGCGGCGTTACCGTAGGATCCGCTGTGCGGACCGTCCGCGGCCGGCCGGACGACGACCCCACCCTGACTCAAGGTTCGACTTTGCTCGCCGCGGCAACGACTTGCCGAAATCTGCCGGACTCCTTCCGCGCCTCGGCAAGCAGCCGATCCCAGTCGCCAGGTGGGTGGCCGCTCTCCAGCATCTTGCGGAAAACCCGGTAGGCATCGTCCGCGCTTTCGTAGGCTCGCCTGGTCGCCTCGTCATTCACCCAGGCAAAGACAATGACTCTACTCGGCCCGTGATACCGGAAGAACAGGCGGTACTGCTGGAAGAACTTGGCCCGCAACCAATGCCGGTGCGCGTTGCCGAGCGTGCCGCCTTGACGATACTCGGGGCGGGTCGGGTCCGCAGGAATGACCTCAAAGGCCAATTTGTTGATCGCGGTGAGGCGCTTGACAGGGTTCTTTTTGACGAACCCGACGGGGTCTTTCTGCTTGAGGGTTTCAACCTGTTGGATCAAGACGTCAAGCTGTTCAAGGAACAGGGGATGGGCGAAGAGCGTCCAGCCGCCCACCATCAATGGCGATGGTGTCTCGCCGCTCATTCATCGTCCGCCGTCAGGGGAGCATCGAGATCGACCACGACTGCGCCGACGAGCGACTGGATGCGACGCAGGAGGTTGGCGTCCACCGCGCGAAGATGATCCGGGTGGTCGGCAATGTCCCGGGCGAGAAAGGCGAGGAACTGACCGATCAGCGGATCATTCGCCTCGTCGGTCTCGGCGCGCGTCATCACCACCTCACCACCGGGGCGAATGCTATAGCGGATCTTGTCGCGCTTGCCAAGTCCGAGGGCGCGGCGCACGCTCTCCGGAACCGTGGTCTGATAACGGTCGGTCAGCGTCGATTCGGTTTCAAGGGCGGCGGGCATGACAGGCTCCGATGACAGATAGCGCTTGCACATAAAATGGTAATGCAGATGCATTGCCGCGTCAATGTCGCTGCTGGTCACGGACCCTTGATCTCCCAGTCTTCACGCCGCGGGCTTGTGCTCAGGGCCTGGAGAGCGGCCCCCACCCGCCGCGCGTTCGCAATACTGAGCAACCGCATCGTCATGGCGCCGGTGACGCGTAGTCGCGCCGTCGAGGGCAATCCCCCCAAAGGCCCTGATGGCGAAGTACTACGCCCGGCGCGCCTCGGCCGGCCTGATCGTCATCAAGGCCACCTCGCCGTGCCATCGTCATCCCGCATGGCGTTGTCCATGCAGCCCCGAAGGATCAGTGTCTGGAAGTCCGCCAGCCCGTGGCAGGCGCCAATCGCCATCGCATCGGCGCACAGCCGGAGCCGCCCCGCGTGCCGGCGGAAGATGGCGGGAAGTGCCGCGTGGACGTCTGGAAATAGCGCGCTGAACTGGTCGCGGTGGAGGAATTCGCAGGTCGCGCCCAGCGATTGAATGAAGGCGCGCCATTCGGTGCGCTCGGCGAGCACGCCGTGGGTGATCGCGCAGAGCGCGCAGGCGTAAGTCGCCGGGGAGAAGATCTTGTGTCCGATATCCGCCAGGGTGTTGAAAAGACCGCTGTCGGCGTTGTAGACGAACAGCAGGCTGCTCATGCGCGGCGCCGGCCGGCAAGCCGGCCCAGTTTCACGAGTAACAGCACCCAGGGCAGCCCATGCAACAGGAGGTCGAACAGGTCGATCGGCCGGATCAGGTTGCCCGCGGCCAGCAGTTTGAGCTTCTCCCAGAGGTGCGGCTCGGGGACGAAGGGTGCGAGGCCGAGGGTCAGGGCGATGACGACGAACAGGAAGAGCGGCAGGCGGTCGATCCAGGTCAGCATCAGGTTAGTCCAGGCGGCGGTGAGATAGTCCGGGCTGTAGTCCGGGCAGTCGCTTCCGATCAGGACCGCGCGGTCGCTTTCGGCGAGCGTTGCGGTCAGGGCCGCCGCCATGCGTGCCCCGAGATCCCCCGCGGGCTGATGGCGCCAGGTCAGGCCGTGCTGATGCGCCAGGCGGGCGCAGTGCCCACCAGCGGGCGGTGCCCCGGCGCACCAGAGCCGTCGGCTTGCCGCGGGCGTCGCGCCCGCCGCCCGCAGGGCGATGTCGAGCAGATGGCGGTAGAGCCGTGTTGTCCCGGCCGCGCCGAGGGCCGGGATCAGGCGGGTCTTGACCTGTCCCGGAACGGGCTCGCGGGCGAAGACGATCAGTGCGCCGCCGGGCGGGGTCTCAGCCGTCATAGCGTCGTGCCAGCCGGACAGGGTCGGCACCCAGGGCGTAGGCCAGGCGCAGCCGCCACATGAGCAGGATGGTGCGCAACAGGCCGCGCGATTCCCAGCGTCGGCTGGAGGTCAGGAGCGGCGGGCGCAGACAGGCGGGGCGGGCGATTTGGCGCAGGCGTTTCGACAGGGCGATGTCCTCCATCAAGGGGATGTCGGGAAAGTCGCCGACCCGCGCGAAGGCGTCACGGGTGACAAAGATGCCCTGATCGCCGGTGGCGATGCCGGTGAGTCGCGAGCGCCGATTCATCGCCCATTCCACCAGACGCAGCAGCGGGTGACGGCCGGAGAGCCGCACGTCGAAACGCCCCCAGCAAGCGCCATCCCGGCAGGCCGCGAGCAGCGCCTCGGCCGCGCCGGGCGGACTGCGGGTGTCGGCGTGCAGGAACCAGAGGACCTCCCCCGTGGTCGCTTGCGCCCCGGCATTCATCTGCGCGGCGCGGCCACGCGGCGCGCGCAGCACCCGGTCGACCCCGGATGCGGCCAGCGTCGGGGTCGCGTCCCCGCTGCCGCCGTCGACCAGGATCAGCGCATGTCCGGCCGCGCGCGCCGGGGCCAGGTCGGCGAGCAGGGCGCCGATGTGGTCCGCTTCGTTCAGGGCCGGGATGATGATGGAAAGCCGCATGGGGCGTCGCGTCACGTTATGCCGGTCAAGGCGCCGCCGCAACTCGACCCTTGCCCGGCGGTGCAGCCGTAGCAGTGATCGGCAACCGCGACCGGTGCGCCCTCGAGGACGAGCGCGGCCAGGTCGCGCAGATGCGCGCGGCCGGCGCCCGCCGCCAGCGGCAGTCCGAGCATCTGATTGAAGTCGCAGTCATAGAGATAGCCCCGCCAGGCTGGCGGCGAAGACCCCGTGGCCCCGCTGGCCGTCGACATTGGTCTCCAGATAGCAAGGGAGCGAGGCGATCAGCGCGCAGCCCTGCGCGGCGAGGAAGTCGGCCAGATGCTCCTGACCGGGCTCGGCCAGGACCGTGAGGTTGCAGCGATCCAGCACGCGCAGCCCCAGACGGCGGGCCTGTCGCACCAGATCGCGGAAGCCGGGGTTGAGCTCCGGGGCGCCGCCGGTCAGGTCGAGGGTCTGGAAGGGCAGGCGTTCCAGCGTGGCCATGACCAGCTCCAGCGTCGCCCGGTTCATGACCTCCGGACGACTCGGCCCGGCCGCGACATGGCAATGCAGGCATTGCTGATTGCAGCGCCGTCCCAGATTGACCTGCAAGGTCTGCGGCCGGGTCCTGGACAGGGATGGGAAGTCGGTCGGTCGCAGGTGGGGCAGCGGATCGCGCATGGTTCAAGGGTCGCCGATGGAATATACGGAACAGTTTTGAGTTCCCTATACTGATGGCTCGTACTGATCCGCTCAACCCTTGGGTTGAATCACGACCAGACTCTCGAATCGACCGACATCATGGCCAACCCCACCGAACCCAAACAGGCCCTCTTCGAGCAGCTCGCCATCATCGCCCGTGCCCTGGGCAGCGGGGCGCGGCTGGAGTTGCTGGATTTCCTGGCTCAGGGCGAGCGCAGCGTCGAGGATCTGGCGCGGGTGGCCGGACTCAGCGTGGCCAATACCTCCAAGCACCTGCAACAGCTCAAGAGCGCCGGCCTGGCGCAGGCGCGCCGCGACGGGAAACATATCCGCTATGGCCTGGCGGACGATCGGGTCCTGGACGCGGTCGCGGCGCTGCGGGTGCTCGCCGAGACCCGCAGCCGCGCGGTCGCTGAGCTGCTCGCGAGCTATCTCAAGCCGCGCGACGACCTGGAGCCGGTCCGGGCCGACGAGTTGCTGGAGCGGGTGCGCGACGGACTGGCGACGGTCGTCGATGTCCGCCCCGCCGAGGAGTTCGCCCAGGGCCATGTCGTCGGTGCGCTCAACGTCCCGCTCGATCAGTTGGAGGCGCAGTTGAGCGACCTCCCGCGCGACCGCGAGATCGTCGCCTATTGCCGGGGGCCTTGGTGCGTCCTGTCGTTCGAGGCAGTCGCCCGGCTGCGCGCGGCTGGGTTTCGTGCCCGTCGCCTGGAGGACGGACTGCCGGAGTGGCGCCAGGCCGGGCGACCGGTGGCGGACAGCGGATCGCCGTGAACCGGAGACTGCGTGTGAACACGATGAGATAACAGCAATTCCCGGCGAGCGTTTATTCAGTATCGCTGATCAGTGCCGATCTTGAG
>JACDZJ010000201.1_pt1 | contig 24516 bp, 20 predicted proteins | sample 7365721 | NCBI WGS metagenome assembly JACDZJ01 (sample SAMN15143480, study PRJNA637477) | pond metagenome | biome: freshwater wetland ecosystem [ENVO:00000243]; feature: pond [ENVO:00000033]; material: pond water [ENVO:00002228]; isolation source: pond water containing pink berries ... | reverse complement strand
GCAAAGTTGCTCGCCGCCGCCGTGGTAGACCGAAAGTGACACGTTAAAAGGGCTGATACAATCAACCCACAGTCGGTCTCGTGTCAGCCCCGTGGTTCCCGCGGATGCTCGCTTTGCGCCGTAAGGTACCGCCCGGTATCGGCCGGCGACCTCGTGCCCGAGGATACAATCCCCACTCTCTTAAATGGGGGCTGCGCCAGCAGCGGCACCATGCCACGATCGGATGAGTCCAACAAGCGCTTATTCGTTAGCTTGCAAATCATTCTTGGAGGAATCATGAGCGAAGAAATATCAATGAATGAGGCGGTTCGGCGGGCTATTAGCACATGGACATGGGGTCCGGGGACATGGGGTCAGTTCTCGCATTGTTGCATGCTACAATGCGAGAACTGACCCCGGCGTCCCCGCTGACCCCGGCGCCCCCCAGAACTGACCCCGGCGCCCCCAAGCCTGAGCACTGGAGTACACTCGTCATGCCGGACAGGCCGCTAAAGGCCTGCGCTCGCGCTCGCCCACCCGTCGGACAATGGTCTACAATCAACCCACAGTCGGCCTCGTGTCAGCTCCGTGGTTCCCGAGGATGCTCGCTTTGCGCCGTAAGGTACCGCCTGGCATCGGCTGGCGACCCCGCGCCCGAGGATTCAATCCCCTCTCTCTAAGCAAGCGGCGTCCGCAGCGGCACCATGCTAGGATCGGATGAGTCCAACAAAAGCGAATTCGTTAGCTTGCAAATCATTCTTGGAGGAATCATGAGCGAAGAAATATCAATGAATGAGGCGGTTCGACGTGCTATTAGCACAGTGAAAGAGCTGCTTGCTAATGATCAAATCCGCAATGTTGCCCTTGAGGAAATTGAGAAAGAAAGTTCTGCAAGCCGCGATTGGCTGATAACCGTTGGGTACGACACTCCAAGGGCAGTTCAAAAAAGGCTAAGCCCTATGTCCGCACTGCTTCTTAATGGGCCGGAACCGGAAACAGAGCGGAAATATAAGATCATGCGTATTAATTCCGGCGGCCAATTCGTTTCGATGAAGATCCGCGACGCATGAAAGATTATCTAGACGTTCTAATTAATAAGCACAAGAAAAATGGTGCATTGCTGGATGCCAACTTGGCGCTATTGCTTTTGATTGGCCAAGTTGACCGAAATCACATATCCCGTTTCAAGCGTACGAGTTCATATACAGTAGAAGACTATCTAGCCCTGGTCGCTATTCTCAAGAATTTCAGGAAGATTGTTACCACGCCAAACGTGCTGACCGAAGTAAACAATCTTGCCGGAGCGCTCGCTGGAAAGCACAAAGACGCCTTCATGTTAGTGTTTTCTCGCTATATCGAAAATTCGGACGAAAGATACTTTCAAAGCAAACTTGCGATGAAACAGCCTGGATTCCTAAAATATGGCATTACCGATGTTGGTGCAATATGGGCGTGCGGATCTAAGTACCTCCTAATCTCCGATGACTTCAAAATGGTCGCTCCCGCCCGAGCCGCCGGAGTAGACGTTCTAAATTTCAATTATATACGACAAGCACTAATGAATATTGAAAGCTAAGCCAATAGGGGCAAAGTGCAATAAAAGGCGGGCAATAGGGGAGTAAGATGGGTTGGGTCACCGTGCGCCACGCGCCCAGCATCGAGCCTTGCGGCGCGGCCTGGTAGCAGGCGCGTCTTTGCGTAGGCACGAAAGCAGGCATTGAACCGGCGCGGACCGGAGGACCCCATGACGCGAAGCCCTGTAAGCCGAGTCTTTAGCGGTGTCGGCAACCCCCTGAACTGAAAAGCCGCCCGGCGGTGGAAAACTTTCGTTTACCCCAGCCCGGAACGAACAATCAGTCAGTTGCGCGCGTGGGCTGGGGCGGCGGGCGAAAATTCACCCCAACGCGGCGGCGGGGTCGTGCAAAAAGGTGGCCGCCAAGGGATCCTATCGTTATCGAGACGATCCTTTGCAGGAGGACCCCATGGCAGCCATTGAACCGAGCTTATTTGACTGGCGCGATGTTGACGCGCGCAGCGACCTGGAGCGGTTGTATCTGGTGCGCGATCATCTCCCGGACGCGCAATTGGTGCACTACCTGGAGGTGATGCGCGGGCCGGGACGCGACGACTATCCGGTCGCAGCGATGTGGAATGCGGTGCTGGCCGGGGTGGTGTTCCAGCACCCGTCGATCGAGGCCCTGATTCGCGAACTCGGGCGCAACCCGGCGTTGTTGCAGGCGTGCGGCTTCGCGGTCTTGCCAGTGCAGAAGAAACCGGCCGCGCACCTGGTGCGTGATCCCGTGACCGGGCACATGACCGTGGTCTATGCGGCGCCGGAAGAAGCCCACTACGCGGTGCCCGACAGTTGGAATTTCTCACGCTTTCTCGCCAACGTCGTCGAACTGGAAGAGACGCTGGGGATGGTGACCGGGATGATCACGACGCTGCGCGAACAATTAATGGAGGTGTTGCCGGAGTTCGGGCGTCACCTCGGCTACGACGGCAAGGCCATCGACAGCCACAGTACCGGACGGGTCAACCGCACCACCGGGGAGACCTCCGATCCGGATGCCGACTGGGGCAAGCATGAAACCAGCGGGGTCGACGCGCGCACCGGCAAACCCTGGAAAAAGATCAAAACCTGGTTCGGCTACGGCATCCACTTGATCGCCGACACCCAGTATGAACTCCCGGTGGCGCTGCACCTGACCCCGGCCTCCCATTCCGAACAGGTCGAACTGCGCGTGATGCTCAAGGAGACCTTCGCCGAGACTCCCGAACTGGCCGCGCGCTGCCGCGACTTCAGCGCCGATCGCGGCCTCGACAGCGCCGAGACTAAGGCCCTGCTGTGGGACATCTATGACATCCGCCCGCTCATCGACACCCGCGAACTGTGGCGCGAGGAGAAGCAACACCCCGACTACGACCCCAGCAAGCCCATCACGCGTCCCCTGTTCCCCACCCGGGTCGATACCATCGTCCATACGGAGAAAGGCAGCGTTCATTGCATCTGTCCGGTCACCGGCGTGCAACGCGACTTGGCCTTCCAGGGGTTCGAGACCGATCGCGACACCCTCAAATACCGCTGTCCGGCCGCGGCCTTTGGGCTTGAGTGCGAGGGTCGTGAACGGTGCCATCAGGCGGGTGGGGTCACCCCCGGCGACGACGGGCGCATCGTGCGCATTAGCCTCGCCGACCATGATCGGCGCATCTTCGTGCCGACGCCCTATGGCAGTCCCAGTTGGAAGCGCGGTTATAACCGTCGCAGCGCCTTGGAGCGGATCAATAACCGCATCGATAACAGCTTCGGCTTCGAGCGGCATTTCATTCGCGGCCTGGCCAAGATGCAGACGCGCGTCGGCTTGGCGCTGGCGGTCATGATGGCTATGGCGCTGGGACACGTCAAAGCCGGTCGCCTCGAGCAGATGCGTTCGCTGGTTCAGCCCATCCCCGCGACCGGATAGCCCCTCACCGACTGCCGCGTTCGGCCAGGCCGCCCACGCGTCGCCTGCGGGCGCGGCTGTCCACCGGAAAGAGTTGTTGGGAATCATTCTCAAATAGACGCCGTGGCGACCCGATTTCGCCGGTGTCCGCCAGAAAATGCCTGTGCGTCAGCCCGCCTGGCGCCGACCCCGGGTCCCGGCGCGTCCGCGAAAAACGCCGCAACGCAAATGTCTCAAGCCAGACGACCATTGCGACCGCTGTTACCCTGGCCGGTTCGGGTCTGCATACCGGGCGCCGGGCGCGCGTCACGCTCCGTCCGGCCAGGGCGGGCAGTGGCATTCGCTTCCGGCGTACCGATGCCCGGGGTGGCGCCACGGAAGTGGCGGCGCTCTGGAGCAACCGGGTGCCGACGGTGCTCTGCACGGCGCTGCGTTTTCCCGACGGGGGCCTGCTGCGGACGGTCGAACATCTGCTTGCAAGTCTGTCCGCATTCGGGCTCGACAATGTGCTGGTCGACATCGAGGGTGAAGAACTTCCGATCTTTGACGGCAGCGCGCTGCCCTGGTGCCGGGCACTCGAGGCAGCAGGTCGCGTCGCCTTGGCAGTGCCGCGCCAGGCCATCCGCGTGCTGGAACCGGTGGAGTTCGTAGCCGAGCGCCGTTGCCTGCGCATCGCGCCGGCCAGCCGCTTCTCGATCGCCGTCACCATGGATCTGCGCGATTTTGGCGAGCTGCATTGGGACGGCGCGCCCGACGCCGAGATCTTCACGACGGAACTGGCGCCGGCGCGCAGCTTCGGTCGGCCCCAATGGGCGCTGCCGACGCTGCTGTTCGGCCTGTTGCGACGGCAGCCGATCTTGCGTGGGGCGCGGCCGAACAACGTGGCGCTGCTGTGGGGCAACCGGATCCTGGGTGGCGCCCGCGTGCCGCAGGAGCCGGTGAGACATCGCGTCCTGGACCTGCTCGGCGATCTGGCCCTCGCCGGTGCCCCAATCATCGGTCGGGTCACCGCGCTGCGGCCCGGGCATGACTTCAACTATGCCCTGGTCGAGCGATTGATGAGCCGCTCCCATGCCTTTGAACGGATCACGCTGCATTCAGACGGGGCGGCCGGTTTGCGCGCCGGGGCCGCGGGGCCGGGCGGCGACCGGCCCTGATCCATCGCGCCTCCCGGCTTCACCCCCGCGTCGGCGGCGGCAGTCAAGCGGTGCTGAGATACCGGTGTGCGGACGCCAACCAGTCGGCGGTGTAGGGGTTGTCGAAACGGCGATGGAGCGCCTCGATCTCACCGATCAACAGGCGCGCCAGTTCACGGGCGATCTGATCCGGTAAACTCGGGTAGTCGCGGGCAAAAATCTTCTGTGATGCGAGGCCGGAGATGTGGCGGTCCGCGCGATCGACACCGAGGAACGCAAAGATGGCCTTGAGCAAAGTCTCGGGGGTGTCGCGGATCTCTTCAAAAAATCGGACGCACATCTGTTCCGGCGAATAGTGTGTTGCCCAGTTCTGCAGGTTGGTGACATATTGCGAGTGACGCAGGTGTTTGGACTGCAGCAGGGTTTGCTCATCGACGGCCTGCACTCCCTGAAAACCGAAGCGCTCGCTATGATACATGGCGACCTGCGACCACATGCGCTCGATCGGATTGCGCAGCAAATAGATGATCTTGGTTGTCGGCAAGAGCCGATGGATCGCCGCGATCCTGCGCTCGGGCAGCGGCGCATACTGGGGGGCTACCTCTCCGGCAAGCTGCCCGTCACCGGGTGAGAACAGCGAGGCATACCAGTGATCAGTGCGCGGCTGGAGATAACAGCGCCGATACCAGGCCGCATGTTGCGGCTGGGCCTTGGCTTTCCGATAGGCGGCCCCGATCCGCGTGATGACCCAGTGACGGTCGCCGCGGTTGGGGGCAAAGGCGCAGAGCACAAACGGGATCGGCGGAAGATCGAAATAATGGATCTCCTTCTCCGGGGCAGCCAAATTCCGGAATGGACCCGCAAGTTGCGGTCGAGCCAGGTGGTACCGGCTTTCTGGGCGCCGATGACGAGAAAATTGGGAAGCATCGCGGGACTGTGACCGAGGCCGTGGCGGCCAGAGCAAGTGACGGACGGGAAACTCATCCACCCGAGAGCGAATATGACTCTGAATCTTAGCCGTCCTGGAGGTGCCGGGCAAGTCGGGTTAGGCGCGGCTTGCGGACGCGATGGGGGCCTTGATCACGGTTCCGGCCTCATGGCCTCAAGGTCCACCAGGTTTTTTTGAAGGCGGTCCAGGCCGAGGCGCCGCCGCGCTCCGGCGCCGATCTGGCGTTGATCCTGGGGCCGTGCGATGATCACCATTGTGGGTACGACCCCGTTCGGGGCCGGCCGGAGCCGCGGTGGGAACCGATGACAAGCACTCTCTTTCACGCCCTTGGGCTGCACATGCATCAGCCGCCGGGCAATCTGCGGCTGTTGATCGAAGCCAACCCCTGGGAGGCCGAGCAGATCATCCGCTGTTACGAGCGTCCGGTTCGCTACGCCGCGCGGTATCGCGACGTGGCCCGGCTGCACGTCGGTTTCTCCGGCGGGCTGCTGGATCAGTTGCTGGACCAGCGGGTCGTCGATCTGTACCGTCACATCCTGGATATTCCCGCGATGCTCGACGGTTATGCCCAGGCGGACAACATCGAGCTGATCGGCATGGGCCAGCATCATCCAATCTTTCCGCTCATTCCGCGGGAGGATTGGCCAGAGCAACTGGAACTGGGACGCCTCACCATGCAGCGCGCCTTCGGCCGCATGCCTCGCGGCTTCTGGCCGCCGGAACTGGCCTTCACCATGGAGATGATCCCGGCCCTGGTCGAGGCTGGTTTCGACTACGTGGTGGCCGACGGGATCCACGTGCTGCCCGAGGACGGCATCAGTGATGTCTTCCGCCCTTACCTGGCCTGCCATAATGGTGTGTGTATTACCGTGGTGCCGCGGGACCGCGATGTGTCCGCCGCCCAGCACACCGGGCTCGACGCCACCTGGTTCCAGAACGAGGTGCGCTGGCGCACCGGGGGCTCGCCGCGGCCACATGAGCCGCGGTTGGTCACCACCTGGTCCGATGGGGAGAACGGCAACTGGTTTCGTGAGCCCCATGAGGGATCCGGGTTTTTCGGCTATTTTTTCGCCCCTTACATGGAGCATTACCGGGGCGGGGAGTACCCGATCAACCCCGTTTCGCTGAGTGCCTATCTTGAACAGCATCCGCCGCAGGCCCATGCCCAGGTGCAGACCGGGAGTTGGAACGTCGGTACCGGTTTCGTGCCGGATCTGTCCCAATGGGCCGGCAGCGCGCAGCAGAAAGCGGCGGTGGAGGAGGTCACCCGTTTGAGCGCGCGTTATTGGGATCTGCACACGCGGCTGCATGCGACCCGGCGCGTCCATCATTGCTGGGAGGCGCTTGAACGTGCCCGCCGACTGCTCCTGGAGGCCGAGACCAGTTGTTACTTTGTGTGGGGCGATTCCTGGATTCCGCTCCTGCATGAACGAACCGTGTCGGCGTTCAAAGACCTGGACACGGTTGCGGCGTCCCTGGAGGCCGCACTGAGCCCGGCGGTTGTCGCGAAGGGGCCGCCGGAACCGGAACGGATAGTGCCGCCCCCCCAGAGCGTTCAGGCCGTGACCGAGTTGCCGCCTGAACAGCCGTTGGAGCTGCCGGGCGAACTGCCACCTGAGCTGCCGGGTGAGCAACCGCTTGAACTGCCGGGTGACCCGCCGCCGGAACTGCCGGGTGAGCGGCCGTCCGAGCGGCCGAGTGGCCCGCCTGGCGAGTTGCTGTTGGAACAGTCACCTGTTCGGCCGCCCGACCCGGAGGAGTCGCCGCTATCTGGCGGCCCGAGCGCGATGGCCGTGACCAGTGTCGCCGGGGCGCGAAGTGCCGGCCCGCGGGAGGTCGCGGGCACGACCAGCCCGTTCGAAGCGGCCGGGGACCAGATGGATACCCTGCCGGACACGGCCACTCTGGTGACGGGTCAGGGCTCACCGCCGGCCGGGGTGCACCCCAGCGGCGGTCGACCCGCGCCCAAGCGGACACCGGGGCGCTGACCGGGTGAACCGTGCCTGACCGCGGATGCACGCGGGCCGTGTCGCGCCCGGTGATCAGCAAGCGAACCGGGAGTGCTGCGCGACGGTCCAGGGGACCGGCATGAGCATGGGCAGAGAATCGTCTGAACCAGGATCGCCGCCCGCTCATCCGGCGTCGGACGACCCAAGTCCGCCCGCTGCCGAGGCCGCTGTCGTCGCGGCTCTGGCGCCGCACTTCCCCGGCGAGGAGCGCGGCACAGGGGTCGTGCTCTACGGTGCGGCCCGCGGTGTCCTGCGGGTTCAGTGGCGCCTGGAACCCGACACGCTGGAGCAGGTGGTCGGTTCCTTTCCCGCGGCCAGCGCGCGCCCCAACCTGGCGCTGCGGCTACGGCGCCTGCGGCCGGATGGCGGCTCGGATCAACTCGATGAGGTCCGGTTGGCAACAGTCGCCCGGTCGGGAAGCGGGTTTCGCGAGTTCAGCGTGCCGGTTGACCACGGACGCTACCGCGCGGATCTGGGTCTTACCAATGGGGACGGCGGCTGGCTGATGCTGGCCCGCTCGAACGACCTGGACAATGTCGCCAAAGTCGGGGTTGATCTCACCCACCTGGCCGCGGCGGTGCCGCGCGCCGCGCTGCGATCCACGATCCCGCTCGACACGGCTGAATCAGCCGGGAAACCGGCCAACCAGCAGTCGACTGACGCGCGGGTCGCGCCGATCGTTCCGCTCGCACTGCGCCTGATTGCGGAGCACACCGGCGATTCGCCTTCGGGCGCGGGTTCAACCGCGTTTGCCGAACCCGCCGGTCCGGCGCCGGTCGCGCCGCTCGCCCCATCAGCGCCGACCTCACCTGTCGGCACGACCGGGGATGCTGTGACCCCTGGGGTCATGCTGCATGGCGACGCTCAAGGGTTTGCGGTGCGGCAGGAGGCCGGCGCGCCGGCCGCGGACGGGGACGAGGCGGATTTGCCCGAGTATCCGCCGTTACCGGTGCGCCCGGTGTTTCCGGAGTTGTCGGCGGTGCCGGAACCGCAAGCCGCCGAGCCGGTGACCTATGGACCAATCGCACCCTTGTCCTACGGCCAGGAACCCGTCCGGTCCACAGGTGTTCAGATCCTGGCGGAGTTGCGGATCATTGGTCAGGCGGCGCCCGGGACCGAGATCGATCTGTTCGGTCATCCGTATCGGGTGGGGCCCGGCGGTCGGTTCCAACTGGTCGTGGTGGTGGATGATCCCGAACTGCTGCGCCGGGCATTGGCGCTGCATCCGCCGCCGGAACTGCGCGAGCAGCGTGACGACTGAGCCCCGCGGGGCATCGGTGGCGACCCGTCGGCGGTTATACTTCCAGCCTCGCATCCCTGGCCGCGTTCGCGACCTGCCGTCCGCGCAGCAGCCACCGGGAGCGCCTCAACGAGTGGCGACGCGGAGCGCTGCCGACACACGAGCGAATCAAGGGGGTAGGGCTCATGTACATCGCGATGGTCAGCGCCGAGTGCGCGCCGATTGCCAAGGCCGGCGGTCTTGGGGACTTCGTCCAGGGCCTGGCGCGGGAACTCGCCATCCGCGGCAACCAGGTCGAGATTTTCCTCCCCAAGTACGACGTGTTGCGTTTCGATCGGATCTGGGGTCTGACCACGTGTCATCGGGATCTGTGGGTGCCCTATTATGACCAATGGATTCACTGCGACGTCGAATGTGGCGAGGTCGACGGACTCAAGTGCTATTTCATCGACGAGCATGCCCGCGAGAACTTCTTTCGGCGCGGCAAGATCTATGGTGAACCGGATGATCCCAATCGCTTCGCCTTTTTTTGCCGCGCGGTGCTGGAGTTCATGTATAAGTCCGGCCGACATCCGGATGTCATCCATTGCAATGACTGGCAGACCGGTCTGGTGCCGGTCCTCCTGTATGAGATTTATCAGGCGCTGGGGATGACCCATTCGCGGGTCTGCTACACGCTCCATAACATGGGCCATCAGGGTGTGGTGGGCGAGCACGTGCTGCGTCAGGTCGGCCTGCGGCCCGATCGCCTATTGGTCATGGAGCGGCTGCTCGACCCGGTCAGTCACCGCGCGGGCAACCTGATGAAGGGCGGGATCGTCTTCTCCAACTTCGTCACCACGGTGTCGCCCCGCTATGCCTGGGAGATCCAGCATACCGATCAGGGGATGGGCTTGCAGGGGGTGCTCCAGTACTATGACCGGAAGTTCGGCGGCGTTCTGAACGGCATCGATTATTCGGTGTGGAATCCGGAGCTGGATACCCATCTGCCCAAGCCCTATGGCCCCGACAGTCTGCCCGACAAGGCGGCAAGCAAGCGCGCCTTGCGCGAACGGGTCGGGCTGGAAGACGTGTTCAAGCCGATCATCTCGGTCGTCAGTCGGCTGGATCGGCAGAAGGGCGTGGACCTGATCCGTCACGCCATCTATCACACGCTGAACAGCGGCTGTCAGTTCGTGCTCCTCGGCTCAGCCCCGGAGCCGAAAGTCAATGAGCTGTTCTGGGGCATCAAGCACGAGCTGGACGCCAATCCCGATTGCCACCTGGAGTTGACCTATAATGAAGAGCTGTCGCACCTGATCTATGGCGGCGCCGACATGATCCTGATCCCCAGCGTCTATGAGCCCTGCGGTTTGACGCAGATGATCGCCATGAAATACGGCGTGGTGCCGATCGTGCGGCGGGTCGGCGGGTTGGCGGATACGGTCTTCGACGCCAACTATTCGGACAAGCCGTTCGAGGAGCGCAACGGCTACCTGTTCGACGAGCTCACGCCGGCCAGTCTGGAAGCCGCGATGGACCGCGCCATCGGGCTCTGGTTCCGCTTCCCGGAATATTTCAGGCAGTTGCGGACCAACGGCATGCGCGCCGACAACTCCTGGAACAAACCCGGCCAGCAGTATCTCAATATCTACCATCACCTGCGTGGGTGAGGACCGCTGCGATGCCGCCGACCGCGACCGATCAACTGCCGCATGCGCTCTATCGGGCCGCGCAGGTCCGGGCACTGGACCGTGCGGCCATCCAGACGCATGGCATTCCGGGAATCGTGTTGATGACCCGCGCCGGGGCCGCGGCCTATGATCTGCTGCGCGCCCGCTGGCCGACGGCCGAGCGTGTCACCGTGCTGGCCGGGCTGGGCAACAATGGCGGGGACGGCTACGTGGTCGCGCGCCTGGCCCGGGCGGACGGCCTTCAGGTGCAGGTCTTGCTGGTCGGCGATCCGCAGCGTGTCGGCGGCGATGCGGCACTGGCCCTTGCGGCCTATCGTGCGTCCGGCGGCGCGGTCGAACCATTCGGCGGCCTGCCGCGTCGGCCCGGCGTCATCGTGGATGCGCTGTTCGGTATCGGGCTCGATCGACCGGTAACCGGTCTCGCGGCCCAGGCCATCGCGTCGGTCAATGGTGCGGGCGCCCCGGTCCTGGCGATCGACCTGCCATCGGGGTTGGCCGCGGACACCGGCGCCGTGCTGGGAATCGCCGTGCAGGCTGACGCCACCATCAGTTTCATCGGTCTGAAGCAGGGACTTTTCACCGGCGCCGGTCCGGACCACTGCGGAGCCATCCATTTCAGCACGCTGGACGTGCCCCCGCTGGTCTATTCCCAGGTGATCCTCGCGGCCCGGCGGGTCGACTGGGCACAGCAGTCCACCCGCCTGGGTCGACGTCGGCGCAGCGCTCACAAGGGCGACTTTGGTCATGTGCTGGTGGTCGGCGGAGCGCCCGGCATGTCCGGCGCGGCGCGGCTGGCAGGCGAGGGCGCCCTGCGCGCCGGGGCCGGCCTGGTGACGATCGCTACCCATCCGGCCCATGCCGATTTACTCAATCTGACCCGGCCGGAACTCATGGTCAGCGCGGTCGCGGACCGGCGGACACTGGATCGTTTGATCGAGCGGGTCGACGTCATCGCCATCGGTCCCGGACTGGGGCGTGGTCCCTGGGGACGCGCACTCTGGCAGCGGGTTCGCGGCTGCGGCAAACCGCTGGTGGTCGACGCCGATGCGCTGAACCTCCTGGCCGAGCAGCCCGGTGCCGGTCCGGACTGGGTCCTGACCCCGCATCCGGGGGAGGCCGGGCGGCTGCTCGGGTTGAGCACCACGCAGATCGGCCAGGATCGCTTTCTCGCCGTGGGTATGCTCCAACAACGCTATGGCGGAGCAGCGGTCCTGAAGGGTGCCGGCACCCTGATTCAGGGCCAATCGCAGCGTCCACCGGCGCTGTGTTCAGACGGCAATCCAGGCATGGCCACCGCGGGTGCCGGCGACGTGCTGACCGGGGTCATCGCCGCGTTGCGCGCCCAGGGTCTGGACGCGGAAGCCGCCGCCGCCGCCGGCGTCTGCCTGCACGCGGCGGCGGGCGACCAGGCGGCACGGGACGGCGAAAAGGGTCTGCTCGCCGGTGACATCCTGGCGGCCCTGCGGCCGGTCGCCAATGGCGTGCGCTGACGCGGAGCTTGGGCACCAGCATGACGGCGTTTGAGTTTCTTTTGGTTTCAACCGGCGATCCTGGGTCGATCGAGATCCGGCTGCCCGACGCCGAGTGGCAGACCGCGTTTGGCACGGCCCTGGCCGCGCACTTGCCCGAACATCTGGTGATTTATCTGCGGGGCGATCTGGGGACCGGCAAGACCACCCTGGCACGCGGCATCCTGCGCGGCCTGGGCCACCGTGGAGCCGCGCGCAGCCCCACCTATACCTTGATCGAACCCTATGAAATCGGCGCTATGCGGGTCTTTCACCTGGATCTGTATCGTCTGGCCGACCCCGAGGAACTGGAATATCTGGGGCTGCGCGATCTGCTTGCAGAGACGGCGCTCTGGCTGGTGGAATGGCCCGAGCGCGGTGCCGGACTCCTGCCCGCACCCGATCTAACGATCGCCATCGACTATCTTGATCAGGGTCGACGGCTGCAACTGACGGCCCAAGGCACGGCGGCGGGCGGCTTGATCGAGGCGCTGCGGTCCGGCGCAGGGGTGCGGTGAGCCTGAAACACGCAGTCAGCCTCCTCATCATTGGTTAACGGCCTGTGGAGACTTAGATCATGACCGATGCCGATCCATCTCAGGTGCTCGAGTGCGAACGGGAGCGGTTGGCCAACTCGGGGCTCATCCAATCCTATGGTGTGCTGCTGTTCATGGACAAGCAGTCCGGTGCGTTCCGCTATGTCAGCGCCAACTCGGCGTCACTGCTCGGTGAAGATCCGCAAACCCTGCTGGGTCAGGATGGCAGGGACTGGTTGGATCACTATCTGCCCGACCTGGTGGAATTGCCGACCAGCGCGGGCAAGCGTATCCACCTGATCGGAGCGGTGGACCTGGGCTGCGGCGAACTCGATGTGCTGATCTCCCCGACCAGCGCCGGCTGGCACCTGGAGTTCGAACCCACGATTCCGGATGAGAGCGACCCCAGTGCGCACCGGCTCTTAGCGCTCCAACCGCCGATCGATACCGAAAAACTCCGGCAACTGCAGCAAAATCTGGTGGAGGTGGTCAGTGCGGTGACGGATTACGACCGGGTGATGCTCTACCAGTTTCACCCCGATTGGTCGGGTGAGGTGCTGGCCGAAACCGTGCACCTGTCCAAGGGTACCTATCTGGGGCTGCGTTTCCCCGCGTCCGACATCCCCGCCATTGCCCGGGCGCTCTATGCCCAGACACCGTATCGACACATTCCGGATGCGGCAGCGGCCCCGATTGCTTTGGTGAGTCACGGCGGTGACGCGACCGCGCTCGAGCAGACCTGGTCGGACCTGCGGTCCGTCTCGACAGTACACGCGAAGTACCTACATAATATGGACGTGCGCTCATCGTTCTCCGTGTCCATCAGCGTGGACGGCAAGCTATGGGGGCTGATCGCCTGTCATCACCCCGAGCCGAGAATCATTTCGCTCCAGCGCCGTCAGCGTTGCAAGGAACTCGCCGCGGAATTCGTCGAGTCGCTGCAGACCTTTCGCAAGACGACCCGACGGGCGATCTATGAGGCGCTGACCACCTGCTTGCTACCGATCAAGACCAATGTGGGCTTGGGGATGGCGCTGCCGGCGGCGGTCGCACGCGAATTCCCCGCGCTCGCCCGGTTGTTCGGCGCACCCAGCGGCGCCCTCTTTATCGACAACGCATCGTCCCTGTTCGGCGCGCCTCAAGACCCTGGGACGGTGCAAGCCCTGCACCAGTGGTGCTTGCGCAATCAGGGCGAGGCCGTCTTTGCATTGGATCACTTGCCCGAGGCCCTGGTGCCGGCGCTCCAGTCCGGCGGCGACCAGGTGCATGGGGTCTTGGCCATCAGTCTGCGGGCCAAGCGCCTCGGTAACCTGCCGATCAACATCTACCTGTTGCGCCCGCAGGAGGCGGGAGAAATCGCCTGGGCCGGCAATCCCGAAAAACCCCTGGAGTTGACTCCCGACGGCCAACGCCTGTCCCCGCGTCATTCATTCGAGAAATGGGTGCAGGTGCGCCACGGCTATTCCCGGGCCTGGGATGAGGATAGTCTGTTTGCGGCCGCACAATTGCGCGAACAGCTCCTGACCTGGCTTTAGGCGATTATCGGAACATCATCTCGCCTTCGTCATTGCGCCATTCGCCATAAAGAATCGTTCACAACCTGTCAAGGAGCACCCCTTGCCAACCACCGACTGGGTCAGCCCGCCCCTGGAATTGCCGGCGCGTCATCTCGGCCGCGTCGTTTACTATCGGGTGTCGACCATCGAGAGTCGCCCGGAGCAACGGGTCTGCGGTGATACTCAAGGTCTGCTGGGGCATGCTCTTGGTGCCTTCACGGGTGAGCAAGCGCTCAGTCTCGATGATCTGATGTTCCCCGCCGACCGGATGCGGGTCCAACGCGAACGCGACAATCAGCTCCGCCGCGGTGACGATTACACGGTTTCGTACCGTCTGTTGCGGCCCGACGGCGCCGAGGTCTGGGTGCGCGATGCCGGGCGGGGGTTGCGTGACGGGGGCACGTGTGTCGCCCGCGAGGGTTTGATCGCCGATATCACGGAGCAACGTCGGACCAACCAGCGCCTGACCAAGCTGCAGCAGGAAGTGAACAGCAGCCGCGGCCTGCTGCACTCCATCACCGAGGCCATGGAGTCCCATGTGCTGGTGCTCGATGGTGACGCGCAGATTCTGATGGTCAACCACGCCTGGCTCGATTACGAACTGGCCCGCGGCCACGCCAGGACGACACCGGCGGCCTGGCAAGGCCTCATTTTTCACGCCATCGTCGCCGCGGACCAGGATACCGCGCTGGGTGGCAGCGCCTTTTCGGCGGGGGTGCGCGAGGTCTTGGCGGGTGAGCGCGGCCAGTTCCAGATCGAGGTCGCCTCCGCGTTGGCGTGGGACACCCACTGGTTCCATCTGGTCGCCACCCGCTTGCAAGGGGATTTCCAGGGGGCGCTGATCGTCCGACAGAACGTCACCGCGCTCAAGCGGGCCGAACTGGCGCTCCTGGAGCAGCGCACCTTTCTCAACAGCATCCTCGACTCCTCGCGCCATCTCGGTATCTTCGCCATCAACGGCGAGCATCGCATCGCTTTTTTCAACCCCGCGGCAGAGTCTATCTTCGGTCTCAGCAAACAGGATGCCATTGGTCGGCCGCTGGAGGTGCTGCGGGAAGCCTTGGGTCTGGACCCCGAACACCTTCGTCAGGGTCTGCAGGCCGTCCATGAGGGCCGGGAATACGTCTTCGAGGCGACCGCGTTCAAGGGGCTGCCGGACCAGGTCTTCGAGATCCGAATCACGCCGGTGTGTGCACCCAACGGCGACTGGTTGGGTAGCGTTGTGCTCACGCGAGATATTTCCGAGCAGCGCGCCTATGCGCTGCGCATGCAGCGGCTCAACGAGGAACTGGAGGAACGCGTCCGCCACCGGACCCGCGATCTCGAATACAGCCGGGCGAGCCTGGAAAGTGCGCAACGCATTGCTTCCGTCGGCAGTTGGAACTGGGATCTGCTGACCGATGCGGTCACCTGGTCGCCGCAGATGTTCAGTATTTTCGGCCTCCAGTCGGAGACCTTCGTCCCGAACAAGGACACGATCGTTGCGCTCGCCCATCCTGACGACCGCGCTGCGCTGCAGGCGGTGATTCAAGATCTGGCGGCACACCCCGACAAGGTGTACGAGATTCAATATCGGATCATTCGCTTCGAGCGCGAGGAGCGGGTCCTGATGGCGCTGGGTCAGATGTTTCACGACGAGGACAGCCGGCCGGCACGGCTGGTGGGTACGATCCAGGATATTACGGACCGTGTCCGGCTGATGGCCGAACTGGTGCGGGCCAAGGAGGCGGCGGAGCAGGCTAGCCAGGCGAAGTCGGTATTTCTGGCCAACATGAGCCATGAGATCCGTACCCCGATGAACGCGATCATGGGGATGACCGAACTGGTCCTGGAGACACAACTCGACGATCAGCAGTACAAGCTGCTGCGCTCCGTGTCCACGGCGGCAAAGTCGCTGATGACGATCCTCAATGATATTCTGGACGTATCCAAGCTCGAGTCCGGCAGGATGGAACTCGAGGTGATCCCCTTCAGCATTCTGGCGCTGGCGACCAGCGTTGCGGAATTGATTGAAATCAACGCGACACGTAAGGGATTGGAGGTTTTCGTGCGCGTGGACGACCGGCTCCCGCCGTGTAGTCTGGGGGATCCAACCAAGCTGCGGCAAATCCTGATCAACTTAATGGGAAACGCGGTCAAATTCACCCCTGTCGGCAGCATCACCCTCGACATCAAACCCGGACCGTGCAATGACGATGTTCACTTCTCCGTGATCGATACGGGTATCGGCATCGCGTCGTCCAACCTGGCCCGGGTCTTCGAGCGTTTTTCCCAAGCGGATCAATCGACAACCCGGATATTCGGCGGTACCGGCCTGGGCACCACCATTTGTCACGGGATTGTCGAGGAAATGGGCGGGCGCATCTGGGCGGAAAGCGAGGAGGGCGTCGGCAGCACGTTCCAGTTCCTCGTCGCTTTGCCCCCGGCCTCGGGGATCACCGACTGCAGCAGCCAGGACGACCGGCGGCTGAAGGCCGATCGCTGGACGCGTCCGCTCAAGATCCTGCTCGTGGAAGACATCCAGCTCAATCAGGAACTGGTGGTGATGCGCATGACCCAGCGTCATCATCTGATGACCATTGCCGAAAACGGCCGCGAGGCGGTCGACCGGTTCGACCAGGAGCCGTTCGATCTCGTATTGATGGACGCCCACATGCCGGTCATGAACGGCTTCGATGCGATTCGCTCCATCCGTGCACGCGAAAGCCAGACAGGCGGACATGTCCCCATCATCATGCTCACCGCCAGCGTTCTGGAAAGCGATCAGCAGCTCTGCTTGGACGCCGGCGCTGATGATTTCGTTCCGAAACCGATCAACTTTGACGATCTGTATGGCAAGATCGCCCGGCATTTCCCTTCGTTCTCGCAAGTGCCGAGTATCACGGACACGTATAACGAGCGCCTTGAAGGCTTGGGTCTGGGAATGATCGATGGACGAGCCGGGTTGGAATTGTGGAAAGACCCGGCGGTTTACCGCAAGTCGCTTATCAAATTCGGCAATGACTTCGCCGATGCGCACCCGAGACTGGTCAAGCTGGTGGCGGCCGAGCAGTACGAGGATGCGAAAAATCTCTTGCATACGCTCAAAGGGGTCACGGCGAATCTCGGTGTGCGCGAAGTGCCCGTCATCAGCAATGAAATCGAGGTGAGAATCAAAGCGGGCAACTACGTGTTTTCCGAATTACTGGAGCAATTGCGCTCGACCATGGACCGGTTGCAGGCGGATTTGCGAGTCGTCGCCGCGGCGCAGACCGTGACGGACAGCCATCCCGCGGGTGTCAAGCCCATGAATGCCGAACACGTCATCGCGCTGCTCAATGCCTTGATCCTGGCGCTCGACAAAGCCGAATTTGATGATGATGCGGTCAATGGTCTGCGCGAGGCCCTTGATCCGGCGACCTTCGAACCGTTGGAGGAGTTGTTGGATCGCTTCGAGTTTGCGCAAGCCGGCGCCTGCGCGACGCAACTGAAGGCAAGCATTCTGGAACGCAGCACAGTCGATGAGTAAGCAAAAGATACTGGTCGTGGATGATGAGCCGGGAAACCTGAGTTTGCTCAGGCAAATCCTCAAGCAAAAGTATGACCTGGCGTTCGCCAAGTCCGGGGCGGACGCGTTGGACAACGTCTTCAAGCAAAAACCCGATCTGGTGCTGCTCGACGTCATGATGCCGGGTATGGACGGTTACGCCGTGTGCGAACGCATTAAGGAAGACCCCCGTTCCAGCGACATTCCAATCATCTTTTGCACGGCGATGAGCGACGAAGTCGACGAGGTCAAGGGGTTCAGTTTAGGGGCCGCGGACTACATCACCAAGCCCGTGCGTCCGGCGGTGGTCCTGGCCCGCGTCAAGACCCAACTCGCCTTGAGCGATCAAAATCATGCCTTCCAGAATAGAATCCATGTGATCCATGCGGATCTGCTGGAGTCGCGGCTCACGGCGCTGCAAATGCTTGGGCGCGCGGCTGAATTCAAGGACAACGAGACCGGCCGGCACGTGATTCGGATGTCGCATTACGCGCAACTGTTGGCGCGCGCCAGCGGTTGGCAAGAAGAAGAATGCGATATCCTGCTCAATGCGGCCCCCATGCATGATATCGGCAAGATTGGCACGCCGGATCACATCCTGCGCAAGCCGGGTCAGCTCACCGCTGAAGAGATGTTGATCATGAGGCAGCACTGTGTTTCAGGCGCCAAGATCATCGGAGAGTGCGAGGGGGAGTCGAAGCTGTTCGAAATGGCAAGAATCATCGCCTTGACCCACCATGAGAAGTGGGATGGTTCGGGCTATCCGGCGGGGTTGTGCGGTGAGGACATTCCCATCGCCGGACGGATCGTCGCCGTGGCCGACGTGTTCGACGCATTGACCTCCAGACGTCCCTACAAGGAGTCCTGGCCGGTGGAGCAAGCGGTCGATTATCTGCAGGATCAAGCCGGCAAGCATTTTGACCCCACGCTGATTGCGGTGCTACTCGAGCTATTGCCGGAGGCACGAGCAGTGATGCAGAAGTGGCAGGACCAATGATTGCTCCGCAGGATGAGGCTTACTCCGAAACCGGCAGCAGTCGCGGCTCGGCACGGATGTCGAAGTCCCGGCCCCAGGCGTTCACCGCCTCGACGAACCAGCGGCTGTCGTGCGGATGGGAGCGAATCACATCGTGCTCGACGAAAAAACTGCCGTCCTCATGAAATACCAGCCCGCCGAGTTTCCGGCCCCGTGGGTCCCGCCATTCGCCGACCAGACTGTGCTCTCCCGAGGCGGGATCCCGCTCCAGTCGGTAGCCGACCTGCGCCGGGTCGGCGATGGTGATGGTGCCGGGGATGAAGCCGAGTTTGTCCAGTTCAGCCAACAGGGCCGCATGGATCGCTTGAGCCAGTGGATCGATTTGATCATAGCGTGCTTGGGCCTGGGTCATCGTGGACAAACTCTCCTGGCATGGCGGGAAACCTGGCGAATCGAAACCCGATAGGCGGCGGGCTGCGCATCCGGTCTTGGTCATAGTCATAACCCGACCGTTTTGCGATCTGCGTGATCGTTGGTCCGCATAGCGGACCCTACAGACTCAGTTGGTCCGCACAGCGGACCCTACAGACTCAGGCCGCGATCGATGCCGGTTCGTGGGTGAGGCACTTCTTGGGACAAACCCGCGCGCAGGCTTCACAGCCGATACAGTCCAGCAGGTCCTTGAGGTTCATGACCATGCCCGGTGCTTCTTCGAAATCGTCATCGTCATCGCTGTCATCCGCCTCCATCTCTTCAAGATCCAGGTCGTCCCGATCGACCAGTTCGAAAACGTCCCGCGGGCAGACTTTGTAACAGCGGCCGCAGCCGATGCAGCGGGTTTGGTTGATGTTGGTGACAAAGGCGGGGGTCCAGGCGAGGCCGCCGCGGGTGATTCCGGTAATGGTGCTCATACTGGTAAACTCTTGATACGTCTAAACTCATGCGCCGGCCGTCGTGGCGGCTTTCAAGCGCGCTTCGGCTTCGGCCCAGGCGCGACAGGCGTCATAGGTGGCTTGGGCGATGCCGGGGATCTCGTCATAGGCGGCCGGCAGGCGTTCCTCCACCAGATCGTGCAGTTCGCCGGCCCGCTCGCTGGCAATCCGCTTCGCCTTCTTGACGGCTTTCTCCAGTTCGCCGATGGTTGCTTCTGTCATGCGGTGTCTCCCATCCCGAGCCGCCGCCTAGAGCCCGGCGACCTTCGGGTATTCGCCGATCATGTTCAGGGCCACGGACAGGATCTTATCGGCCTCATCCTTCATCTTGGAGAGCGAGGGGAAGCCGAAACGGTGGACATCGCGCAAGGTCCGATCCATCACGACCAGCCGGCCGACGGTGATCAGCGCCCGGCCGAAACCCTCGTGGGTGAGATTCAGCATAGGAACGGCCATGAGTCCGCATTCCTTCTCGATCATCGCGGAGATGGCGTTGTAGAAGGCCTTGACCCGCGCCAGCACGATTTCGTCCGGGTCGCCGATGATGGGGATCTCGCGCTTCTTTTCCTTGGTGAGGACGAAGGGCTCAAGAATACGCTCCACCGGCCAACTGTCGAAGGTGCCATAGCTGTCGATGGCCCGCATCTGGCGCACCATCTCCACGGCAAAGTCGGTCTTCAGGACCGGGTCGTTCTCCGTCACTGCGGCAACTGCCACGCTCATTGGTTGGCCTCGCGTTTGAGTTTGAAATCTGTTGAAAACGAATGCGTGAGGTCCTGACAGCGGACCGACCCATGATTTACTCGCTCCAGCCCTCCGACTCCATCGCATCGAAGCGCTGCTCGTCGCGCGGCCGCTGCCGCGCCTCGAGTGCCCGCGCCAGCCAGGACGAAGGTCCGGCACGCAGTTCCTCCTGGAGGGTCTCGATCAGGTCGCTCACCCTGGCGTCGGGAGTGACCTTGATCGGCTGTATGCCTCTGGCCCGCAACTGATTCACTGCCGAGGACCCGACCGCCTGGCAGTAGATTGCGATGCAGCCATCCAATGCGGCGAACTTCGCGGCCAGCTTGTCCTCGTTGCCGTCCATGACCATCCGATCGAATTGAGTGACTTCCACCAAGTGAGCGCTGTCGGGGTCAATGGCATAGACCGCAAAGGACACGGCGGCACCGAAGTGTTGATCGACATGACGCATATCGCCGGTGGCAAAGGCAACCTGGACTGTTGTCTGGTCATCCATCGTATTGGCCCCGTTAGTCACGATCTTGAGACGTCGTTCCACTGTCATTGCATTCGCTCCGGCTGCTGTGATCCCACCTGGACCTTGATCATCGTTCCGACCCTCGGGTGGACAAGCGACAGCGCCGTCCACCCCGGCTGCGCCTGACTAATGCGTGTGTTGCCGCGGCTCGTCCGGCCGTGGCGACAGGCGGGAGTAATAGGGATGGATCTCACCGCGCTCCAGCGTCAGCAGCAGGTTGGCCAGGTCGAACAGTGCGGCGCGTGCACCCTGATAGCCGATCCAGATCCGCTGGTAGCCGCCGACCCGGTCATACTGTGGAAAGCCGGCACGCAGGAGCGGGATATCCAGGCGCTGCGCCGTATGCACCGCATGGGAACTGCCGATCAGGATTTCGGCTTCGCGTTCGCGAGCCATCGACTCCAAATCTTCCAGATCGCCGATGGCGACCCGGTCGCAGCACACGTGTTCCAATGCCGGAGCCGTGGCGGGAGCCACCGCCGCGACGGTTTCGGCCCCGACGCCCGCGAGGAATTGGCTGAACCCGATCAGCAGATCCGCGTCTGCGGCAATGGCGAAACGGGTCAGCCCGAGCATGAAGTGACAGTCGAGCATGGCGTCCTGAAGCTGCGCGCGCTGCCGCTCGAGACGCTCCGGCACCGGATTGCCTGAAATCGCGATCAGGGTCTGCATCAGCGCGTCGACCGCGGTCAGACCCATCAGGTGCTGGAAGCGATGCTCCGGGACCCCGGTGCGGTCCCGCAGCAGGTCCGCCGCCGCATCCATCGAGGCGCCGATCACCAAAGTCGCCGCCGCGTCGCCCAGGGTCGCCAGCTCGCTCACCAGGGCACCGCCGATGGTGAGCGGATTGAACTCTTCCGCCGGCAAGTGCCCGTCGAGCGAGTCGGAGAGGTCCGGCAGGACGACCGGACGCAGCCCGAAGGCTTCGATCAGCTCTTTCAGATGTTCCAGATCGCCCGGTGTCAGGGCGGAGCCGGCCAGCACATTGACCTGGCGGCGGCGCCGGCTGGGCTTGGTGCCGGCGGTCGCGGCGTCCGGCACCAGGTCGTCGATGATGGCGCGCACGGCCAGTGCGAATCCGGATTCCATGCAGCCGGTGAAGTCCGGCGTAGCGACCGCCACGATCGGGATTGCATCGTACTGCGGGTACTTGGCGCGAAACTCCCGTACGGCCATGTGGATATCCGTCCCCTGCGTCTCCGCCAATCCGGTGGTCGGCACCCCGATCAGGTCCGGTTGATTCTTTTCGCACAGGACCCGAAGTCCTTCCACCACGTTCTCGTTGGCGCCCATGATGGCGCTCACCTGCTCCATGGCGGTGGATTGGATCGGAATCGGCTCACGAAAGTGACGCACGAAGAACACTTTGCCGAAAGCGGTGCAGCCCTGCGAGCCGTGCAGCATGGGGATCGCCCGGCGGAACCCCAGAAAGGCGAGGGCGGCTCCCAGGGTCGCGCTGGTCTTCAGCGGGTTGACCGAGAGCGCTTTGTTGCGCTTGAGGATTTCTGGTTTCATGACGTCAGGCACGGGCCACCTCCGGGGCGGATGCGTCGCCCGTATCCGCAATGATGGACTCGGCAGCGGCCGCGGCGCGGGCAGCGGACCCGCCGATGGCCCAGGGCGCTGGTCGGCGCACCGCGTCCCAGATCGGGCTCTCGATGGTCAGGCAGAGCTGTTTCGCCAGCTCCAGCATGCCGACATAGCCCTCGTAACCGAATTCCCGCTCCTGATTGATGTCGAGGAAGGGAATGCGCGCCTTGAGTGCCGTGTAAAGATTGCGTCCGCCGGCGATGAGACAGTCGACCCGCTGTTTGTGCACGATCTTGATCAAGGCCCGCGGGTTGCCGTCGTCGATCATCACCGCATCCTCGCCCATCAGGGCGCGGATGCGCGCCTTGTCCTCTTCCGTGGACTTCTTGGTGCCGGTGGCGACCACGCTCATGCCCAAATCCTGCAAGGCGGAGACGATGGACCAGGATTTGACCCCGCCGGTATAGAGCAGCACCCGCTTGCCCTTGAGCCGGGCGCGCCAGGGTTCGAGCCGCGCGTTGATGGCCGCTTCCTCGCGGGCGATCACCGTCTCGGTACGCGCGGTCAGGTCCGGGTCCGCGATGATGCGTGCAAAGTCACGCAAGGCTTGCGACACGTCCGCGACGCCGTAGAAACTGCCCTCGAACCAAGGCGTCCCGTAAGTCGCTTCGAGCTTGCGGGCGACGTTGATCATCGCCTTGGAGCAGACCATCATATTGACCCGCGAGCGGTGCATGGTCTGCACGTCCCGAAAGCGGGCATCCCCCGACAGGGTGCAGAGCACGCGCAGGCCCAACTCATCGAAGAGCGGCAGCACATGCCATTGCTCACCCGCGATGTTGTATTCACCCACCAGGGCGATGTCGTGCACCTTGAAGTCCGGACGCTCGATCCCCGCGGGCACCGGATCGGGCTCACGGGTTCCGCAGACATACTTGACCATCGCCTCGCCGGCGATGCGGTTACCCAGGTTCTTGGTCCCATAGAAACCGGCCGCGTCCACCGGCACCACCGGCGTGCCCCAGCGCGCCTGGGCCTGCTTGCACACCGCCTCGATATCGTCGCCGATCATGGCCGGAATGCAGGTGTTGTAGACGAAGACCGCCGCCGGCCGGTAGGAGTCGATCGCCTGTTTGATGGCATGGAACAGACGCTTTTCGCCCCGGCCCATGATCACGTCCTGTTCGGTGAGATCCGTCGTCATGCCGATCTTGAACAGCGTCGGACCGGAGGAGCGGGTGCCGCGGCTGTCCCAGGAACTCCCGGCACAGGCGATGGAGCCGTGCACGATGTGGGCCACGTCGGCGATCGGCAACAGGGCGATCTGGGCGCCGTCGAAGGCGCAACCGCCCGCGGTGGCCCCCGGCTTGGGCTTCGAGCAGCCAGCCTTGGCTTTCTGATTATGCGCGCAGGCCGGCTCGTCGAGCAGGGCGGCGATGTCTTTGCGATTCATGGACACTGCCGGTGTCTCCGGTGTGGGGTGTCTTAAGTTTGCGATAGCTTATGCAGACCTTGTGCCAGTTTCTAAATGATTGTCTTATATAAGGCGTTCGCGCGATAAGGTCTGTCGTGTCTCCGACAAAAGCGCGGCGCTGGAGGATCGGTTACAGTGGGTGTGGATGGCAATTGTCGGTCCGCGAAGGGGGCCGGCGGGTTGGATGCGCGTTCGCGAGCTGACCCTATCCTGGGTGGCGCCACAGATCGAATGCTCGCTGCAATCACAGGAGATAGCATCCACATGACTGACTCCCTCCGACGCTTCCCGATGTGCGCGATCCTGATCGGCGCTGCTGTCGCTGGTTGCGCCAACCCGCGGGAGGATGTGCGCTTGACCCTCTGCAAGGACATGGTCGCGGTCGAACTTGGCGCAGTCCCATCCTGGCAGGGGAGCGCGGTGCAGCTTCGCGGCTACCAGGGCGCGACCGTGACGGTGCGCTTTGCAACGGCGGACCGCAACCAACAGGCGACCTGTGAGTACGCGTACGACGCCGTTGATGATACGGCGCTGATACTGGCCAATCCCATCGAAGCCTACTCCACCTCGCCCGCGAAGCTGACCATCAACGCCGATGCGGTATTTCCCAAGGCGACGACCGAGTGCATCAGCACGGTGCTCGCCCCGATCCTCGACCCCGATGCCGTCTTGTGTTCTGATGGCGCGGCGAGCTACCGTTCGTTCGCCACTCAGGCCAAGATCGCCCACCAGCCCAGTAACAATCCCCCGGCAAAGCCGGGGGCTTTCGATCGTGAGCCGCTCAAAGC
>JACDZJ010000200.1_pt1 | contig 24661 bp, 24 predicted proteins | sample 7365721 | NCBI WGS metagenome assembly JACDZJ01 (sample SAMN15143480, study PRJNA637477) | pond metagenome | biome: freshwater wetland ecosystem [ENVO:00000243]; feature: pond [ENVO:00000033]; material: pond water [ENVO:00002228]; isolation source: pond water containing pink berries ... | reverse complement strand
GGCCGATTCCAGCCACTACCTCACCGGATTGATGCCACCGGCCAGTGTGACGGAGAACATTGCGGGTGGATTCGCAGCCCGGGCCTTGCGCAGGATTTTCGGATAGAGATCGACGACGAGTCGTGCCGTGTCTTCAGCCGAAGCATTGCCGGAAGCCAGTGCAAACATAATCAGTTTGGCGTCGCGAAAGGCTTTCAGTTCGTTCGGCTTGCGCCGGATCGCCTGATCGCGGGTCAGGACAATTCAGCCTTCCCGGCCGGCAACCTTCATCCAATCTTCGTCCGGGCAAGCCGGGGCAAACTTCTCTTGGTGAGCGATGAAGGGGATATTGGCCGCCGTGAGTGCTTCTCCGAGCCTGCGGCTCCAGGCGCAGCGGTCGATGAACAGTAGCGGTGCCGCGTCAGGCGGCGAGGCGCTGTTCGAAGCGGAGCGCTTCTTCGATGTCGGCTGCCGCGACACCATAATCCCCCGCCATTTCGGCAAGCGAATCGCCGGCACGGAAACGATCAACAATGATCGCTGTCGGAACGGCGACCTTCGAGATTACCGGCCGGCCGAAAGCCAGTCGCGGATCGATCACCACCGTTTTAGGTTGCTGTTTTTCGGATGACAAACTACGGCTGAACGGGAACAAACGGATCGGAGCACCCTTTTTGTCGCGTTCGATGCGTGCAAGCGCCATCTCGAATTCGCCACGCAGCGCCTGTTGCCCCTGTTTCGACACATTCAGCAACTTGGTGGCGTGCTGGACGAACAGGTCGATCCCATTGGTTTTGAAATCGCGATCAAGCAATGGCCGTTCCGAACCGAGCTTTTCCTGGACGTAATCGAGGCTGGCGCGCACCTTCGGCAAGGGTATTTTGTGGTTGCGGCGAATTGCCGACAGCACATGCAGTTCGCACAAATTGACGAAAGAAAGAAGCTTGGCCGGCTGGTCGGCCGGGTTGATGACCGGCTGGAAATGGCGACCACCACCTGACGCCTGGCCGAAGCTCCAGGCTTTCAAAGTGGCTAGCGGCAAGCCGAGCATGCGCGCAGCCTCACTGGCTGAATAGGCGGGTTCGTCGTGGATGAAGGCGGTTGTCCTCATGGCATGCTTAACGATTGGGGTACACCATTTTGAACGACGATGGGGCAGGGGTGCAATAGATTAAAGAACATTCGCGGTACCAACTCCAACCGCTGGCCTGCACGTCGATCCGTTGGAGTTCTGAAAAGTCGGCGCTGGCAGGACGGCGGCGTCACGTTCTGGCGCGGCGGGTCTCCAGCACATACCAGAGCCAGCCAGCCGTCTGCATGCAGAGCAGGCCGGCGAGCGTGATCCGGTAGGCAGTGGCCGGGGTAAAGCCGGCCGACTGGAAGCCATCGACCGCCACGCCGAACAGCCACTGGATGCCGAAGGCGCCGACGAAAGCGCCTAGATTCAGCGCGGTATTGGCGCGTCCGCCCAGGCTGAGCGGGAACTCGGCCGACAGCAGCGCATAGGCCAGGTTGCCAACCGAGAACACCAGTCCGAGCGCCGGCCACAGCAGCCAGCTCGGGCCAATCTCCAGCACCATACCCAGCGTCGCCAGCAGGCCGGCGGCCATGCCGAACGCGAGCAACCGGGCCGGCGGCAGGCCCGCCTTGGTCAGCCGGGTAACGAAGAAGGCAATGAACAGAAAGCCGGCGAGCATCGCGCCGGCCATCAGCAGCAGGTGGAAAGCGGCCCCGTCGCGCGTCAGGCCATTTACTGTCATCAGCCACGGCACCGCCCACAAGCCCTGCAGGGCCATGAAGCCGCCGACGATCATGGTGGTCTGCGGTGCGAAACGCCAGAAGGCGCGACTCCTGAAGATCGCCGCCAGGCCCGCCAGTTGTACAGCAAGGCTTTCGCGCCCCTGGCCGGACGATTTTTCCGGCGTGGTGAAGATCAAGCCAGCCACCAGCAGCGACAGCGCCGCCAGCGCAAAGAAGATGCCGCGCCAGCCGAGTACCGGCATCAGGGCACCGAGCGGCGTACTGGCGGTCAGCGCGCCGAGGCCGCCGGCTGCCATGATGGCGGCGTTCAAGGACGCCTGCCGTTCGACCGGAAACCACAACGAGAAGGCCTTGAAGCTGGCCATCAGACAGGCCGACACGCCCAGCCCGATCAGCGCCCGCCCCAATACCAGCCCCGGCAGGGCCGTACCACTGGCGAACAGCGCGCAACCGGCGGCACAGAACAGCAGCAGACCGGCCTCGACGCGGCGCGGGCCGTAGCGGTCGAGCAGGATACCCAGCGGCAACTGGAAAGCGCCGAAGGCCAGCAGGTAGGCCGAGGTGAGCAGGCCGAGGTCGGCGGCGTTCAGCCCGAGGTCCTGCCGCAGTTCGGGCGAAATGACGGCATTGGCGTTGCGCAGCAGGTAGGAGAGGAAATAGCCGGCCGCGAAGGGCGCGAAAATGCGCTGCCAGGGATTGATGGCTGGGGCCGCGTTCATGGCTGCCACAACCAGGCGGCGCCGCGCACACCGGAAGAATCGCCGTGGCGGGCTTTCAGCAGCCGGGTCGCCACCGTGTCGGAAAAGATATGGACGCCCCACAGCCGCGGCACCCGTTCGTACAGCCGGTCGAGCTTGGACAAACCGCCGCCGAGGACGATCGCGTCCGGGTCGAGGACATTGATCACCTGGGCCAGCGCCCGCGCCAGCCGCGCCTCGTAGCGCGCCATGACTGCTTCGTCCCCTGCGCCGCCCTCGGCCGCGAGCGCCGGGCCCGAGAGATAGGTTTCGATGCAATCGCGCCGGCCGCAGTAACAGGGCCACCCGGCCGCCTCGCCCGGCACGGGGCTCAGTGGATTGTGCCCCCACTCGCCGGCAATGGCGTTGGCGCCGGCCAGCACCCGACCGTTGACGACGATGCCGCCGCCCACCCCGGTGCCGAGGATTACGCCGAAGACGACCGCCGCTCCCGCCGCCGCGCCGTCGGTCGCTTCCGAGAGGGCAAAACAATTCGCGTCATTCGCCAGCCGCACCGGCCGGCCGAGCGCCACTTCAAGGTCGGTGCGCAGCGGCTGGCCAATCAGCCAAGTGGAGTTCGCATTCTTGATGAGTCCAGTGGCCAGGGATTCGGCGCCGGGGATGCCGACACCCACGGTTGCCGTCCTGCCAGCGCCGACTTTTTGCTCGGCTGAGGTCACAAGTTCCCCAATCGTCGCCACCGTCGCCGCATAGTCGCCGCGCGGGGTCGCCACCCGCTCGCGCAGCAATTCGGCCCCATCGTCGGCAAGGACGATGATTTCCGTTTTGGTGCCGCCGAGGTCGATGCCGATGCGCAAGACAGTCCTTGAATGAGCCGTTGGGGAGGCAGCGATTATGCACCGCCAGCCAGCAATTGACGCGGGGCGAGCGAACCGCTATGGTTCGCCGGTTGTCATCCCCATTCCATGATCCACCCTAGGAGAGGTATCCGCAGATGAAAGCTACTGTTCGCTCGCTCGTTGCCGCACTGGGTTTTGTCTCTACCACGGTTCTGGCCCAGACCGTCTGGGACATGCCGACACCCTACCCGGCCACCAATTTCCACACCGAAAACATCACCCAGTTCGCTGCCGACATCGACAAGGCATCGGCCGGCAAGCTCAAGATCACCGTGCATGCGGGCGGTTCGCTGTTCAAGGCCAACGAGATCAAGCGCGCGGTGCAAGGCGGCCAGGCCCAGATCGGCGAGATCCTGCTGTCCGGCTATTCGAACGAAGACCCGGTGTTCGGCACCGACGGCGTGCCTTTCCTCGCCACCTCCTACGCTGAATCGAAGAAGCTGTGGCTGGCGCAGAAGCCGGTGCTGGAAGCCAAGCTGGCCAAGCAGGGCATCAAGCTGCTCTACTCGATCCCGTGGCCACCGCAGGGCATCTTCTCGAAGAACACCATCGCTGCCGCCGCCGACCTGAAGGGCGTCAAGTGGCGTGCCTACAGCCCGCAGACCTCGCGCATCGCGGAACTGGTGGGCGCGCAGCCGGTGACCATCCAGGCCGCCGAACTGTCGCAGGCGCTCGCCACCGGCGCCGTCGGCGCCTTCATGACCTCCGGCGCCACCGGCTACGACAGCAAGGTGTGGGAACAGGTGAAGAACTTCTACGACGTGCAGGCCTGGCTACCGAAGAATGCCGTGCTGGTATCGCAGAAAGCTTTCGACGCGCTCGACAAGGCCAGCCAGGACGCCCTGCTCAAGTCCGCCGCCGCCGCCGAAGAGCGGGGCTGGAAGCTCAGCGAAGAGAAGACCAAGTTCTACCTCGGCGAACTGGCCAAGAACGGCATGGCCGTCACACCGCCCTCTGCCGCGCTGCAAGCCGACCTCAAGAAAGTGGGCGACACCATGATTGCCGAATGGGTGAAATCCGCCGGGGCTGACGGCCAGGCGATCATCGACGCCTACAAGAAGTAAACCGTTGAAGCGCGTCCTCGACGTGCTGTACGGCGCCGCCGCCTGGGCGGCGGCGCTGTTCATGATCGGCACGCTGGTGATGATCCTGCTGTCCATCGCCGGCCGTCTGCTGGATTTCCATGTGCGCGGCACCGATGCCTACGCCGGCTATTGCATGGCGGCGGCGGCTTTCCTCGCCCTTGCCCATACCCTGAAGCGCGGCGAGCACATCCGCGTCACCCTGTTCCTCGACCGCTTCGGCCCGACCACGCACCGCGTGCTGCAGGTCTGGTCGCATCTCGCTGGCACCGTGCTGGCCGGCCTGCTGGCCTGGTTTGCCGCCCGGCTGGCGTGGCAATCCTTCAGCTTCAACGACATTTCGCAAGGCAACGACGCCACGCCGCTGTGGATTCCGCAGCTCGGCATGGCGCTCGGCTGCCTGGTGTTCCTCATCGCCATGGCGGACGGCTTCGTGTCGGTACTACGCGGCCACGACCCGCGCCACCGCGCCCCGGACGCCGAACCGGTGCGCAGCGAGTAATCAGCCATGGATGGCCTCATCACCTTCGCGCTGATCGTTTTCCTGTTCGCCCTGCTCGGCAGCAGCCTGTGGATCGGCCTGGCGTTGCTGGGCGTCGGCTGGCTGGGCATGGAACTGTTCACCGCGCGGCCGGCCGGCGATGCGATGGCGGTCACCATCTGGGGTTCGGCCTCGTCCTGGACACTCACCGCCCTGCCGATGTTCCTGTGGATGGGCGAGATCCTGTTCCGCACCAAGCTGTCGGAAGACATGTTCAAGGGCCTCGCCCCCTGGCTGGAAAAACTGCCCGGCCGCCTGCTGCATACCAATGTGATCGGCTGCACCATCTTCGCCGCGGTGTCGGGCTCCTCCGCCGCCACCTGCGCCACCATCGGCAAGATCACCCTGCCGGAACTCAAGCGGCGCGGCTACCCGGAAGCCATCACCATCGGCACGCTGGCCGGCGCCGGCACGCTGGGGCTGCTGATCCCGCCCTCGATCATCATGATCGTCTATGGCGTTGCCGCCGAGGTGTCGATCGCCAAACTGTTCATCGGCGGCGTACTGCCCGGCATCCTGCTGGCCACGCTGTTCATGGGCTGGATCGTCGTCTGGGCGCTGCTGCATCCGGACGCGATTCCGCCGATGGCCGAGCGCACCACGCTGCTCCAGAAGTTCGCCGCCGCGCGCAACCTGATTCCCATCGTGCTGCTGATCGGCCTGGTGCTTGGCTCGATCTACGTCGGCATCGCCACCGCCACCGAGGCCGCCGCGTTGGGCGTGGTCGGCAGCCTGGTCCTTGCGGCCTTGCAGGGCTCGCTCAATTGGCACAGCTTCCGCGACAGCCTGCTCGGCGCGACGCGCCTGTATTGCATGATCGCGCTGATCCTCGCCGGCTCGGCCTTCCTGACCCTGTCGATGGGCTACCTCGGCCTGCCGCGCCACCTGGCCGAATGGATCGGCGGGCTGGGCCTGACCCCCTTCTGGCTGCTGTTCGGCCTGATGATCTTCTACATCATCCTCGGCTGCTTCCTCGACGGTATCTCGATGGTGGTGCTGACCATCGCCGTGATCCAGCCGACCATCACCGCCGCCGGCATCGACCTGATCTGGTTCGGCATCTTCCTCGTCGTCGTCGTCGAGATGGCGCAGATCACTCCGCCAGTCGGCTTCAACCTGTTCGTGCTGCAGGGCATGACCGGCAAACAGATCACCTGGATCGCCCGCCAGACCCTGCCCGCCTTCTTCCTGATGGTGTTCGCGGTCGGGCTGCTCTACGCCATGCCGGGCATCGTCACCTGGCTGCCCGGCCACATGCTGGGATGAGTGCACGACTACTGGAACTGGGCGACACCGCCCTGACCCTGGAGTTTGGCACGGCCATCGACCCCGCCTTGAATGCGCGGGTGATGGCGGCGCGCGACGCCCTCGTCGCCCGGCATATCGCCGGCATCCGCGACCTGGTGCCGACCTATCGTTCGCTGACCGTGCATTTCGATCCGCTCGCCACCGATCGCGACGAATTGTCGCGTGCTTTGCTGGCTGCCGCCGAGGCCGCCCCGGAAAAGTCGGCGCCGGCAGCACGGCATGAAATCCCCGTGCGTTTCGGTGGCGAGCGCGGCCCGGACCTTGACGAGGTGGCGGCGACCACCGGACGCAGCACTGACGAGATCATTGCCACGCTGTGCAGCCTCGAACTGCGTGTCTACCTGATCGGATTCCTGCCCGGCTTTCCGTACATGGGCGACCTGCCCGACTGGCTTCACCTCCCGCGACGGGCCACGCCGCGCACCGCTGTGCCGCCCGGCAGCGTCGCCATCGCCGGCCCGCAGGCAGCCATTTACCCTTGGCTCAGCCCCGGTGGCTGGCACCTGCTCGGCCGCACCGAAGTGGCGATGTTCGATGCCGGCCATCCGCAGCGACCGGCGCTGGTGGCGCCGGGTGACACGGTGAGGTTCGTGCATGTTTGAAGTCCTGAGTTGCCCCGTTCCGGCCAGCATTCAGGATCTCGGCCGCCCCGGCTACCGCCATTTCGGCGTACCGCTTTCCGGCGCGCTGGATACGTTTTCGTTGCGGCTCGCCAATGCGCTGGTGCGGAACGGGCCGGATGCCGCTGCGCTGGAAATGCGCCTCGCCGGCCCGCACCTGCGCGCTACTGTCCCCGTGCGGGTGGCGCTCGCCCACGCCATGGCGGTAATCGAACGCGGCGACGGGACGCGCGAAACCCTGCCGGCCTGGCACAGCGCGACGCTGGCAGCGGGCGAGGTGCTGAAGGTTGGCGCGGTGCAGGGCGGCACCGGCTACCTCGCCGTCGCCGGCGGTTTCGCCGTGCCGGTCATCCTGGGCAGCCGTTCCACCTACGCGCGCGCCGGCTTCGGCCGACTGCTGCAGGAGGGCATGCGCCTGCCGGTCGGGGCCGGCAATCTTTCCGGGCCGGAATTCGCCGTCCTGCCAGCGCCGACTTTTGCCGACGACGAACCGCTGCGCGTGATGCCCGGCCCGCAACGCGAGGCTTTCACCGACGACGCCTTCGCGACCTTTCTATCCGCCACCTATACCGTCAGCCACGCCGCCGACCGTATGGGCCTGCGGCTCGACGGCCCGCGGTTGGCGCATGTCGGTGGCGCCGACATCGTCTCGGATGCGGTGACGCCCGGCGCGATCCAGGTGCCCGGCGACGGCCAGCCGATCATGCTGCTGGCCGATGGCCAGACGGTGGGCGGCTACGCCAAGATCGCCAACGTGATCGCCGCCGACCTGCCACGCCTTGGCCACCGGCTGCCGGGCGATGTGCTGCGCTTCGCCCCGGTCAATGTCGAACAGGCGCTCGCCGCGCTGCGCGCCGACGAAGCCCGGCTGGCGCAACTGATCGCCACTCTGCGCCAAGCCCACAGCGGCGAACCCGATCTGGAAGCACTGTATTCCTGCAATCTTGTCGGTGGAGTCATCCATGCTGAATGAAAAGCGCATCAACCTGAATGCCGACCTCGGCGAAAGTTTCGGCCCGTGGGTGATGGGCGACGACGCGGCCCTGCTCGACGTGGTCGCCTCGGCCAACCTCGCCTGCGGCTTCCATGCCGGCGACCCGGAGGTGATGCGCCGCACCGTCGCGGCCTGCGTGGCGAAAGGGGTGAGCATCGGTGCCCACCCGTCCTATGCCGACCTGCAGGGTTTCGGCCGGCGGGCGCTGAAATTGTCCGCCGCCGAAATCGAGAACCTGGTCGCCTATCAGGTCGGGGCGCTGGCCGGCATCGCCGCGCTGGAAGGCGGGCAGGTCAGCCACGTCAAGCCGCACGGCGCGCTCAACAACCAGTCCTGTGTCGATGCCGGCATCGCCGCCGCCATCGCCCGCGCCGTGAAGGCGGTCGATCCGCAACTGATCCTGCTGGCACCGGCCGCTTCGGCCCTGCTATTGGCAGGCCGCGACGCCGGGCTGCGGGTGGTCGAGGAAATCTTCGCCGATCGCGCCTATCAGGACGACGGCCAGCTCGCCCTGCGCGCCACGCCGGGGGCGATGGTGCATGGCGCAGCCGCCTGCGCCGCCCACGTGCAGGCGATGCTGGCGGAGCAAGCGCTCATCGCCCTGTCCGGCCGGCGCATCCCCACCGCCATCGGCAGCATCTGCGTGCATGGCGACGGTGCGGAAGCGGTCACGGTTGCGCATCACCTGCGGCAGGTACTGGAAAGTGCCGGCTGGACGATCGCGCCCTTGCCGGCGCTGGCCTAGACGTAATCGTCGCCGACGAAGGGGTTGTTGCGCCGTTCCTCGCCGAAGCTCGACATCGGCCCGTGGCCGGGGATGAATTCGAAGTCGTCGCCCAGCGGGAAAAGCTTTTCACGGATTGAGCCGATCAGCGCGGCGTGGTTGCCGCGCGGGAAGTCGGTGCGGCCGATCGAGCCGGCGAACAGCACGTCGCCAACGATGGCGAGCTTGCCGGGCCGGTCGATGAAGCAGATGTGGCCGGGCGTATGGCCAGGCGTGTGGATGACATCGAGCGTCTGGCCGCCGACCGTCACCGTGTCGCCCTCTTCCAGCCAGCGGTCCGGCACCAGCACCGGCGTGATGGGAAAGCCGAACATGCGGCACTGCTCCGGCAGCTGGTCGAGCCAGAACGCCTCGTCGCGCTGCGGCCCTTCCACCGGCACTTTCAGCGCGGCGGCCAGGGCCACCGTGCCGCCCACGTGGTCGATATGGCCGTGGGTGAGCAGGATTTTCTCGACCTTGAGGCCCAGCTTGGCAATGGCGGCGAGGATTTCAGCGACGTCGCCGCCGGGATCGACCACCGCGGCCTGGCGCGTGGCCGGGTCCCACAGCAGCGAGCAGTTCTGTTCGAAGGGGGTGACGGGCAGGATGCGATATTCGAGCATGGTCAGCGCGCCATGAATGCGATGCCGTACAGCAGGATCTGGTCGAGGCTGCCGATGGCCAGCAGGTCGGCGGGGATATCGATGCGCGGCTGGTCGAAGCCGTCGGCCCTGAAGAAGCGCCAAGCATGGAGGAGTGCGGTCATGGCGATGGCTGTCATGGTTAAAAGCGTCATGTTACCGCGCTGGCGCAACTTGACGAAAGCCGGCTCGGGTGCGTATGGTGCTCGGCCTATGGATTCCCCGCTGATTGTCGAGAACCTGATCAAGGCCTACGAGGGCCGCGTCGTCGTCGATGGCCTTTCGTTTACGCTAGAGCGCAGCGAATGTTTCGGCCTGCTGGGCCCCAACGGCGCGGGAAAAACCACCACGCTGCGCTGCTGCCTCGGCCTGACCGCGCCGAGCAGCGGCAGCATCACGCTGGTGGGCGAGCCGGTGCCCACCCGCGCCCGCGAGGCACGCGAGCGAGTCGGCGTCGTGCCGCAATTCGACAACCTCGATCCCGATTTCACCGCAGCCGAGAACCTGTTGGTGCATGGCCGTTATTTCGGCATCAAGGATGCCGTGATTAGGGAACGCATTCCCGGCCTGCTCGACTTCGCCGGATTGGCCGGCAAGGACGACGTCGCCATGCGCACCCTGTCCGGCGGCATGAAGCGCCGCCTGACTCTGGCGCGGGCGCTGGTCAATGATCCTGATCTGCTGATCCTCGACGAACCGACCACCGGACTCGACCCGCAGGCTCGCCACCTGATCTGGGACCGGCTGAAGAAACTGCTGGCGGCCGGCAAGACCATCCTGCTCACCACCCATTTCATGGACGAGGCCGAGCGCCTGTGCGACCGGCTGGCCATCGTCGATGCCGGCAAGCTGATTGCCGTGGGCCCGCCGCGCACGCTGATCGCCGAGCGCATCGAGCCGCAGGTGGTGGAGGTCTATGGCGAAGGCGCGGAAGCCTGGGCGGTGGCCGAAGCCGGCCGTTTCAGCCGGCGCGTCGAGGTCAGCGGCGAAACCGCATTCTGTTATGTGGCGGATGCCGTGCCCCTGCTCGCGCATCTGGCCGAGCGCCCGCAACTTAAGACCCTGCACCGGCCAGCCAACCTGGAAGACGTGTTTCTCAAGCTGACCGGCCGCGAATTGCGTGATTGATTAGTTCCCACGTCGCGCTGAAATTTGATTAAATTGCCGTTTCTCCACTCGCAGGAGTTGTGACATGTCCGCACAAAAGTACCGCCTGGTCACCCGCAGCGACTTCGATGGTCTCGCCTGTGCCGTGCTGCTGAACGAACTTGATCTGATCGATGAAATCAAGTTCGTCCACCCCAAGGACATGCAGGACGGCAAGGTGGAAATCACCGATCGCGACATCACCACCAACCTTCCCTACGTGCCGGGCGTGCATCTGGCCTTCGACCACCATCTGTCGGAAACCTTCCGCAACCCCGGCGAGCGTTCCGAGCACATCATCTACCCCGATGCGCCCTCCGCCGCCCGCGTGGTGTTCGAGCATTACGGCGGTAGGAGTCGTTTCCCTGCCGCTTTCGACGAGATGATGGTGGCGGTCGACAAGGCCGATTCGGCGCAATTCACCCGCGACGAAATCCTCGACCCCAAGGGCTGGGTGCTGATGAACTACCTAATGGATTCTCGCACCGGCCTCGGCCGCTTCCGCGAGTTCCGCGTCAGCAACTACCAGTTGATGATGGATTTGATCAAGTACTGCCGCGACCACGGCATCGACGACATCCTCCAGCTACCCGATGTCAAGGAACGGGTCGATCTCTACTTCGAGCATGCCGTAAAGGCCAAGGAACAGATCGAGCGCTGCACCACGGTGTACAAGAACCTGGCCGTGCTGGACCTGCGCCATGAAGAAACGATCTGGGCGACCAACCGCTTCATGATCTACGCGCTATATCCCGACACCAACATTTCCATCCACATCCTGTGGGGGGTGCAGAAGCAGAACACCGTGTTCGCCACCGGCAAGTCGATCCTCAACCGGAGTTCGCGGACCAGCGTCGGCGAACTGATGCTGCATTACGGCGGTGGCGGCCACGAGAACGCCGGTACCTGTCAGGTGGCCAACGATCAGGCGGCGGTCGTCCTGCAGAAGCTGGTCACACGCATCAACGCAGACGGTTGACCCTGCAGCTTTCCACACGCGCCTTCGCGGTCTGGCGACGCAATTTTCTCGTCTGGCGGAAGCTTGCCATCCCCTCGCTGCTCGGCAATCTGGCTGATCCCATGATCTATCTATTCGGGCTCGGCTATGGGCTCGGCGGATTGTTGCCGCAAGTCGACGGCGTGTCCTACATCGCCTTCCTCGCCGCCGGCACCGTCTGCGCCTCGACCATGAACGCGGCCTCCTTCGAGGCGCTCTATTCCGGCTTCTCGCGCATGCATGTGCAGCGCACCTGGGAGGCGATCATGAATGCGCCCGTCTCGATCGATGACGTGCTGGCCGGCGAATGCCTGTGGGCCGCCGCCAAGGCCAGCCTTTCCGGGGCAGCCATCCTGGTGGTGATCGCGCTGCTTGGCTTCGTTTCCAGCCCGCTCGCGCTGGTGGCGCTGCCGGCGATCTTCCTCACCGGGCTGTGCTTCGCGGCGCTGGGGCTGATCGTCACCGCCCTGGCGCCCTCCTACGATTTTTTCATGTATTACTTCACGCTGTTCATCACGCCGATGGTGCTGCTGTGTGGGGTATTTTTCCCGGTGGACCAGTTGCCCCCCCTCGTACAGGCCATCAGCACCTGGCTGCCGCTATCGCTGTCGGTGCAACTCGTCCGCCCGCTGGTCTTCGGCGAAATACCGGCTAACCCGATATCCAGCGTGGGGGGTTTGCTGCTCATGACAGTCGTCGCCTTTTCGATCGCCCTGCACCTGACCCGGCGCCGGTTACTGAAGTAAGTCCATCAGAACAACAGGGACACGTACCCTGTCCAGGCTAGGCGTCCATGCCTTGATGCTCAGCACCAAGACGAGAGTGGTGATAAACCACGGCTTGAAGACGATGCGGCCAAGCCAATGGGGTTGGGCTTCAGGCGAGGACAAAACCATGGTCGTCAATGGGGAATCTGTCGGGGTCTGGGCTGATGCGGATAATTTTTGCCGTTAATGCCATATAAATTCTCAGGCATAAATTTCACCGGTTACCTGACCAAAAAATCGGCGCTGACGGGACGGCTACCTTCACCCGATGCGGACATTTTCCCTATCGATCCACGAGGTTCGCAACCGGGATATTGCGGTGGGGGTCCGCGTCTGCGCGCATGCCGTTGATGACGCCCTCGCGGTCCGCCTGATCCTTGTTCTGGCTCATCTTCCATTTCCCTTCGATGCGGCTGATGGGAATCTCGATGCCGATAATGGCCTTCATCTGGTTGGTTATGTACTCTGCTGGAGCGTCGCCGACAGACCATGGTTGCGGGCGCGGCCGCTCGTGGCAGGATGTCAGATCGTCCAATTGCCTGCGTAGCCAGGCAGCCTCTTCAGTGACGCGAGGGTTGCCCCAGACCTGTACCGTCGCGTAATTCCAGGTCGGAACCACTCGATGGGTGGCTGTTTTGCTTGGGTACCACGACGGCGTGACATATCCCTCGGGCCCCTGAAACACGATCAGACATTCAGCTTGATCTACCAATAATTTCCAGTGCGGGTTCGCTTTTGCCATGTGTGCGCGCAACACGCCGTGGTTGCCTTCATCGGCATAGAGCAGAAAGGGAACAGGGGAAACCTCCAGTCCATTGACACCATGCGTCACTAGCAATCCCAGCGGGTGGTTAACGATCAGGTCATGAAGCCTTTCCGGCCGACATTCTCTAAAACTGGCGGGGGTGTACATGGCTTTGCGTTCGACGTCCTTGAAAGATCAAAGCATATCTTATGGTCGCTTCTGGCCGAACCCTGCCACTCGAAAAAAGTCGGCGCTGGCGGGACGGCGCTTAGCCTGCCGCCAGCGCCCGTTCGATGAAGTGGCGCGGCACGCGCGGCTTTGGCACCCTCAATTTTCCGCTCCCGAACCAGTGGCGCACGTCCTCGTCGAGACCGAGGCCGTGCATGTAGTTGTAGAGCGCCTTGTTGAGCGCGACGCCGAGCGCGGCATGGTCGACGCCGCTCGGGTCGGTGAAGCGCACATCGTTTTTGGCGAACGCGGTCGGCGGCAACGGTTGGAGCGTCACGCCGTAAGCTTCCGGGTTCTGGCCGACCGGCGCATGCACGCTGCAGGCGAAGCGGTGGAAGTAACCCGACTGAATGCAGCCGGCGGCAAACAACTGCCGCACGTATTCGAGTGCGTCCACCGTGTCCTGCACCGTCTGGGTGGGAAAGCCGTACATCAGGTAGGCATGCACGAGGATGCCGGCGTCGCTGAAGGCCTGCGTGACGCGGGCGACCTGTGCCACCGATACGCCTTTCTGCATCAGCTTGAGCAGGCGGTCGGAAGCCACTTCCAGCCCACCCGAGACCGCAATGCAGCCGCTGTCGGCGAGCCGTTGGCACAGATCGGGCGTAAAGGATTTCTCGAAGCGGATGTTGCCCCACCAGGAAATGGCGCGATTGCGTTTCAACAGTTCGCCCGCCAGCGTCGCCAGCGCCTTGGGCGGGGCGGCCTCGTCGACGAAATGGAAGCCGCTCTGCCCGGTTTCGGCGACGACGGCCTCGATGCGGTCAACCAACGTGGCCGCGCTGGCCGCCTCGAAGCGGGCAATGTAGTCGAGCGACGTATCGCAGAAGCTGCATTTCTTCCAGTAACAGCCGTGCGCCACCGTCAGCTTGTTCCAGCGGCCGTCCGACCACAGGCGGTGCATCGGATTGAGCATGTCCAACACCGACAAGTAGCGGTCGAGCGGCAGGCCATCCCAGGTCGGCGTGCCGGTTTCGTCGAAAGGAAGGTCCGGTTCGCCGCAATCGATGTAGCGCACCTGCCCGGCGTTGCGAACGAATGTGCGCACCAGCCGGTCCTGCGCCCGCCGGCCTTGCAGGTGGTCGAGCAGGGCGAGCAGTGGCCGCTCGCCATCGTCGAGGGTCACATAATCGAAATAGTCGAACACGCGCGGTTCGGCCAGCTCGCGCAGCTCGGTATTGACGAAGCCGCCGCCCAGCACCGTGACGATGGTGGGATCGTGCTGCTTGATCGTCTGGGCGATGCGGAAGGCGCCATAGACATTGCCGGGGAAGGGCGCGGTCACCAGCACCACACTGGGCTGGTGTCTGGCAATGGTGGCCAGCGTCAGTTCGCGCAGGCAGGTATCGACCAAGGTGAGCGGTGCGGCGAGGGCACGGGCGAGCGGTTCGATGCTGGCCTGGCTCTGCGCCAGCGACTCGGCATAGCGCACGAACTCGAAGCGAGGATCGACGGCAATGCGCAGCACGTCGGCCAGATCGTTGAGGAACAGGGTGGCGAAGTGGCGGGCGCGGTCCTGGATGCCCAGCGCGCCGAAGGCCCAAGCCAGCGGATCACCCCCGTCCGGATCGACATACTCGTCGAGGGCGGCAAAGCGCGGTCCCTCGGGCAGGAAATTCCGCCCGGCGATGCGAAACGCCAGGCTGGGATCGCGCCCCTGCAGGAAGGCGATGACGCCATCGACGGTGGCGGCATAGCGTGCGTATTGCGTGCTAAAAAAATCCAGATCGGGATGGCTTGCCGCCGGCGCGCGCAGGGCGGCAAGACCGGCACGGGAAAACAGCCGCAACACCAGCGCCAGCGCCAAGTCTTCCTGTTGGGCAGAAAAGCCGCGCGAACGCAGGAAGCCGGTGAGATAGGCCGTCGACGGATAAGGCGTGTTGAGCTGCGTCATCGGCGGGATGACCGACAGGACGCGCATCGCGCTCAGCTCTCGCGTGGCTGGACGTGCGATAGCCGGGTATCGAGTTTCAGTTGACCATCGCCCGGCAGAGCCGCTCTGCCAGGCTGCTGCATGCCGACCCAACCCCCGGCCAAGGTGCCGGCGATCAGGCAGCCAACGGCCAGCAAGCCAGCCAGGCGGGCCGAAAATCCCGATGGTCGGGCAGGTTTCGGGCTGGGCGAAGCAATAGTCGGCGCTGGCGGGACGGCAATCGGTGTCGGGGCGCTGGCGCGAACTTCCGCCAGTTGCTGTTCGATCAACTCGCGCTGCTGCTGTGCGGCCAACGACTCGGCTTCGGCCTGCTGCCGCGCACGGAATGCGGCGGCGGCTTCCTGCTCGACGGCCAGCCGCTGCGCGGCAACGCGTGCTTCTTCCTGTTCGGCGGCCACTTTCGCCAGTGCCAGGGTTTCCGCGGCCTGTTCGGACTGGATGCGTTCCTGCGCGGCCGCGATGGCGGCACGCTCGGCGTCGATCCTTTCCCTGATGAGCGCTTCGATCTCCGCCTCGCGTTTCGCGCGTACGGCGGACGCGGTGGCCAGATCGGACAAGGCCTGCTCCTTGCGCAGCGCTTCGTCGCAGGCTTTGTCCTCGGCTTCGAGACGGGCGCGCTGCGCGGCTTCAGCGGCCTGTTCGGCCCGTGCCTTCTCGATCGTCAGACGCCGCACCTGCGCCTCGTTGGCCGCGCGCAACTCGGCCTGTCCGGCGGCCAGCCGTTCCGCTTCGGTGCGCCGCTCGGCGGCTTCAACCAGATTCTGGAGTTCCTGTTCGCGCCGCGCGGCCTCCATCGACGCCCATTGGTCGGCACCGGCATGCGCCAGCGCTTCGGCCTGGGCGGCACGATGGTCGGAAAGGGTCAGGGACGGGTTCATGGCCGTTCAAGGTAATCCCTTAGCGTCCCTGGCGGAGACTAGAATAAGTGTCAGGAATGCCCCCGATCCCTTCGATTGGCCCGGGCGCCTCACACGGAGGAGTTACACATGGCTCACCCACTGGCCGGCCAACCGGCCCCCGCCGCCAGCCTGACCGATATTCCCGCCCTGCTGGCCGCCTATTTCACGCTGCCCGACGTCACCGAGCCAGCGCAACGGGTCGCCTTCGGCACCAGCGGCCATCGCGGCAGCGCCTTCAACCGCAGTTTCAACGAGGCGCACCTGCTCGCCATCGCCCAGGCCATCGCCGAATATCGCATCAAGGCCGGCATCACCGGCCCGCTGTTCCTTGGCATGGACACCCACGCGCTGTCGGCGCCCGCACAGCAGACCGTGCTCTCGGTGCTGGCGGCCAACGGCGTGACAGTGCATTTTCAACAGAACAACGGCTACACGCCGACGCCGGCGATCTCGCGCGCCATCCTCGCGCACAATGCAGATAAAAGTCGGCGTTCGCGGGACGGCATGGCGGACGGCATCGTCATCACGCCCTCGCACAATCCGCCGCAGGATGGCGGCATCAAGTACAACCCGCCGCACGGCGGGCCGGCCGATACCGACGTGACCGGCTGGATCGAGCACCGCGCCAATGTGCTGCTGGCGGGCGAGAACCGTACCGTGCAATGCCTGAAGTACGCGCAGGCGCTGGCCGCGCCGACCACCCATGCCGTCGACCTGATGACACCCTACATCGCCGCGTTGGGCGAAGTGATCGACATGGCAGCGATCAAGGCCGCGAACCTGAGGATCGGCGTCGATCCCATGGGCGGGGCCGCCGTCGCCTACTGGCGGCCGATCGCCAAACACTATGGTCTCAATCTGGAAGTAGTGAATCCAAAGGTTGATCCGGCTTTCGGCTTCATGACCCTCGACCATGACGGCAAGATCCGCATGGATTGTTCCAGCCCCTGGGCCATGACCAGCCTGGTCGGCCTCAAGGACCAGTACGACATCGCCTGGGGCAACGATGCCGACGTGGACCGTCACGGCATCGTCACCCCCTCGGTCGGCCTGATGAATCCCAACCACTTCCTCGCCGTTGCCATCCGCTACCTGCTCACCCACCGACCGCAATGGCCGGCCAGCGCCGCCATCGGCAAGACGCTGGTATCGAGCGGGCTGATCGACCGCGTGGTCAACGGCCTCGGCCGCACCCTGCTGGAAGTGCCGGTCGGCTTCAAGTGGTATTCGCAGGGCATGCTCGACGGGAAAATCTGTTTCGGCGGTGAGGAAAGCGCCGGCGCGAGCTTCCTGAAAATGGATGGCTCGGCCTGGTCGACCGACAAGGACGGCATCCTGCTCGGCCTGCTGGCCGCCGAGATCACCGCCGTCACCGGCCAGGACCCCGGCCGGCACTATCTGGAACTCGCCGCCCAATATGGCACGCCGCATTACCTGCGCATCGACACGCCGGTGACGGCCGAACAGAAGGCAGCGTTCAAGAAACTCTCGCCGGCAGGGGTGACCGCCGCCACGCTGGCCGGCGAACCGATCACCGCCCGGCTGACGCGCGCCCCCGGCAACGATGCGCCGATCGGCGGCCTCAAGGTCACCACCGAGAACGGCTGGTTCGCCGCCCGGCCCTCCGGCACAGAGGACATCTACAAGCTCTACGCCGAAAGCTTCAAGAGCGAAACCCACCTGCAACAGATCGTGGCCGAAGCGCAGGAGATCGTCAGCGCCGCTTTGAGCAGTTAGAATTACCCCCCTGCGTCCGGCAGCTTACCCGTTGCCGAACGCAAACGTCACCGTAACGCAAGACACAATCAAGCGAGGAGATGACCGCATGACCCAGCCAGCCCCCCTGCGGCTGCATGTCCCGGAGCCTACCGGCAGACCCGGACAGCACACCGATTTTTCCTATTTGCACCTTTCTCCCGCCGGCGCGGCGCGGCGTCCGCCGCTGACCACCCAGCCGGCCGAGACCAGCGATCTGGCCTTCGCGCTGGTACGCGTACTCGACGAACAGGGTCACGCCATCGGTCCCTGGGCGCCCGACCTGCCCGCGGAACGCCTGCGCTTCGGGCTGCGCGCCATGCTGAAGACGCGTATCTTCGACGCCCGCATGCTGGTCGCCCAGCGCCAGAAGAAAATTTCCTTTTACATACAGAGTCTCGGCGAGGAAGCCGTCAGCGTCGCCCACGCGTTGGCGCTTGACGACAGCGACATGTGCTTCCCCACCTATCGCCAGCAGGGTCTGCTGATGGCCCGTGGCGTGCCGCTGGTCGATCTGATCTGCCAGCTCCTCTCCAACGAACGCGATCCGCTCAAGGGTCGCCAGCTGCCCGTGCTCTACTCCGTGCGCGAGGCAGGCTTCTTCAGCATCTCCGGCAACCTGGCCACACAGATGCCGCAAGCGGTCGGCTGGGCGATGGCCTCGGCCATCAAGGGCGACACGAAAATCGCCTCGGCCTGGATCGGCGACGGCTCGACCGCCGAGGCCGATTTCCACACCGCGCTGACTTTCGCCCACGTCTATCAGGCACCGGTAATCTTCAACGTCGTCAACAACCAGTGGGCGATCTCGACCTTTCAGGCCATCGCGGGCGGCGAAGGCACCACCTTCGCGGCGCGCGGCATCGGCGCCGGCATCGCCTCGCTGCGTGTCGACGGCAACGATTTCCTCGCCGTCTATGCCGCCTCGCGCTGGGCGGCCGACCGCGCCCGCAACAACCTCGGCCCGACGCTGATCGAATGGGTCACCTACCGGGCCGGCGCGCATTCCACCTCGGACGACCCGACCAAGTACCGCCCGGCCGACGACTGGGCAAAGTTCCCGCTCGGCGATCCGATCCTGCGGCTCAAACAGCACCTGATCGCCGGCGGCGAATGGTCGGAAGACGCCCACGCCGCTCTGCAGCAGGAACTGGAAGCCGAGGTACTCGCGGCCCTGAAGGAGGCGGAAAGTTTCGGCACGCTGGCCGACAGCCATGTGCATAGCGTGGCGACCATGTTCGAGGATGTCTATCAGGACATGCCGCCCCATCTGCTGCGGCAACGTGCCGAACTGGAGGCCACGCAATGAGCGCCACCACCCCGATGACCATGATCCAGGCGCTGCGTTCGGCCATGGACGTGATGCTGGAACGCGACCCCAATGTGGTGATCTTCGGCGAGGACGTCGGCTACTTCGGCGGCGTGTTCCGCTGTACCGAAGGCCTCCAGAAGAAATACGGCAACTCCCGTGTCTTCGACGCGCCGATCTCAGAGAGCGGCATCGTCGGCGTAGCGGTCGGCATGGGTGCCTACGGCCTGCGGCCGGTCGCCGAGATCCAGTTCGCCGACTATGTTTACCCGGCCACCGACCAGATCGTCTCCGAAGCGGCGCGGCTACGCTACCGCTCGGCCGGCGAATTCATCGCCCCGCTGACCATCCGCATGCCCTGCGGCGGCGGCATCTACGGCGGCCAGACGCACAGCCAGAGTCCCGAAGCCTTCTTCACCCATGTCTGCGGCCTGCGCACGGTGATGCCCTCCAACCCCTACGACGCCAAGGGCCTGCTGATCGCCGCCATCGAAAACGACGATCCGGTGATCTTCCTCGAACCGAAGCGGCTCTACAACGGCCCCTTCGACGGCCACCACGACCGGCCGGTCACCGCCTGGTCGAAACATCCGCTTGGCGCGGTGCCGGAGGGCTATTACACCGTGCCCCTGGAGTCGGCGTCCGTCTATCGGCCGGGCAACGCGCTGACGGTGCTGACCTACGGTACGATGGTGCATGTTGCAGCGGCGGCGGCACAGGAAAGCGGCATCGACGCCGAGATCATCGACCTGCGCAGCCTGTGGCCGCTCGACCTCGACACTATCGTCAATTCGGTGCAGAAGACCGGCCGCTGCGTGGTGGTGCATGAGGCGACCCGCACCAGCGGTTTCGGCGCCGAGTTGGTATCACTGGTACAGGAACACTGCTTCTATCACCTCGAAGCGCCGATCGTGCGCGTCGCCGGCTGGGACACCCCCTACCCGCACGCGCAGGAATGGGCCTACTTCCCCGGCCCGGCGCGCGTCGCCGCCGGTTTCAGAAAAGCACTGGAGAACTAGTTCATGGGCATTCATGTGATCAAGATGCCGGACATAGGCGAAGGCATCGCCGAGGTGGAACTGGCCGAATGGCATGTCCAGCCGGGCGACACGGTCGCCGAGGACCAGACGCTCGCCGACGTGATGACCGACAAGGCCACGGTGGAAATTCCCTCGCCCGTCACCGGCACGGTGCTCTGGCTCGGCGGGCAGGCCGGCGACGTGTTGGCGGTGGGCAGCGAGCTGATCCGCATTGAAGTGGCGGGCGCCGGCAATGTCGATATGCCCGCAGTGGTAGCCGTCGCAGAACTTCCGCAGTGCCCGCTCGCCGCAGCGGCAGTCGCAAAACCGCTCGCCTCGCCGTCGGTGCGCCAGCATGGGCGCGACCTCGATGTCGACCTGCGGCGCGTAACCGGCAGCGGACCGGGCGGCCGCATCCTCCATCAGGATGTCGACGCCTTCGTCGGCGGTGGCCAAGTATCGGTTGCCGCCGTCCCCATCAACCCGGCGGGCGGGCCGACTGCCGTCCCGCCAGCGCCGACTTTTTCCGCGCCCGCCAGCGACCGGACGGAAGCCGTCCCGGTGATCGGCCTGCGGCGAAAGATCGCGCAGAAGATGCAGGAAGCCAAGCAGCACATTCCGCACTTCGCCTATGTCGAGGAAATCGACATGACCGAATGCGAGGCGCTGCGGGTGAAGCTCAACGAGAAATATGCCGCAACGCGCGGCAAGCTGACCCTGCTGCCGCTGCTGATGCGCGCCATGGTGCTGGCACTGCGTGAGTTCCCGCAGATCAACGCCCGCTACGACGATGCGGCCAATGTGGTGACGCGCTACGGCGCCGTCCACCTCGGCATCGCCACCCAGACCGACGGCGGCCTGACGGTGCCGGTGCTCCGCCACGCCGAAGCCTGCGACCTGTGGAAATGCGCAAGGGAAATTGTCCGGCTGGCTAACGCCGCACGCAGCGGCAAGGCGACCCGCGAGGAACTGTCGGGTTCGACGATCACGCTGACCAGCCTCGGCCTGCTCGGCGGCATCGTGTCCACGCCGATCATCAACTATCCCGAAGTGGCGATCGTCGGCGTGAACCGCATGGTCGAGCGGCCGATGATCAAGAACGGCAGGGTGGGGGCGCGACAGATGATGAATTTGTCCTCGTCCTTCGACCATCGCGTCGTCGATGGCATGGACGCCGCGAAATTCATCCAGGCGGTGCGCGGCTATCTTGAGTTTCCGGCCACGCTGTTCGTCGATTAGTCAGGCCGGCTTGGCGCCGATGTAGCGCGGGTTGTCGAACAGCGAACCGATGACCACCTGCTTGACCTCGGGGTGGTCGGGCACCAGGTAGAGCACCGGCATCAGCATTTCCTCGAAGATGCCGCGCAGGCTGCGCGCGCCGGCCTTGTATTCCATCGCCAGGTCGGCGATCTGCTCGAACACCTCCGGGGCGATCTGCAGGTCGACGCCCTCCTGCGCCAGCATTTCGCGGAACTGGCGGTAGAGCGCACTCTGCGGCTCGGTCATGATGCGTACCAGCATCTCGCGCGTCAGCGACTGCAAACGTGCGACGATCGGCAGGCGGCCGGCGAATTCCGGGATCAGGCCGAACATGAACAAATCGGTCGGCTTGACCCGCGCGTTGAGGCGGTCGAGCACCTTCTGGTTGTCCTCATCATCGGTCGAGATGAAGCCGAAGGCATGGCTGTCCGCCATGATCTCGTTCAGGCCGACGAAAGCGCCGCCGCAGATGAACAGGATCTGGCGCGTGTCGATGTGGCGTCCGTCGGTCAGCTTGACCGGCGCGCCCTCCATGATCTTCAACAGCGCATGCTGCACATGCTCGCCGCCACGTCCGCCGCTACCGCCTTCATCGCGCTTCCTGAGCTTGTCCACTTCGTCGATGAAAACGATGCCGCGCTGGGCCTTGGCGATGTCGCCGGCGGCTTTCTCGATCAGCCGCTGCAGGATCGCCTCGATCTCCTCGTTGACGTATTTGCTCTGCGACAGCGAAGTGGCGTTGGCCGTGACGAAGGGCACGTCGAGCGCATGCGAGAGCGATTCGCACATCAGCGTCTTGCCGGTGCCGGTGGGGCCGATCAAGAGCACGTTGCTTTTGACGATGTCCGGGCGGTCCGGCGCCGCCAGCGCGATCTTCTTGTAATGGGTATACACCGCCACGGCCAACTGCTTTTTGGCCTCGTCGTGGCCGACGACATGGCGATCGAGGAAGCGGACAATCTGGCTGGGGGTCAATTTCATGGGCGTTAGAATAACAGGATGACAACCTTGCTTGTGTTGACCAACCTTCCCGATCCCGCCAGCGCCCGCGCCCTCGCCGGCCATCTGCTTGAGATGCGTCTGGCCGCCTGTGTGAATATCCTCGCGCCCTGTCAGTCGGTTTATCGCTGGGAAGGCAAAGTCGAGGAAGCTGCGGAAATACCCTTGCTGATCAAGACCACGACGGAGCGCTACGCGCTGCTGGAAGCGGCGATCCGCCAGCAGCACCCGTATGAACTTCCGGAGATCGTCGCGGTCCCACTCGCTCACGGCCTGCCGGCGTATCTGGACTGGGTCGCATCCGAAACGGCTCCAGCCAACCCATGACCCGCCTGTTCGCCCTGCTGTTGCTGATGCTCACCAGCCTCTGCGCCGGTGCCGCCAATTCACAAGAACCGCTCGAACCGGAACAGGCCTACCGCTTTTCCGCCCGCCTGCTCGACGACAAAACCATCGAAGCGCGCTGGGACATCACCCCCGACTACTATATGTACCGGCAGAAGATCGCCTTCGCCGCACAACCGGCCACGGTCAGGCTCGGCGCACCGGAACTGCCCAAGGGCAAGGAGAAGGACGACGAGTTCTTCGGCCGGGTCGAAACCTATCACGACCAGTTGGTGGTGCGCATCCCGATCCTCACCGGTACGCCACCCTTCACGTTGAAGGCCGAGTCGCAGGGCTGCTGGGATGGCGGCGTCTGCTATCCGCCGATGACGCAGGAAGTGAAGATCACCCTTGCCGCAATGAGCAGCAGCGCGCCGGCCGACGCAAAAGTCGGCGCTGGCGAGACGGCGGCCAACGATCAGAATGACGAATCCGGCCAGATCGCCAAACTGCTGCAGGGTGCCGGCTTCTGGGTGGCGGTGTTCACCTTCTTCGGCTTCGGCCTGCTGCTGTCGTTCACGCCCTGCGTGTTCCCGATGATCCCCATCCTCTCGGGCATCATCGTCAATCACGGCCACGCCGTCACCCACGCGCGCGCCTTCGTGTTGTCGCTGGCCTACGTGCTGGGCATGGCCATCACCTACGCCGCCGTGGGCGTGGCGGCCGGCTTCAGCGGCACGCTCCTCTCCGCCGCCCTGCAGAACGCCTGGGTGCTGGGCAGCTTCGCGTTGGTATTCGTGGTGCTGTCGTTCTCGATGTTCGGCTTCTACGAACTGCAACTGCCAGCCGCCCTGCAATCGAAATTGTCCGACACGGCCAACCACCAGGGTGGTTCGCTGCCCGCGATTACGCTGATGGGCGCGCTCTCGGCGCTGATCGTCGGCCCCTGCGTGGCCGCGCCACTGGCCGGCGCGCTGCTCTACATTGCCCAGACCCGGGATGCGCTGCTCGGTGGCAGCGCCTTGTTTGCCATGGGACTGGGCATGGGGGCGCCACTGTTGCTGGTCGGCGTCTTCTCGCGCTCCTTCCTGCCCAAGGCCGGCCCGTGGATGGAGGCGGTCAAGAAATTCTTCGGCGTGGTGCTGCTCGCCACCGCCCTGTGGCTGGTCTCGCCGGTGCTGCCCACTTGGGCGAGCATGCTCGGCTGGGCGGCGCTCTTGATCGTGCCGGCCATCTACCTCCATGCTATCGACCCCCTGCCGCCGCATGCCCGCGGCTGGCAGCGTTTCTGGAAAGGCATCGGCATCCTGATGCTGGTCTATGGCGTCACGCTGGTGGTCGGGCTGGTGGGTGGCAGCCGCGACCCGCTGCAGCCGCTTGATTTCCTGCGCGGCAGCGACGCCGCCGTGTCGCCGGCGCCGACTTTTGAAAAGGTCAAATCCGTCGCCGAACTCGACGCCCGGCTGGCCGCCTCGACCAGGCCGGTGATGCTTGACTTCTATGCCGACTGGTGCGTCTCGTGCAAGGAAATGGAGAAATACACTTTCGCCGATCCCACCGTCGCGGCGAAGATGAAGGAATTCACGCTGCTCAAGGCCGATGTCACGGCCAACAACGACGATGACAAGGCGCTGCTCAAGCGCTTTTCGCTGTTCGGCCCGCCGGGCATTATCTTCTTCAGGGACGGGAAGGAGATTGCCAACCTGCGCGTGGTCGGCTACCAGCCGGCAGCGCAGTTCCTCGGTGTGCTAAATCAGGCCGGTCGCTGAACCGCCGTCCCGCCAGCGCCGAGTTTTTTCGGCTAGCTACACGCTGCTGACTGCGCATGATGCTGTTATGTACGCGAGCAGACGGATGGCCGCTTACCCAACACCTAAGATTGCCACGTCTGTGCCAGCACGCGGGGAGTTCCCTTCGGCGTCCGGCACAGATCGAATGAAGGGCGCGCTCAAAATCCAAGTGCAACATAATCGGGAGAGAATGTTGCATGGGAA
>JACDZJ010000199.1_pt1 | contig 24697 bp, 22 predicted proteins | sample 7365721 | NCBI WGS metagenome assembly JACDZJ01 (sample SAMN15143480, study PRJNA637477) | pond metagenome | biome: freshwater wetland ecosystem [ENVO:00000243]; feature: pond [ENVO:00000033]; material: pond water [ENVO:00002228]; isolation source: pond water containing pink berries ... | reverse complement strand
GTTTTTTATAAAATCGAGCAAAAAATATAGGACTTTATAAACACACTCTAATTATCATCCATATACATAAGTTTATTTATATTTGGAATATCCTCCACAGACAAACCTTTATAAAAGCAGTTGCTGCAAAAGCATTACCATAAATTTATACTTCTACATGTTCTTTGCCAAAGACGGTAGGCAGCTCGGGCAGCGCCTCCTTGTGTATCGGAGCTATTGAGAAAAAGAATTTTTTACATTGTGTCCGTGCTCTACTTATTACATTCTATTTCAAGCATATATCTTCTTCTTAATCACATAAATATTTTTGAAACCGAGTATACGACTTAGGCGATTGATTATCTTTTTCCACAATGGTCGTTTTTTTGGAAAATATGCAGAATAGAAAGAGTTAATTATTCTCCTATCTTCGTATAAGATATTCAAAAAACGTGGGATTGAAGGTGCATCAAAAACATTCTTTCTGAAATTTTCTTCATTGTCCGGTGAATGAACTCCTGTCCCATCAAACCCAATATTATCAACATATGACACACAAGGTAATATTGCAACAGCGTGATTAACAAAATGTGCCAATACAAAACGTATAGCCCATGAGTCTATTTTTGCTTCTTTTTGTAATAATATTAATTTTGACAAGTCTTCTCCTCCTCTGTTAAAAGCTTTTATTTGTTCTGGCTTATTAAAAAAATCGTCTGTAACTTCTAAAGACCAACTAACTTTTTTCCATCGATCAATCCAGGTTGCCCAACCTGTAGAGTATGATCTGAGAGAAACAAATACATCATACTCATAGTCCTTAGGAATTTCAAAAAATTTATATGGAGGCCTATCAGCACAAATAGAAAAAACTGAATTATAGCTTTCATAAAAGTCAAGTCCACTATTCATATATTGCAAAAAATAAGGACTTGTTATCAAATCATCTTCTAAAACAATTACCTTACCATATTGACTTATAACTTCTGATACTCCAGCTATAATCGAATTAGCTAGTCCATTATTTACTTTCGACTCCTTTATGACTACTTCTTTAAATCCTTTTACTGAATGAATAATTTGTCGTACTTCATTTATTTTATTGATTTGATCGATAGTTGCATCTAATTTCGAACCATCGGAGAATATATGTAAAACCGACTCAGAGGCTAGTTTATTTTGCATCAAAGCATTTAAGGTTTGCTTGGTATGCCAAGGACGATTATAGGTAAAAAGTATTATCGGGGCTAAACTATTTCTTTTCATAATTTATTTCAATAAATTAACTAATAATTTATCAGCCAATATGCTATTATAAAATTTAGAATCAGATGTTATGAATTGATAAGAATAATTTGAAACCAACTCATTAATAAATGAAATTGGTGGTGTAAATCCCTTTTTATGTGCAAATAAAATATAATCAGGTACAATTCCTTTCAATACTTCTTTCAATAAATATTTTGGGTTTTCTTTGTTGTATTTCATCTCCACTGGCAAAGATGACAAAAACTCAACCAATTTATAATCAACCAATGGGGAACGAATTTCAACAGAATTACCCATACCTTGCCTGTCGGCAAGATAAAGACATAGCGAATTCATAAATGTGAGGAAGCTAGAAGCATAGATTTGATCTATTTCAGATTTTCCATCTTCATAAGAAAAATGTACATCGATATTTTTAAAGATAATTTTCTCTTTATTATATTCCAAAACTGCTGTTTCCACAAATTTATGATAATCATTATAAGTCCAATCTACAATCGATCTATCATTAATTTTATAAGGGTAACCAGCAAATAATATATACTTCCAATTTTTAAACAAAAAATTTAAAAAAGCTTTCTTTTTATCTAACCCTTTCCAAGGAAATAATTCTTGATGTTGATGTTTTAACTTTAAAGATTCTGCAAGTTGATTTAATTCCTGATATCCGTAAAACAATTCATCACCACCAAGTCCACCCAATAATACTGTGAATCCCATTTCTTTTGCCTTTTTATAAAGTGCCCATTGCGACATGGAAGAAATATCAGAAACCGGCTCATCGATATATTGAGAATACTCCAAGAATAAATCCTGAAAATCGGCAGCATCTAATTCCACTTCGTGATAAATAAATCCTTTTTCAGCGGCAAAACGTTTAGCAACATCTCGTTCATCAACATCATGTTTTCCTTTATAACCGGCAGTAATGACATGAACTTCACGTCCGGTTTCTTTTGCCAAAGCAGCAATGGCACTGGAATCGATTCCACCGCTTAATAATACAGCCACCGGTACATCACTTCGTAAGCAAATATTTACCGATTCACGCATCAGCCTAAGAATTTCTGTTTTGGCTTCATATTTTGTACCGGTAAAAGTGGGTATAATATCTCGCTTCCAGTAAATATGTGTTTCAAATCCTTGAGTATCTACAAGGGCATATTCACCTGCCAGTAAGCGTTTTATTTGTTCAATATACGTATTTTTGAGGTCAATTGGATAATTATATCGAATACTTTCAGCCAATGCATGAGCATCCAATTGTTTTTTATCCAAATAATATTTAAGTATCGCTTTTAGTTCGGTACAAAAAACTATTCCGGTTGGTAATTGAGTGTAATATAGGGTTTTCTCTCCTACTCTGTCGCGAGCAGCAAATAGTTGTTTGGTTTTGGTGTTCCAAAGACAAAAAGCAAACATGCCTCGTAAATAAACCAGACATTTCACACCGTATTCTTCGTATAAGTGTAAAATTGTTTCTGAATCTGAATCTGAATTAAATACATGACCTTTAGAAATCAAATCTTGCTTGAGTTCAATATAATTATAAATTTCACCGTTGCATATCAATACCAGGGTTTTGTCTTCATTGAAAAGTGGTTGCATTCCATTTTCTAAACCAATAATTGACAATCGGGTATGTGCCAATCCGCAAATATTATCAGTCCATACGCCCTTTTCGTCCGGTCCCCGATAATGCATTTCCTGATTCATCAAAGCTAACTTATCTTTATCTGAATCAGTTATTTGAGTATAACGGTATATAGCTGATATTCCACACATGACATTAGATTAAAAAACATTTAAAACTATTTCATCCCATAGTATTCAAGCAATGACTTAAGTTGAGTATCATTAGCTCCATCTACGAAGTTTATAAAATTTAACGCAGTTGAATTTTTTGGTATAAGTTGTTCCATTGTATCCACATTTGTGCTCTTGTCTTGAGACGTTTTCATTACATTATTGATTTTTATATTCAATTTGTAAGTAATTAGCCAAAACCATAAATCATCCGCAAATGGCGCATATTTCAAGAATATATTTTTATTTAATATTTCATCGTCATACATTTTACCAGGGTATAAAACACCGGCTACACCTATTGGGGAGTATAAACTGTATTGATTACCATATATATAATCTCTCCATTTATTATAGGGGATAAATTCACCATATCTCCGTTCTACTATAGCTCCTCTATGACAAATAACTGTTTTTTTGTCTGATTTATCATACTCATCTAAAAGCTCTTGAATAGTTGCATCAGCATAATAAACATCATCGTCGAAAGTAATTATTGCATTATTTGGAAATTCTTTCATTGCCGGGATTAATTTTTTGTATGATCTTAAATCTTCACAATAATGAATCTCTAATCCCGAGTACTTAAGTCGTTTTAAACTATCAGGAATGTTATCATCATTCCACTCTTTTTCTCCAAGATATAGAATTATGCGATTAGGCAGTACAGTTTGTGTAAATAGTGTATATAATGCGTAAGGTACTGAATCATATACCCTGTGGCCATAACTCGTTAAAGATACAATAATATCATCATCGGAATTTGAACTGCGTTTTAAAAGATTTTTTGGAAGTTGTTGAATTAATTCATCAACGATTATTCTCTTTTTCTTATCTTCATTTCTTATTTGACGATAAAGCATTTTTTTTCGGTAATAAGCTTTTTGTGCGAAATAAATTCCATGTTTTAAAAAATAAGTACGAATTTTTATAAATGATTTAAAAAAAGATGTTTTAGCAATTTTCTCCAGTACAAAAAAATCATCTGAAGCCTGTATTTCTTTGAAATTTTTAAAATCTATGTAATTTTGAGCATACAAAGGTAGTATTTCGGGTAATATTTTTTTTACTTGTTCTTCAAACTCAAACAGTGTTTTAATATTGTTAATAGAATTATCCATTTTGCAAATTACAAGAAACATATTTATGTGTTTGAATGTTTTTGCATTTGCTAAAATTGATTTAACATAGAAATGCCAACTTGCCATTTCAAACAATTGTTCATCAAATAATTGAAACTCCAATAACAAATTTCTGTTTAATATAGCCGATTTTATTGAAATTGTATCAAATATCAAAGTACTTGCCGTAATTGAATTATACATAAATAGTTCTTCATTATCAGACCTACCAATAGACTTCAAATTACAAAAAACAATGTCTTTATCTAACTGATTTAGATACAGTTCTTCAACAACATGATCATTTGCCAATTGATCACCACCACTTAAAATAATACAATATTCTCCAATGGCATTTTGTATACCAATATTTGCTAACTGATAAAATGAAAAGTCTGAACTTTCTAAAATATAACTACAATTGGGGAATAAACAAGTCTCTGCCTGATTATTACTTCCACAACAGTCAACAACAACAATTTCGAAATTTGTATCTGATTGAAAAAACAAACTTTTAAATGTGTATTCTAATTCAGATAAACAAGACTGATTAACTATAATAATTGATAATTTCATAAAAAAATTTCTACATTAAGTAAGTGAATAATATAATTGTACTATTCTAAATTCAAACTTCTCACATCCTGCTCTCTCCCGCAAACGGTACAAGTATCTGAGGGAGCTGGTCCAGTGAAAACATCTACTTATATCATTTCCTTTTTCTTTCTATCCATAAAAATGTTCTGATAAAAAACAAATAAAATTTATTGTTCCTTAATTTCATATATTCTTTATATCTCTTCATATTAGCCTGTTCATCGGTATGTAATCGATAATAATTCTTGTAATCTAATAATGTTATTTTCGGGAAAAATTCATTTAATACCTTTTCTCTCTCTTTTTGATATATCTCTTTTTCAATTGCGCTCACACCGTAAGCATCAAAATTAGTTACAAATACATTTCTGAAACACTTTGTTGTTGCATTTTTAAAAACGATTACATCTAACATAAATTTCCAATCAGATACAATTTTCAATGATTCATCGTATAAACCATAAAGATCAAACAATTTCCTTTTGAAAAAACAAGCATTATGAGGAAAAACACCAAAAATTAAATCAAGACTTGAAATACTAGTTTCTGTATTATCATTTGAATAAATTCCAATATAATCGTTTACTACCCTAGTATTGTTATAAACAAAATATATATTACCTATTAGGATATCTTCATTATTATTATCCATTATTAATTGTATAACTTTTTCATCTACCAGCCAATCCCCCGAATTCAAAAACAACAAATACTCCCCCTTTGCCTTCAATATCCCCTTATTCATAGCATTATAAATACCTGCATCAGGTTCACTTACCCATTGTAGGCGGGTGCCTTTTGTAATGGTGCTTTCATTTTCAAATTCCCAAATTTTCAAATTTTCAAATTCCTTAATAACTTCTACGCTCCCGTCGGTACTTGCTCCATCAATTAGGATATATTCAAAATCGATGTAAGTCTGGCTCGCTACACTTTCGATGGTACGGAGTAACCCTGCCGCATTATTGCGGTTAATGGTGATAATAGATAGTTTCATAGTTTCACCTCCCAATATCCATTTCTTCGTCCATCAATTCTATCAATTTTTTGCATATCTTTTAATTTTGCCAAACCCAGCTCAATAGTATGATTTGTAAGTCCTGTTTCTTTTGAAATCTGAGTTATCATAATAGTCGGATTGTTAACTATTAGTTGAAAAATGTTCATAATGGTTTGGGAATGTTCCTTACCGAAAACTTTACCGACATCTTTACTGATAACTTAGCCCCCGCTGGCGCGGATTTGTAATCCGTGCCAACAATATCAATCTTTCAATTAATATCCTGACAATACCACGTCTCAATTACCAAAATATCATGCATTCCATTTTCGCCTGCATAAACGCATGTGACTTATCGTTCTAAAATGTAAAGAAATTATTCAAATATCTGTGTTGATTATTTTATCTGTGTTGGCGGCAGCGGCGTGATCAATATCACCGGAATATGACCATCTAGATGGTAAGTATTGCCGAAATATTCATTCTTTTATTACTGTTTACTATAAATTTAATTGCCTCACCTTACAATCGGGTAGCAGCAAGCACAAAAGAGAGATAATTGTTAATTATTAATTGTTAATTTAATCATTCCCTTCACTCCTACCCACCAACGGTACGGATACCATAACCACCAAAACTTAATTAATAATTGATAATTAATAATTAAGAGGCGGTTCCTGAATGTTTTTTCATTAATTATTAATTTTTCATTATGAATTATGAATTGATTAATGTATTTCTGAATCATAAACGCCTTGGGTGGAAATACAATGTCCCAACTATAGCGGAATTTATCCCGAAAGCTATTTAAATTAGCTAAATTTACTATGTGATAAGAAACGTTAATATCATGCTGTTCACTGCCATATCCTTCTAAATATTTAAAAAATAACCTCTCAACTTCTTCTGACAACAGATATTTATAATCTTCAATAATACTATCTGGTACGGTTGCATTCATAAACCTGTTTGATAAAACAATATATTTAAATACTTCCTTTTCACAATTATAATTCTTACAAACTTCAATTAATTTTTCCCAGTCCATTTCTCCTGAAAATCTTTCAAGCAAATTAACAATATCACAAAAGCATGTAAACTGAACAGAACCTTCTTTAAAATGTTTATCCAAATGAATACATAAATGAATTAAAAGATCAAATTTTCCTAATGTGTATGCCGGAACGTTATTTACAACTGCTGATGATACATTTTGCCATATTGAATCATTATCCAAATGATACCTTTCTATGGATTTATGCAACCTGATATGTATTTCAATAGAAATTCCATTTAAAACCATTGGATCATAATGTACAACCTGCCTTTGTGCTTTAACAAACTCTGATTCTAATTTATCGGTAGGTTTAAACCCCAAGTTTTTTAAAATTTCAACACAATTTAAACCATCTTCCTCTTTAACTAATAAATCAATATCGCTCATTAAACGAAGCCCGATATCCTGATATAGCCATTCCGATAAATAGATACCTTTTAAAGCAATTACACTAATATTTTTCTTATGAAAAGCAAGAATTACTTTACTAAAATAATCGTACATCAATGTACTACGGCTTAATATCTGATAATAAATTTGATGTAATCTAGTCTTAACGTTTTCAGGGATATAAACGCTATTACTGAGCAGCGGTAATTTTTTATATAATAGTGGACCAATTCCTCTATTAATACAAGTCTGAATTAGATAATCCCAATTCTGGATTAGTGGAATTAAATCATTCAGTTGATCTATTTCTAAAATACTAGGTTTACATTTTACCGATAAAAGTATAAGTTGATCTTCAGGGATAAGTTCCATTGTTAATATTAGAATTCATTAGGAGTTAATTCATTATTAAAAAAATAAATAGGGTGCTAATTTCCACTGCTATTTCGGATATATAAATATAGTATTTGAACAGATTTATTTAGGATATAGACTTCACAAGTGAAGTTAATGGTAAATTAACATCTTTATTTTCTGGTACAATTTCCAAATAGATGCAGGCATTATAAGATGAATCATTTCTTTAAAAAGTATTGTGTAAAGTTTTTGAAATGATATACTATTAAATATATATCTTGCACATGCTTCTTTGAGATAACACCAATTACCTTGATTACTTATTCCTGTTGTATCAAATTTGGCTATACAGTATGGAACTTTAAAATATTTGTTTTTCGGAATACTACAGAAAAATAAGAAATCTGAAATTATAATAGGATTTGTTTCTATATACATGCCATACCATTTATGTAATGCCTTTTTATATATTATAGCTTGATGCAATATTTTCCTATCTTCTATTGAGGCAATTTCAAACTTTAAATTATTATTTGCATCAAATAGAACATAGTCAGAATACAATAAGTCAATATTTATAGGAATATTTTCACTGAATATATCATTTAAAACAGATGTAGAATAAAAGACGTCACCAGAATTCATAAAATTAAGCCATTTGCCATGGGCTTTTAGTATACCTTTATTCATAGCTTCATAAATTCCATTGTCTTTTTCACTTGACCAATATGATATTTTTTTTTCATATTTCTTTATTATATCAATTGTTCCGTCCGTACTTCCCCCATCAATAATAATATATTCTATATTTAAATATGTTTGGTTTATTACACTAAGAATTGTAGACTCTATTTTATCATTACAATTGTAAGTAACGGTTATTATACTTATGAGATCCATATTTTATTTTATAAATAATATTATTTCATTTTCTGAATATTTTCTCCATTTTGATGATTGGCAAACTGCAATTGCAATCCATAATATTAAGTTTTGAATATCTAAACTTATTGTTCCTCCTGGGTAAAGCCAAATTATTGAATATAAACAATAAAATGCGAATACTTTGCATATAGAATTATTTGAATGTAAAAAACCTTTGTACGCTGAATTTAATAATAAAATAACATATGGAATTAACAATAAAATACCTCCATGTAGTATTATATTTAAATATCCTGTTTCAATAGAAGTACGATTCAGCTTATCTATTATGGCGACAGATGGACTTTTATATGTTCCATTAATTCCACGACCAAAGATTATACTTGTCTGATCCATATCATTATAAAAATCCTTTTCTGTATCACTCCGTGTATCTTGAGTTAGCCTTTCATTTAATACTTCAAAATTACCAGCTATATTAATTTTATCTAATGAGGAGGTATTAGTAAATAAAATGAGAAAAAAGCACAGTAAAGTTACTATTAAAATTACTTTGTGATTTTTGTAAAAATAAATCATACCAACTAACACATAAATAAGTACATAAGCGGCAGCAGATCTTCTTCCAGACATTAATGCAGCAATTACAGCAAGAATGATTGAAATGATAAAAACATATTTCATATTTATTTTGAACTGACTAAAATAAAATATGAATATGCATAATGGGAATATAAAAAAAGCTGGAACTTGAGGGCGATTAACAATATAACCTTCCCAGTTCAACATATTATTTAGTAAGTAGCTTGCGTTGAAATAAAAATCTGAATAATTATATAATGCAAATAATATAGATACAATTGCGTATATGTAACACCATTTTATTATATAAGGGATGTATATTTTTTCAATTTTCAATAAACCGAAAAGAGGAATAACAAATTGCCATAGATAACTATAATCAAAAATTAGCATTTTTGTTGGTAATTGCATTGGAGTAAATATGCCACGAGATATTGTAATGGAATTTATCAATATGAAAAAATAATAAATATATTTAATTTTTGTACTATATATACATTTTTGTGGCAATCTAATAAAGCCATACAACATTAATGCTATTCCAATAATAGCAGTTATACGAAAAAATTTTCCATTTACATAGATATATTGATAAAACAAATCACTAACTTGATATAAAAATATACCTCCCACCAACAGATTTAAGTGTTTAACAATACTCCTTTCTCTATATAATAAGTTACCCATCTGATTCTTTAATATATTTAATAACTTTACATGGGTTACCGGCTGCTATACAGTTTGGCGGAATATCTTTTACAACAACACTTCCAGCTCCTATTATAGTACGATATCCTATATGCACACCCTTTAGAATAATACATCTCGTACCAATTAACACATCATCATCAATAAGTATCGGAGAACTCGATATACTATTATCATCTAAGTCAATTCTTCTTTCTATATAATTTAATGAATGTGAGTTTGAATCAATTATTATCACATCTCCTCCAATCTTAACATTATTGCCTATAATTATCTTTTTGCGAGCCCATATACTTGCTGAAGATATACCAACGCTATGACCAATTATTATTTCGGCGGTAGGTGATGATGTGACAATACATCCCTTAATATTTCGGCATAATGGATTGATGTTTCCTCCACTAGTGAATGTAAAGTTATCGCCAATAATTATTGAGGATCCATGATGTTTTTTAATATATATTTTATTGTATATACTTAATTTTTTACCATGCTCTATGTTATTCAAGTTGAATTTTATAGTATTGTATTTAATCCAAATCCTCTTGGTTATTTTACTAAATAAGGTAATGATAAAGGTGTAAACGTTATTCATTGTTTGTTGATGATATTTTTATATATATTTATTAGATTTTTTGTTATGTCTTGTGAGTTATGTCTTTTTAATGCCCTCTTTCGTGTTGATTTACCGTATGAAGTTGCTAAATCATAGTCATCCATTAATTTTTTTATTGCTCCAGCATAAGCATATGGATCACCATCTTGAACTAAGATTCCATCTTCATCATTTAGCATAGAAGGAGTACCTCCTGCATAACTTGTTATGATAGGAAGTCCTAAAATCATGGCTTCACATAAACTATTAGGGCTATTCTCAATATGGCTTACTTGACAATACAAATCTGATTGCAATAGAATGTCTTTTATTTCAGTTGCATTTTTTCTACCAGCAAATTTAAGACATGATGGCATCTCTTTTATTTTTAAGCATTTCATTGTCAGCAATGCATATCGATCTTCTTCATTGGTGCCGATTATAGTCCAAGTAAAATTATCGATATGACTTTTTTGCAAAATATCGATAGTTTTTAAAACTACTTCTAACCCTTTATACATACCTCCACTCATTGTGGTTACGATTTTGTATGGTTGTGAATAATTGTCCTTATCCCAATATTCATTTTGATAGAATTCTGGTCTTAATATCTCATTGCAAGTATAATATTTTGATTTTAGAGCCAAAACAGATGTTAAATTCTTATCCCAGTCCGTTCTTCCTATTATATATTTTGATAATTTCAAGATTCTTTCTTCTCTTATTGCATTAAATTTAAATATTTTATATGACATCATTTCCGATCTAATTATAGTAAGCTTATACTTTAACGGATCATTTTTAATAACATCAAATTTGGAAAGTCCTGAAAAGTATTTATTATAATATGGCAGAAGTAGACCCTGAATAGATATAGCAATCGGAATTTTTATTTTTTCTTGTATTAAGCCCCAATTTTCTTCAGTACCATGAATATGTATTATATCAGGTTTAACAGAATCAATAATTTCATGCATTTTGATTAAACAAATTTTATCATATTTAATTCTAGATAATATCTTTAGATATTTATATTTTCTATTCATACGTATCGGATGAAAATATGTTTTTGCAAAATAAAAATTTTCTTGAAAAATAGAACTATAATAACAAATATGAAGTTCTATTTCATCTTGTTTTACAATTTCAGTCTCTAAAGAATCTAACCAACCACCAGTGTATGTTGCAGCATCCTCTCTTTGTTTTGCCAAACAAGGTGTATTTGTAAACCATAATATCTTCATGCGAGTAAAATTTGAATTAAAATTTGAATTAAAATATCAAATGAATGAAAGCTCCCGCAATTTTTCACATACAAAAGGCATTAAACCTTTAGTGTAAAGAACTTTGCTAGCTTTTGAATATTAGTTTTCTATATTACATTATCAAATAGCGATTTAATTGTTTATCAAACAGAAAATACGGCCTTTGAAAACAAATCATTTTATGCACTATATATTTGTTTTTCAAGTTATGAATGATCTTTCAATCTTTAATTAGTGTCAAAATAATGCAATTATTAATGCGTTTAATTTGTCAAAAATTCAACATTTCTATAGTCTTTCCACAAGCGATCTTGTAATAGTTCCTACAATACCTGGATTGGTTATATATACATTAATCATGACTTTATATCTCCTACTCTATTTAATTCAACATTAGATGGCATTTTTCTAAATTTTCGATACCTTTTCATTGCTATTTTGCAGATAAATGAAGGTATAAGCATAGCAGGATATAGCTTAAACCATGCCTTGGGAAATTTATATGTGTATTTAATCAAATTGCTTATATTTGTGCGCTTAATTCCTGCTGCTCTTTCTTTTATTATGGTATGACTTCCTAAGAAGCAAATTCTCCATATATACAGATTATCTAATTGTACCCTGTCAAAACCACCTTTCGATATTGCAAAATTTAACATCTTCCTATAATTTAGACCATCAACCTCTGCACAATCTAAGTTTGAAACATTAACATAAATACCAGCTCCTAAACAGGGTCCTTTTACTACCCCCAATTTAGCATTAGAACTACTACAGCAAAGAATATGTATATAACTTTGTAACCAATAAGTACCGTAATATTTCTCAGGATTATCTATTTTCATAAAATTATCCGTTGAAATAATAAATGAAGACATAAATCCCCAATAATAGCCGGCATATTTCATAAAGAGCTTCTTATCCTCTGTATAAATATCCCTCATAGGTTCTTCTGAAGGTCGAGAACAATTTTCAACACCATTATAGTAACCTCTAAATCCTATTGTATAAAGATAGACAAGAGAAAGGTCATTATGAATTTCTAAAAAATTCAGGATTTTAGAAAGAGAATTTTCAATTAATACATCATCATCCGAAAGTAAATGAGTGTATTTGCCATTTGCCATTTTCATACATTGAAGAAAATTGGCATCTGCTCCTATATTCCGTTCATTTCTAATATATATAATGAAAGGGTGATTTTTTACATATTCTGCAATTATTTGAGGCGTATCATCAGTGGAACAATTGTCCGAAATGAGAATTTCTATTCTTGGATCATATTGAAACAACAATAGGTCTAACATATATTTAATAGTACCTGACCCATTAAACGTAGGAATTGCAATAGTTAAAAGCGGACGTTCATTTATCATTTTATTCATTTTTCCAAAAAATAAGGGGTCTTAAGTCGTTATATAGAAAGTTAATTGCAGAAACTAACAATGATAATGGAAGTATGTGTACAAATTTATATAAAGTCTTTTTACGAGTTGTTCGATTATCTTCGCTGCGTTCTTTCCAAGGTGTTTTTTGTTTATATTCTATGTATGTATTGGTTAATGGATGATCACAGTTTTTTACCCAAGGTCTACTCATCATATAAAAATTCCGAGTAAAATGAATAATATAGGGATCATTTTTAGCAACATTACATTCTTCTTCGGAATAAAATGTTGTTGGATTCCTCCATTTTATCAGATTTTTATAACTGAAGGCAAAGAACAATGTGTATGTATTATATTGGGGTTGAAGTTTGAAAATTTTACCTCTACAAGCAAAATTCATTAAGGTTTGTTCGAAGAAAAAAATGTTTCCATTGTTTTTCTTGATAGTATCTTTAATGCAATCTTCTATACCTTGTTCTCTCCATTTTTTTAAATCTACCAAAAACATACCCGCATTGCAATAAATATCTTTGCCTTGAAGCATAAATTGCTTTTTGAACGCTTTGATATTAACACAATCTGTGACTCCTGCCATTATATTTTCACCTAAATCTAAATTCCACAATTCTTTTAAGGAATGTAAAATTAAAGTATCACTATCTAAACACAAAACCTTATCAACTTCATCTGGCAATAAAGTTCCAATACACATTCTGGGATAAGAATGCCCCATTTGATATCTGGATGTAAACGGAAAATCAAATACTTCTGATGGATCAGGGGCTTCTATGTAAAAAACGGTATTCTCATAAGAATTGATAAGATGAGTAAGTTTTTTTTTATTTGTAATGCTAATGCCATCATCAACAATATAAAAATTTATATTGTCTAAATCCTTGTTATTCTCCATTAAGGAAACTATAGAAACTGCTGCAACTTGAACAAACAAATCACTACAAAAATAAAAAACGTTCATAAATATTATTGAAAAGAGCAAATTACAATAAAAGACCTGAATTGTTACATCAAATCACTTTTTTCATTATTTTTTTGAGACTAATAAATTCTACTCATTAACTTTTCTTGTTTAGAACAAAATTCTTTTATAGGGTAATATGATAAGTTATTTAAGTTCTCTTTAAATGAGTTTTCATGGAAAAAGAATGAGATTGCCAATTCTAAACCTTCAACTTCTCTAACGAAAATTCTAAACATGAAATCCAACCTCCACCAGTGTATCCTGATTTTTTGATATTAGGAAAATTTGAAGTTGTATTTGGGAACCAAAAAACTTTCATTATAAAAATGATTTGACCTTAACAATATTTTCAGTAATATTTATTTATTAGCTTTGATATAAATAAATGGGGAAAATAGTTTGTTTTTAGTAAAAGGTAATCGTTTAACTAACCCCATAAATTTCATAATAATCCATTTATTAAACGAACTAATTTTGAAAGTTTTCTCAAAAAATATACATGGTGTCCCAAAATAATCAATTTCTATATTTTTCAATTTTAATTCCTTACATGTTTTTGTTAAAAAGGAAAGATCCATCGAATTTATGTTGTGGGCATTATAATTTTGCTTATCAAATTTCTGTTGACACCATCCATTAAAACCCTTTAAATTCGGTAATGTAATTAACAAATTGCCATTATCTTTTAAAAGATCAATATGCTTTGAAATTATATCTTTTGTATTCTGGAAATGTTCAATAAATCCAAAAGAACAAACAACCTCGTATTGTTTATCTGAGGTATAATTTAAAAAATCAGCCTTTATCGTTTTTAAACTTCCTTTTTCTACATTATTTAAATTCTCTACTTTTTCAATTATTTTGTCAGATATAAAATAATCTAAAATAGTAACTCGACATTTTTTTCTCAGATGAAAGAAGATAGCTTCTTTACCTGGAAACCCACCTACTTCAATTACATCTACTTCCTCAGGGTATTCTCGTACTAACTCTTCAAAGTAAACATTCGAAGTCGGCTTTAAATCTTTGTTATCCCAATAATTTACCCAAAAGTTATAATCAGTTATTTCATTCATAATTATTTAATTAATTAATTATTTATTCCAAATCCCCATGGCCTTTTTTTCAATTATTTTTTTATATTGAGTATATGTCCAAGTTGTGTTTATCAGACCTAATATAATAGAGGCCAATACGACCCCTGATAATCCAATATATCTACCAAAGATTATTGCTAATGGTATAGATGTGAACATCCCAAAAACGCCACTATAGAGTTGGAGTTTTATTTTACCTACGCCATTTAAAAAATGAACGTATATCATGTTCCAAATATAAATAATTGTGTTGAAGGCTATAAATAAAGAAAGATTAAAGGGAATTGAAATAGCTTCACCTACCCATAAACGATATGCGATATTTGAAAATATAAGAAGCAAAATTGTTAGTATTACCAAAATAATCCAAATAAATTGCAAATTTTTAATAGTACTTTTTATCCAATTATATTCATCTTTCTGCCATGCATCTGTGAAGGCACTCCACAATGGAGTCATGATGATACTTGCAATCATTGTTATTACACTAAAGTACTTAAAAGATATATTATAATAAGTCACATCGTTGGGTCCAAATAGCTGAGCAATTATAATATTATTACTTTGAAAAAGAACAATTGCTGCAATTTGAATTATAAAAAATTTCAGTCCCAGCTTCATTATGTCATTAGCGTAAGAAAATTTGATAAATTTAAATGATGGTGCAACTTGTCTGTATTGTTTTCTATAAAGCCAAAATGAAGATATGAGCAAAACTACAATCGGGGCAAAACCAATGGTAAGACCGAGATATACCAATGACCCATTTGTTGTTTTTGTAAGACCGAAGATAATAATTAATGCTATTAACTGACCTAGCATATCAAAAAAAGCAGATTTTGCAGGTTTTTGATCGGCTATTAAAACGGTGTTAACTGTCTTTAGCACTATTTGAAGGCAAAAAAAACTAAATACAATTAAGGCTAAAGTTGAAAGTTCATGTGCCATATTGGAAGGAGCATTTAGCACAAGGCTCCAGTCAATAAAAAAATTCACTCCAAAGAACAACAAACAAACAGATCCGAAAATTAACCCTAGAACAGCATAAGTAGTACTTATATATGTTCTGACGTTTTCCATATTTCCTTTGGCCTTAGCCTCTGCATAACGATTTCTCAAGCCATTTCCAAAGCCAATATCAAAAAAGGCAATCCAGGACACAATTGAGCTTAATGTAAGCCAAATCCCATATTGTGTAGGATTAACATAGCGTATAGTCATTGGTACTAATAATAAGCTTATTATAATGCTCAATCCTTTAATAACGAATGATTCAATAATATTCTTTTTAGCTTCTATACTGCGTATGTTACCTTTAGAAAAAAAAACTGAAATATTTTTCTTAAATGTATAAATAGATTTCAAAATAACTATTTCTTTAGGGGGGGGTTGAAAATTAGAAAACAGTAAATCAAATAAATATTTTTTGCGTTTGTGATGGTAAATGAATGAGGAACTAAATATTTAAATTTGTCACTATCTACGTCCATTTATAATTTACAAGTCACTTTATCGCCATTTTCGCATTAAAAATTAATCTTATTAGCTTCATATTCTTCCCTTTCCAAAAATGGAAACATATCATCAATTGGAGGTGAAACTATTTTCCCATCGGGTAATACTTTTGATGATAATTTAGGTGCAAAATTCTGGGATTTATCAACAATAACTTCGCAGAATACTGGTCCATCATTTTCCATAAAATCAATCATCTCAGAAATCTGCTTTTTTGTTGTGACTTTTAAATAAGGAATTCCATAAGCCCAGGCAATTTTCTCCATATCGGGGAAACTCAATCCTGTTCCATCGGTAACACCCACTAAGGGACGTCCTTTGAACAAGTTTTCTTGAGTTTGACGAATGGAATGATAACCATCGTTATTAAAATATACAATTTTCAGGTTTAATTTGTTATAAACCACGGTTTGTAATTCCTGCAAGTTCATCTGGAAACTACCATCACCGTCTAAACAAACTACACGCTTACCTTTTACAGCTACAGCGCAACCAATAGCAGCAGGGAAACCATAGCCCATAGCTGCACATCCTGAATTGGTGAAAAGTCGAGTTTCTTTCTTTATTACTCCTGCCTGAAATCCTATTACACACGCACTTCCATTTCCACATATAATTTTATCATCATCCTTCAATCGCTTCGTAAACTCTGAAACAAAGACATACGGATTCAGAATCTCCTTTGACTCATAGTATTCGGGCAATGCTGCCGGATATTTTTGATTGATAGAACGACACCAATTCAACCATTTTTTATGATCATCGGAGTGACAAACACTAAGATCTTTTTCTAACATACTATTGACAACATCTTTCAAATCAGCCCAAATAGGAAGATCGGGCTTAAGTGTTGGCTTGGCTAACTCCAATTTATCGATATCAACAATAATTTTATAAGCATTGGGTGCCCACTGACGATAGTTATAACTAATCATTCGGATATTACAACGAGAACCAATGACCAGCAATAAATCAGCATTTTGTACTACGAAATTACCACCTCTTGTTCCTACAGTTCCCGGTCTGCCACAATAATAAGGATTATCATCACTCATAATATCATGAGCATTCCATGCAGTAACAACAGGTATTTGGAGTTTTTCTGCCAGTTGCAGAAGAATATCTTTAGAATTTGAAAGACGAACAGCTGTACCCACTAAAATTACCGGTCGCTTAGCATTTTTAATTTTCTCGATGATAAAATCAGTATTTGCACTATCATAAACTGGTTTATCTAAATAAGAAGTCTCCTTTTCCGGATTAAAATGACGGAGATCATCCGTTTCTACAATAGCAGCCTGAACATCTAGCGGGATATCTAACCAAACCGGACCACCTCTACCCGATAAACACAGGTAATATGCTTTTTCTAAATGATATGCAATTTCATTCGGATCGAGAACAATCTGTGCATATTTTGTCATTGTGCGTACACTTGGAATAATATCAAATTCCTGATCGCCCAACTGACGGAGAGGTAAATCAGTGGCATATACTGTAGTTTCTCTTTTAACCTGCCCCGATATAATAAACATGGGTATAGAATCTAACCAACCACCTAAAACACCGGTGATTGCATTTGTACCTCCGGGACCACTTGTTACGCACACAGCTGCTAATTTGTTAGTTAACCTGGTATAACCCTCAGCTGCAATAGAACAAGCCTGTTCATGATGATTGTAAATACATTCCAATTTCTCATGATGTCCAAATGCATCATTCAAATGCATAGCCCCTCCGCCTGTTACAGTAAAAACATGGTTTATTCCTTTCTCCACTAAGAAATCAGCGATATAATTTGATAATTTAATTTTCACAAGATCAAATATTTAATAAATTGATAATTTCTAAAGGAGTATCAACAACTGCAACACAGTTCATATTTTCACACTCCGTTTTACTTTTAAATCCAAATCCATAAGTTACGGCTAAAAAATCAACCCCAATTTGTTCAGCACCTTCAGAGTCATGTAAGGTGTCACCAACCATAAGCACTTCCGAATAGTCTTTTATATTTGCTTTTTCGATGCATTTACGGATAATATCATTTTTTTTTAACTGATTAAAATTGTCAGCACCAAACAAAATATCTGAATAATCATCGAAATGAAATGACTTCAATAACCTGATAGCATAATCTTCTCGCTTATAGGTTGCTACCGAACTGACAAAACCATTGTCTTTCATATATTGAAAAAGCTCATAAATTCCATCATAAACACGGGCAAACAATAGGTTTTGCTGACTATAAACTGTTCTAAAATAATCTGTAGCCTCTTGTAAATCGTTATCAGTAAGTCCATAATGCTTCTCAAAAGTATTTTGTATTGGTGGCCCTATAAAGCTTTGGATAACATCATCCCCAATTTCAGGTAAATTATAATGAGAAACAGTATCTTTTACAGATTTCAATATACCTTCTGTAGTATCTAACAAGGTGCCATCCAAATCAAATACTATAAGTTTATATTTAGACATATCAGAGTTTGTACAAAGTAGGAGTTATAAACTGAATATTTAATTCCGACTTCATAGAAACTAAAACTTTATCCACATAAGCGTTAATCTCTTGTCCCATTCTTTTAGAGAACTCATATTCCATTTTAGAAGAAAAATAATCGGATTCCTTGTCCAATGAATATCCATCAAAACCAACCAGTGCAACATCCTTAACATGACTCATTGACATTGCTTTGAGTGCCATAATAAATGAGTTGTCAATAAATACGGCATCACGGTCTATAAGCGTTTCATAATCTAAATTGATATCAAATTTACCGGCAGCTTTGGTTACATTTGAAGTAGCAATTATCTTTACCTTAGCACTAACATTTGTAATAGCAGTAGACTGCTGAACATATCTTTTTGAGTTTGTAAGAAATAAATAATCTACATCAAACATATCCGGTATAAAATTGATTGAAATAACAACAGGTTTTTCCGAAGCAATAAAATCATTAATTTTTGCAGTATCATTCAATACACTTTTACCCGGTCCAATCAAAAGTATTCTTTTTCCACCTAAATCAGTTTTCAATTTCAGGTAATCTACATCATCGCTGCAATTGTTTTTCTGATAATCTAAATACAATTGCTCAATAAGTTCTTTACTATATAATAGTTTTTGTGGTCCAGATTCAATCTTCTGTAATATTTCATTAATTGATTTTACAGATAATGTTTTTTTGCGAAGCAGAAAAGATACATACTCTGGATGGCAGTCATTAGATGCTGATATAAATCCTTTCAAAGAATATCCCCAATGCAATTGTTTATAAAGGTCTAATACATTTACATCAATGGCTTCCAATAACTGATTTATATCATAGTGAGTGTCAAAATTCTTATTCATAAACATGACCAATAATTCAAGTGGTGCATTACCAGCTCCTTTACCCATACCAAAAATTGATCCATCAAGTAAAAGTGGTCTTGGGTTATCTCCATGTTTACGGGCAAGCTCCATACAATTAGCAAAAGCTAACTGAAAGTTATTATGTGCATGAAAACCTATCGAAATATTTTTATCCAAATGAGTATCCAAATATTTATAATAGTGGTTTAATAATTTAATGTCCATCAAGCCGTAGGTATCAACAATTGAAAAAGCAAATGGCTTCATTTTATTAAGAATTGAAATGATTTCATCCATTTTTTCATCGGTATATGTAGTGAACGACACACCCTGAGCAAAAACCATATAGCCAAGATCTTGTATTTTCTGACAATAATCCAATGCTTCATGCATCAAATCCATTTTAAAAATCACACGAATACCATCCACAAAAGTGTCTTTATATGGTTGAATATTCTTAATATCACAAGTGCCATAATCAATCATGGCTACTACTTTCGTATTCTTCTTATCTAATTTACCCCAAATTTTATCAACACATGATGTGTCAGGCATAATACTTCGGTTGATATCAAACTGGCGGCGATCATCCAAAAATCCAACTTCAATATAATCAATACCTGCGGTGATACTTCTCTCAAATAAATTAATCAATTTATCGTGTCCGAAATTCCAGTCATTATTGTAACCTCCATCACGCAATGTGCAATCTAATAATTTAATATTCATGCGTTTAAATTTAATTTTTTGTTTTGAATAATTTTAATAGCATCCATAAAATTTATTTCATTCGTAAATCCAATAATACGTTCAGTTTTATTTACTGATGGATTTAATGAAACAACTTTTGAAGGTTTTATGCTTCCATATTTAAGATTGCTTGAACTCGTAAGCACCATTTTCATTTCTTCTATGAAGCTTTTTAAAGGTCTTGTCTCGTTCGAAGCAATATTAAATACATTTGAACTAAAATCGTTTTTAACTACAAAATGTTCACAAAGTAATCGTATTTGTTTAGCGCAATCGTTCACATATAAGTAATTCCAGTTTTGAGTGCACAAAGATAATTCTAAATCTTCATTTATCAACATTTTATCTATGGCACTCATTATTAACGTCCATGGTCTGTCATTCTCGCCAAAAACGCTGAATATTCTTAAATGTAGATAATTAATATTTAGCGAATTACAAAGCATTGCCCCTTCGGTTAATACACGTAATTTAGCTTTTCCGTATTCAAGTTCTGGTTCACAGATAGTTTCTTCAGTTATTAATTCATTTTTATATCCATATTCGGCTTGCGAACCAGCTTCTACAAAAAGTTTACAACCCAACTGCGAGGCAACTTTAATTGCATCATTGGCATATTCAACATTAAGTGCTTGTAAGTAAGCGTTATTTCTACCTTCATGATCGGTATTCGACCATGCAAGATGAATAAACACATCCGCTTTTTCAATTGAATCCGATATGTTTTTTATATCATTAAGCTCCGAATAAACTATTTTAAGATTACTACTCTTAGGCAAACGCTGAATCCCCTCACTATGTTGTCGGCATACAGCAAAAACAAAATGACCTAAAGATGTAATTTGTTTACATAACTCTAAGCCAATCATTGATGTAGCGCCTGTGATAATATATTTTTGCATAATTATTAATTACTCTATCAGATTATCTGCCCTTCAAGCAAATCAAAAACACTTTTAGTTTCACGGTGTTACTAGGTGTAAACTCTGTGTTACACAGTGTAATTACTTTTCAATTTCACTGTGTTACTCGGTGTAAACTCTGTGTTACACAGTGTACCTTCTAATATGTTCCAAACACAGTTGATATACCTCCTCATTCTTATATCGTTTATACCAATCGACAGTCAAAGCCACAGTTTGTTCAATATTTAGTCTTGGCTCCCAAGCTAGTTGGAACTTAGCTTTGGAAATATCCAACATTAATAAATTGGCTTCATGTAGTGCATTGGGATCAGATAAATCTTTTAAATCACCCGACCCATAGTTTTCAATTACTTTTGTAGCAACATCCAATACAGTTGCAATAGATTCGGCACGCGGTCCAAAATTCCATCCTTCGCAATACTTGGTAGGTTCGTTCCATATTTTTGCAGTTAATAACATATAGCCAATCAATGGTTCCAGTACATGTTGCCACGGGCGGATGGCTTTCGGGCTACGAATATCAATTGTTTTGCCTGCTTCGAGTGCTTTAATACAATCGGGGATAATACGGTCCAATGCCCAGTCGCCACCACCAATTACATTACCGGCACGTACACTGGCAATGGATTTACCGTGTTTAGCATAGTCGTTCGGGTTAAAGTAAGAACGTCGCCAGGATGCAATGGCTATTTCGGCAGCACCTTTTGAAGAAGAATAAGGATCATAACCACCCATGGCTTCATTTTCGCGGTAGCCCCATATTTGTTCACGGTTTTCGTAGCATTTATCGGTCGTAATTATCACCGCTACTTTCACACTATCGGTTACCCGTATGGCTTCCATCACGTTGATAGTTCCCATTACATTTACCTCATAAGTCTCCACTGGTATATCGTAAGAAAGTCGAACCAAGGGTTGTGCAGCCAGATGAAAAACAATTTCGGGTTGATATTTAGCAAAAATATCTTTCAATAACTGACCATCACGGATATCTCCTCGTAAATCGGCTTTTATTTTATTACCTATACCAGATAAAACAAAATTATCACGCTCTGTAGCAGGATCAAGCGCAATACCCACCACTTCTGCACCTAGGGAATGTAACCAAATAGCCAACCAAGAGCCTTTAAAACCTGTATGGCCGGAAATGAGAACTTTTTTATTTTTATAGAATTCACCAAACATATATTTGCTATTTTTTTGTTTCACAGTGTATCTCGATGTAAATAGGTTTATCACAATGCAATTTTATTTTTTTTGTAAATAAAGTGCTACACTGTGATAACACGGTGTTACTCTGTGTACCCAATCACCAGACTTTCCACGGAGCATTTCCCTTGTCCCACATTTCGTTCAGCTCTGTATTATCGCGCATGGTATCCATGGGTTTCCAAAAGCCTGTATGTTTAAATGCGCCCATTTTGCCTTCTTTGGCAATGTTCTCAAGTGGTTTGCGTTCAAAAAAAGTGCTATCGCCACCGGTTATATAATCGAAAACTTCGGGCTGACAAATAAAATATCCTGCATTGATCCAATTACCGTCACCTTGAGGTTTTTCCATAAAAGAATTGACATTCCCGTTAGCTGCAATATCTAATGCCCCAAATTTACCGCTTGGTTTATAGGCTGTTACAGTTAGCAATTTACCCGAAGCCCTGTGCAAGTCAATTGTTTCTTGTATATTCAAATTTGCAACCCCATCGCCATAAGTAAGCAAAAAGGGTTCATTGCCCACATATTTCTGAATTCGTTTTACTCGTCCACCTGTCATAGTATTTAGTCCGGTATCGATCAAGGTAATTTTCCAAGGTTCAGCATGATAGTCAAGCACTTCGATGCTGTCATTTGTCAAATCAATTGTTATATCGCTGTTATGTCGGAAATAATTGGCAAAATACTCTTTAATCACATAGCCTTTATACCCACAGCATACAATAAATTCATTGATACCGTAATGGCTATAAGTTTTCATAATATGCCACAAAATGGGTTTTCCACCTATTTCTACCATCGGTTTTGGAATAAGGTTGGTGGCTTCACTGAGGCGTGTGCCCAATCCACCTGCTAGAATAACTGCTTTCATATTTTTTTATGTTTCACTAAGTTTCTCAAAGTTAACACTAAGTTTCACTAAGTCAATCTCTTACTCTGAGTAACTTTATGGAATACTTTGTATTACTTTGTGGAATATATTTTCACTCCCAATCATCGGTTAATACATTTTGTTCTGGTACTCCTTCATTAATCAAGGTTTGCTTGAAGTTTTTAATCATTACTGGTGGTCCCGAAATAAAATAGCTTGCATCCTTTCCGTTTTCAGCAAATATTTTAGTTATATCCAAAATACCCTCTACATCCTGATATACAATATTTACCTCAAGACTATTATTTAACTTTTGGCCAGTTTCAAGTTCTTCTTTATAAAGATGCATGGTTTCGTCTCTAAAACCTGCATATAAAACTGGATGCTCATAAGTAGCAAATGAAACATCTGTAAAAAGTGATAAAAAGGGTGTTATACCTGTTCCACCTGCAATAAATACAGTGTTTGCTTTATTGTGTTCCTGAGTAAATAGGTCACCATAAGGTAATTTTAAGGTAACTTCGCTCCCTACTTTCAATAGTTGCTGCATACGGTTTGTAAACTGTCCTTTAGCAGCGTAGGTAATTCTAATCAGTGCTTCGTTTGGAGCAGATTGCATACTAAAGCAACGTGAATCGGGCCATTGCATAGAAGGGTCATATTCATCGATTGCTAAATGCAGAAACTGTCCTGCATCGAATTTAAAGGATTTTCCAAGTGATTCAAATTCGAGGGTGTAAACTCCTGCTATTGAATTTTGAATACTAACAACTTTTGAGGGATATTTTTTTACTATAGCCATATAAATGTTACACAAAGTTTCACAAAGTAAAACACAAAGTTTCACGATGTTTTTTTTATAATACTAATCGTTTAATGCCATCTTTCAAGGACTTAACATAAAAATTAAGTAGCAATCCAATATGACATCCCGATAATTTGGTAACTACTCAGCACCCCTAGAAAAGGATCAATCGTTATTTGCCACGGCAA
>JACDZJ010000198.1_pt1 | contig 24745 bp, 13 predicted proteins | sample 7365721 | NCBI WGS metagenome assembly JACDZJ01 (sample SAMN15143480, study PRJNA637477) | pond metagenome | biome: freshwater wetland ecosystem [ENVO:00000243]; feature: pond [ENVO:00000033]; material: pond water [ENVO:00002228]; isolation source: pond water containing pink berries ... | reverse complement strand
TTGCCGTGGCAAATAACGATTGATCCTTTTCTAGGGGTGCTGAGTAGTTACAAATTAACACATAAAATACATTGTCAGATGAAAGAAATCAAAACTACAACAAAAGACAAAATTCCATTGGGGCAAAAAGCAGCATTTGGAGCCGGACACCTTGTAAATAATTTATTGCCTGGCGCATTGGGCGTTTTTATGTTTTTCTTACTTACGGCTTTTGGCATGGATCCTTTTCTTGCCGGACTTTTAGGAGGCTTGCCACGCCTTTACGATGCTATTACTGACCCAATTATGGGTTATATTTCCGACAATACCAAATCTAAATTGGGACGTCGGAAACCTTATATTTTTATTGGAGCAATATCGAGTGGAATTTTATTTGCTATTTTGTGGCAATTAAACCCCGATAAATCGCAAGTATATAACTTTTGGTATTTTCTGATTTTCTCACTCATTTATTTAACGGGTAATACAATTTTTTCGACACCATTAATTGGCTTAGGCTACGAAATGACATCGGATTACAACGAGCGCACACGCTTGATGGGTTTCTCCCAAACTATTGGTCAAATTGCGTGGATGATAGTTCCATGGTTTTGGGTAATTATTGCTAACCCCAATTTGTTTGCTACTCAAGCCGAAGGTGTTCATATTCTGTCGATTATTGTGGGTGGCATCTGTATCATTTTAGGAATTTTACCTGCCATTTTTTGTAAAGAAATGGATCAAACTCACCTCGAAAATAGGGCAGCTATCACATTTACAAGTTTATTCTCGAACCTAAAAGATTTATTTCGAAGTATTTTTCAGGTATCAAAAAATAAAGCTTTTGTAAAATTGTGTGCAGCTACTTTTCTTGTTTTCAATGGATTCCAAATGGTAGCTTCCTTCAGTTATTTTATTATCGTATTTTATATGTTCAAAGGAAGCTATGGCGATGCAGGTAACTGGCCAGCTTGGTTTTCTACAATAAGTGCAGTTGCAACAGCTCTATTAGTAATACCAATTATTACCAAAATGGCTACTACTTGGGGAAAACGTAATGCATTTATTATTGCAACCATTATTTCAATTATTGGCTATATGCTTAAATGGTATGGCTTTAACCCCGAAAATCCGTGGATGCTATTTATGCCTATTCCTTTTATGTCATTTGGAATTGGAGGCTTGTTTACCCTTATGATGTCGATGACTGCTGATGTTTGCGATGTGGATGAGCTACAAAACGGGATGCCTCGTCGAGAAGGAACTTTTGGTGCAATTTATTGGTGGATGGTGAAATTAGGACAAGCAATTGCAATGGTGCTGGGTGGTTTAGTGCTGAAATTAGTAGGATTTGACCCAAATCTTGCATTGCAAACAGCCGATACCATTACCAATCTTCGTTTAGCCGATATTATTATTCCTTCGGTTACGGCAGCTTTAGCTATATGGGTAATGTGGAAATATGATATTACAGAGGAAAAAGCAAACGAAATTCGTAAAACATTGGTAGAACGACGAGGAGAGCTTTAAAGCCCCCTGACCCCCTGAAGGGGTGATAAATGCTGGTGAGAAGAGCTACATTTAATTTTCAATCCCGATAGTTATCTGGACTCATTTTCAAATTTAAATATTATGTCAGTAAGAGCAGGTAAATTTTTGTCGTTAGCGGGTGGAGTTTGTAATGCCAGCAGGAAGGATGCCAATTTTCAGGAGTTTTTTACTCAAATAATGAATGATGGCATGCACGGCTTGTGTTTCAGTGCCTACGATGAGGGTCAAAAGCCAGGTGATATAATAAGTGAGGACAAGATACGTCGGCGCATGAAAATTATTCAACCTCATACCAAATGGATTCGTTCGTTTTCGTGTATCGAAGGCAATGAGCTGATACCAAAAATTGCCAAAGAATTTGGTCTTAAAACATTGGTTGGTGCTTGGTTAGGAAAAGAAGCTGAGATGAATACAAAGGAGATGGAAGGGTTAATCCAATTGGCAAGCGATGGTTTTGTGGATATAGCGGCGGTTGGTAACAAAGTTCTTTATCGCAACGATATGAGCGAAGAGGCACTTTTGGATGCCATTTATCACGTAAAAGAAGCAATACCGGATATACCAGTTGGGTATGTTGATGCGTATTACGAATTTACTGAGCGACCTGCCATTACCGAAGCTTGCGATGTGATATTGGCAAATTGCTATCCGTTTTGGGAAAGTTGCCATGCCGATTATGCCTTGCTGTATATGAAAGAAATGTTCTTTCAAGCTGTATCAGCCGGTGGTGGCGATAAACATGTGATTATTACCGAAACAGGTTGGCCAAGCGAAGGTGAAGATTACAAAGGTGCATTACCTTCGAAAGAAAATGCCTTAAAATATTTTATCAATACCCAATTGTGGTCGAAACAAGAAAATATTGAAATGTTTTATTTCACTTCGTTCGACGAATCGTGGAAAGTAGGTGCCGAAGGCGATGTGGGTGCGTATTGGGGAGTTTGGGATAAGGATGAAAATCTAAAATATTAAATAGTAACCTTTTAATAAAAAATGTATGAAAAAAGTATGTATAACTTTCGTATTTTTCTTTTTACTACATGCTGTGCTAGGTCAGACCGATAAGGTTTCGGTGGTAAACAATACTGATGGTTTATGGCTTTCGGTGAATGGCAATACCTTTACCATTAATGGTATGAACTGGGATTATTTTCCTATTGGAACAAATTATACCTACAGTTTGTGGACACAACCCGATGTTTTTATTCAAACTGCTTTGGATAGCGAAATGGCAATGCTCAAAAATATGGGTGTAAATACCATACGAGCATATACGGGCATTCAACCGAAATGGATAAAATATATATATGAGAAATATGGCATCTGGACGGTTGTAAATCATTCGTTTGGGCGATATGGTTTAACAATCGGTGGCACATGGGTGCCGAATACCGAATATGGCGACTCACACACACAGGAATTACTCTTGAAAGAAGTTACCGAAATGGCCGAAATATACAAAGGTACGCCCGGATTATTGACTTATTTATTAGGTAACGAAAACAACTACGGACTTTTTTGGTCGGGAGCCGAAACTGAAAATATACCTGTGGAACAACGAGAATCGACCCACCGTGCCAAAGCCATGTACAAAGTGTTTAACGATGCTGTAAAAAAAATGAAAACCGTAGACAGTTCACGACCAATTGCTATTTGTAATGGCGATATGTTATTTATTGATATTATTTCTGAAGAATGTAAAGATATTGATATATTGGGTATTAACTGTTATCGGGGTATGTCGTTTGGCGATTTGTTCTACAAAGCTAAAACCAAAGTTAATGTGCCCATTATGTTTACTGAGTTTGGTGCTGATGCTTACAATGCTGCATCGAATAAAGAGGATCAGGCTTCGCAAGCGCGTTTTTTAATGAGCAATTGGAAAGAAATTTATGCCAACGCTGCCGGCTATGGCAAAGCTAACAACTGTATTGGTGGTTTTACATTTCAGTTTAGCGATGGCTGGTGGAAATACGGGCAAACGTTCAATTTAAATATACACAACACGCATGCTTCGTGGATAAATGGCGGATACTTAGATGATTATGTTCCTAAAGAAAATAACATGAACGAAGAATGGTATGGAATCTGTGCCAAAGGACAAACCGATACCAAAGGACATTATCAACTTTACCCACGTGCGGCTTACTATGCGCTTCAAAAAGTGCATCAATTTAATCTGGCACAAAAAAGCAAATCTCTCAATTCGTTAAATCAACAATTTTCGAGTATTGAAGTTATTGATAATGAGCTGAAAGCCCGTGCCGACAAAGCTGCTTTATTAACCGAAATTACCGATAAAGTACGTATAAGTGGCATTCGAGCCGAAATTTCGACATTTACCACCGGTGGAAATATGATTACGACCCCTAAAGTCAAAAACGAAAACCTCACAACCCCTACTTATCCAAGTAAGTTAGGTTTCGACCGCATGGAATCGTATTACATTGGCGTAGAGGCAAAGCCCACCGAAAATGTACAGGCAAACGTAACTTTTAATATTTTAGGTAACGTAGCCGAAAATCCGATTGACGAAATATTTTACGAAAACCGTGGGGCTGCTCAAATGATTAAAACCACCGACCCTACGAATAATATTAGTTTATCGAACAATCGAATTCAATTGTATCAAGCTGATTTTAAATGGGATGATAAATGGTTTAGCCTACTTGGATTTTACCGTACAGGGCATAATCATTGGGGCTACGATGGCGATTTCTTCGGATTGTATCCCGAAGCGCATTATGGTGCAAACATGGATATTTACAACGGAGAAGCGCCTTTCGGATTCGAAGTTACGGGTAAAAAGTCGTTGAGCGGACTTACCTTGGCTTTCGGTCCCGAACTTTGGTGGGGTGCCAATCCGGCTTTGTTAGCCAAATATAATTTAAAAATAGGTAAATTTGGTTTTACGGGTATTTACCACGAAGATGTGGATAAACGCACTGCATCGGTGAGCTCGTTTGCAATACCTACACCCCAAAATCGCAGAGCTACTTTGGAAGTAAAAACAACTATTGGATGGTTGGGAATTAGTATTGGTGGTATTTGGTCGGGTTCGCGCCGAATTGGCGATGTGTTCCAAATTGTAGAAGGTAAAACAGGAAATTATACCGTTTATCAAGACAAAATTAAATCGCAGGATACTTGGGGAGGTAAAATGAAATTGACATTCACTAAAGAAGCTATTAATTGGTACGGACAAGGTGCTATTCAAGGATTGGTTGCTTCGGGCGGTGCAGATCATACGGTAACGTACACCGGATGGCGACTGAAAGACAGTGGAATTGGAAATCAGTACAATATCCTGACCGGATTCACTTACAAAATCGGGAATTTAGAAATTGCACCTAATTTTCTTTGGCAAAAACCAATTGTAGGTCCAGTGCCTTATGTTGCTCCTGCACCAGGTCGCCCACGTAACATTCTCGATGACCCATTTGCAGTACGCGCCAACCGCGAAACTACTGCCGGAGAACTGCTCTTTGCTTACGACCCTACTCCTGCTACACGCTATTGGGATTGGGATAACGACGAAATGGAAGATGCGAAATTTGCCATGAGTGCCGATTTTGTGTACCGCCATCAGCCAACTACGCAAGATGCTTCTATAGGTAAATTAGCCAACCGTGCCACTTTTGCTTTTTCTGGAGCACCTTCAGCACACGATTTATGGGAAGTAAATAGCCGTATTGTGAGTAAAATAAATCACGAATTTGGGTTAATTGCCAATCTTTTTGTAGGTACAGCACAATCAAATGGTAGCAACGAAAGACTGATTAGTCGATTTGGTGGTGATGTTAGAATGATTTACAAAAAAATAAAATTAATAACTACTACCAAAGTAAACGATTGGGGACCTTACGATTACCATCGCGATTTTAACTTGACATATCCTTTGCAGTTGATGTCTGATTTATCGACTTCTATTGCCAAGCAAAAATGGTTTATTGTACCCGAAACCCGTTTGGGAATTCGTGCCACATGGCGTTCGCTCGACCAATATTCGCCCCGTTATGCACCCACATACATAACAAACGCTGCAGGTGCTTTAGTAGTCGACCCATTGGCTATTGGTTATGGTAATGGAAACGAATGGGAAATCAGAACGTATATTCATTTTAATATTGGTAAATAAAATAACCCTAAATATTCATACAAAATGAAAAGAATTCAATTTAATAATATAGTAGCACTTCTTGCCATCTTGTTTCTGGCTGTGAGCTGCGAACGCGACACCTCGCAATTGCCATTGGCATCTAATTATCCTACAACTCCTGATGTGTTTTTGGACGGATTTAGTGCCGGATTGGACTATGCTGCTTGGGGAAAAGTAACAAATTTCAATTTAGACTACGATGTAAAACACAGTGGAACTGCCGCTATGCGTTTGGATGTGCCTAACTTTGGCGACCCATTTGGAAATGCTGCCGGTGGTGTTTTTCATGCGGCTTCGGGACGCAACTTGTCGGGCTACAATGTGCTCACTTTCTGGGCAAAAGCCTCGCAAGTTGATACGCTTTCTAATTTGGGTTTTGGCTCTTCGGCAATCAAAGGTGTTGTGGACGAAACCTACAAAGTTACCATCAACAATTTAGTGCTCACTACCACTTGGACAAAATACTATATTCCAATTCCAAATGCATCTAAATTGACACACGAAAAAGGTATGTTTTGGTATTATGTTGTCCCTACAAGCGGTGGAAAAGGTTTTTCGTTCTGGATTGACGAACTTAAATTTGAACATTTAGGAACCCTTGCTCATCCTACTGTAGCTGCACTGAATGCAGGTAAAGACCAAATTTTGGATAATATAGAAACTGGGGAATACACATTACCAACACTTTCGGCAACTTTTAATTTGCCAACAGGTGTTAATCAATCGGTGAATTTTCCATCGACATACCTGACACTTTCCTCGAGCAACCCAACGGTAGCAAAATCCATAAATCCAGGAACTTACACTGTTCTAAAAGCAGGTTCTACATTAATTACTGCAAAACTTAGCGATCTAATTGTAAAAGGTGCTATGTTGGTTAATTCCATTGGAGAACCAGTATTACCAACTATTTCAGCTCCAATACCTTCGGCAAATGCCGCTAGTGTAATTTCGCTTTTTAGCGATAAATACACGAATGCCACAATCGATTCGTATGAACCATTTTGGACATGGTCCGGAGGCGGTTTTACAACCAATTTTGCATTTTACACACAAAATACTGATAAATATTTACGATATTTTAATTTCAACGATACTTACAATCAAAGGAAAGTGTTGGTAGCTATTTCGTTCGAAGGTACGCCAATTGATATTAGCACGATGACGCATTTCCACATTGATGTGTGGGTGCCTGCCACTTCGCCAAATTTGACCAACAAACCCGAATTGAAATTAGAAGATTGGGGTGGCAATTACGGCGGAACAAGCTCTACTGGAGTTTATGTGAGCTCAACAGCTTTGCCTACCAATCAATGGGTTAGCTTGGATATTCCACTCATCAGTTTTACGGGACTTACCAGCAAAGCGCATTTAGTGCATTTGGTTTTTGATAATTTTCCAACGGTTATTTATGTCGATAATATCTATTTTCACAAATAGATATTATCAGTTTGAAAATTAAATTCTTATTCATTTTAAAAAATAAAACAATGAACCGTTCTAAAATAAAAATCGACAATCGCCAATTTCTTTGGGCAATGGCGAGTATTGTATTTAGCTTTATTTTTGCAGCTTGTACCGATACTGTGAGTGTTCAGGAGCTACCACAGCGTAGTTACACATTAACATGGAGTGACGAATTTAACGATGCCGCTAAAAATTCACCAAATGCCACTAAATGGATGTTCGAACTTGGAGCTGGTGGCTGGGGAAATAACGAATATCAGATTTACACCAAAAGTACCGATAATGTTTCGACTGATAGTAAAGGTAATTTGGTAATAACAGCTATTAAAACGCCAACAACACCCTATGCCACTTATACCTCGGCTCGAATTATTACCAAAGGCTTATTTATGCAAACTTACGGACGATTCGAAGCACGTATTAAACTGCCTTTTGGTCCTGGTATATGGCCTGCTTTTTGGTTACTTGGCGCCAACAAGGATAGCTTGGATGCTGATAATAACGAGATTGGGTGGCCTGCATGTGGCGAAATTGATATTATGGAACTGAATGGTTCGAAGCCTAATGTTATCAACGGTACTGTACATGGTCCGGGTTATTCGGGTGGTGCATCCATTACCAAAGGATTTGGATTAACAAATGCTCGTTACGATACTGATTTTCATGTATTTGCAATCGAATGGGGAAAAGATTATATCGACTATTATGTGGATAATATCCTTTATAATCGGATTACTCCTGCAAAAGTTACTGGTAAATGGGTTTTTAACGACCATCCATTTTTTATCCTAATAAATCTTGCTGTAGGTGGAAATTATGTTACTGGTCCAACCGACGATACGCCGTTTCCGCAAACCATGCTTGTGGATTATGTGAGAGTGTATAAAGAAAATTAATAAAAACAATCGAATATGAAAAAATATATAATTGCACTTAGTGCGCTCATCGTTTTATTTGCTTCGTGCGAAAATGAAGCGGTTATAACTGGCATTACATTGGACAAAACCACCATAGCTTTACCTATGGGAGGAAGCGGTTTAATTGTAGCAACCATTGCACCAGCCGATATATATGGAAATTTAGTATGGACATCATCTAACGAGGCTGTTGCCATTGTTGAAAAAGGAGTAATTACAGCCATAACGGAAGGTTCGGCGCAAATTAAAGTTACAGTAGGAAAATTAACTTCTACTTGTGCGGTTATAGTAACTCCAGCTGTGGTTTCGGTTACGCTCAACAAATCGAGTATTCGGTTAAAAGTAGATTCCACACAACAACTTACAGCTCAATTACTTCCGTTGCTTTCAGCCGAAGTGGCAAAAAACATGAGCTGGATTTCGACAAATCCTACTGTGGCTATTGTAGATAATATGGGCAAAGTAACAGCCATCTCGAATGGTTCCACCAGTATTGTGGCTTCTATAGGCATAGTTACGGCTCTTTGTTCAGTTACAGTTTATACTTCAGTGCCTGCCTCACTCAAAGGCTCCAATTATTACCTGATAAATGTAGATAATGGTGCTACAGATATGATTGGCGCTGCCAATATTGCGGCCGACTATCGTGTAAATGGAACTGATTACAATTTCTATGTTTGGAATGGATTTAATGCTGGCACTATAGGTGGTTCAAGCTTTTACGACACTTCTACAAGCTGGTTGAGTTTGGTTGTTACCGGTGCAGGTGGTTGGTCGGGTGCGGCTTACAATTTGAAGCCAGGTGCAGCACTCAACAAACTGAAAACCGTTACTGACGATACTTCAGGTCAATATTATCTGCATTTTGCTATCAAAAGTTCTTCTTCGAATAGTTATGCATTTAAGTTAGGCTACGGTACGTCAGGAATAACATTTGTACTTAGAACTACCAATATGGAGAATACAGCACCTTATGGAAACTTTACCCGCAACGGACAATGGCAAGAGGTTGAAATACCAATATCCTATTTCAAAAGTAAAGGACTGACTTTCACTACTGGTATGGCTGTAACCGATATTTTTGTAATGCTTGCTGGTGGTACAGCTGGTGTTAAATTGGAAATAGATGCCGTATTTATTTATAAAAAATAAGCAAATCATAGGTCTTAAAATCCACCTAAGGAGGATTTAAGGGGCTTAATTATTTTATGAAAAAAACTAAAATTTTATTATTTCTGCAATTTACTTTTATAATTGTTTATGCCCAAAACTGGACATTAAAATGGCAGGATAATTTTGAAATTACCACTACACCCAATACTTCCGTTTGGACGCTGGAAGAAGATGGTTGGGGTGGTGGAAATAGCGAACTTCAATGCTATACGCCTAATAATGTTACTATCGAAACCTATCAAGGGTTAAAATGCTTAGTCTTATCTGCCAAAAAGGAAAATTATACTTGGGCACTTAAAAACAAAGTTTGTCCGGCAACTTCGGGCAGAGTAAACTCGCAAGGTAAAGTGTACTTTAAATATGGTAAGGTAGAATCGCGCATGAAATTGCCTAGCACAGCCAATGGACTATGGCCTGCATTTTGGTTTATGGGCAACGACCGAACATTCAACATTAATAATTTTAACAATAGCTGGCCCTATTGTGGCGAAATTGATGTGATGGAATGTGGTAATGCAGGTGGCATTGTAAGCAATAACCAAGCAACCAATTTTGGTGGTGCTTTGCATTGGGGAACCGTTTCGCCATACATTCATTATATGGATTATACAAGTATAAATGCAGCTTATTCCATTCAGGATGAGGAGTTTCATCTTTACACATTGATATGGAATGCCGACAGTATAAAAATGTATCTCGACCAAGACAAGTATCCTTCTGCAAAGCCATTTTATGCACAACGAATTCTAAACGGTTCGAATATTCCCAATGGCGGTGGAGGAAATTTTAATGCTATTTACGACCAGTTTCACAAACCGTTTTATATTCTCTACAATTTAGCTGTTGGAGGTTCTTACACCGGAATATACGATATTAATGCCATTACAGCAATTGCTTCCAATGGTTCGCCTGCCAAAATGTACATCGATTATGTGCGCATTTATCAAAAAGGAGATGCCGGAGAAGAATTTTTCAGTGCAACAACTTACAGCGATACCGAAATACCAGCACTCACCTCCGCAACTCTTAGTTCTATTACGAAAACGTCTGTCGAAATTGAGGTTCAAGGCTCTGACAATAGCGGCAGTGTGATTTATAAAGCATCGGCTAATGGGAAATTGTGGTCTACAGAAGTGGCTTCGGTCACTCAAAAATCACTCATTGTAACTGGTTTAGCTGCCGGAACGTCTTATAATTTTACTGTTACTGCCAATGATGCTTCGGGCAATGTTTCGAGCTCTTCCATACCGATTTTTACTACAACACTTTCGAACGCCGAATGTGAAGGATTATCCACGGCTTCGCAATCGGCAACAGAGTTTCTTACTTTTGATACGGGTTATAATTTCACTTTCACCACGTCGGGAACAAATGTAACTGTAACGTACGAAATGCTGGATGGAAAAAATGTGTATGCCGCTTATTTGTGGAAAAACAATTCCGGTTTTGCAGAATATCCCATGACAAAATCGATTGGTAAAAAATACAAATACACGCTCACAAACCAAACCACTGGAGCGAAATTAAGTACGGCTTGTAAGTTTGTGGTAGACAATGGTGCCTGTGTAACGCAATATCAAAACTACATCGTAGGTAATAATTGTGCTGCTTCGGGTATCGAAAATGTAACTTCAAACAAAGTGAGTTTATATCCAAATCCTGTAAAATGCACACTTAATATTGCTTCTGATAATGCTATAAATCAAGTCATTATCAGAAATCTACTGGGACAAACCGTAAAAACAAATGAAGTTAATTCCCAAAGACAATCAATTAACTTGTCCGACATATTATCAGGAAGTTATTTAATTATAACAGTTTTGGAAAATGGAGAAAAAATGGTTTCAACCATAATTAAAGAATAAGTACTACGAATAATGGATTTACTAAAAACACTGCATTTGCCCAAAGGCGAAGCTATATGCTACTCGGGATATCGCGAGGGTCAAAGTCCCGATAACGGCATTTACCCAACCTACGATGAGATTATGGAGGACTTGCGAATTCTCGAAAAAAACTGGACTTATTTGCGTTTGTACGATTGTACCAAACATGCCGAAACAGTTTTGAAAGTAATAAAAAAGGAAAAACTCCATTTCAAAGTCATGCTTGGAGCTTACATTGGAGCCGAAAGAAATAATTTCGGCTGCCCATGGGGTGCTATTTACAGCGATGAACAACTACAGTTGAATAAAAAAAGCAACCTCATGCAAATTCGGAAATTGATAAAACTAGCAAATATATATCCTCAAATTGTGTTCTCGCTTTCGGCTGGAAACGAAGCAACGGTAGATTGGACCGACCACTATGTGCCTGTGGATAAAGTAATTCGGTATGTGAGGTTGATAAAAAAATATACCAAACAACCTGTTACTTATTGCGACAATTATGTACCTTGGTATGACAAACTAAAGCCCTTGGTGGACGAAGTGGATTTTATTTCAATACACACTTATCCGGTGTGGGAATACAAAAACATACACGAAGCGATGGGGTACACCAAACAGAATTTTGATAAAATAGCGCAACGTTATCCACACAAACCCGTGGTAATTACCGAAGCTGGTTGGGCAACAAATTCCAATGGACGGGGAATCAATCCCGATAATGTAAGTGAAGAATTTCAAAGCATTTATTACAACGATTTAATGAAATGGAGCAAAAAAGAAAATGTAATTATTTTCGTTTTCGAAGCTTTCGATGAATCGTGGAAAGGATCCATAGAACCATTAGAACCGGAAAAACATTGGGGGCTTTACACCGTTGATTGGAAGCCAAAAAAGGTAATGAGAATTGCACCTAACTACTAAAAGGGAATGAAGTTTGATGCATAAAACTCACTTTTAACATTCCATTTCACTATTCACTTTTCGTTTTAAAATATGTTACGCAACATGTTATTTTTCAAACAATTGATTTTCAATAATATAATATGAGTATTGACGTAATTATGTGTACTTAAATAGAGCCATTTTGAAAATTTTGCGTAGTATAAATTATATTAATTTCTTTGTATCTACACTATATTTGTATTGTCTGTTTACTTATAAAAGCAGATTTAAAAATTCAAAATTCTTTTACTATTATAAACAATTAAATTATTACAAAATGAAAAAAAATTCACTCTTTATTGTAGTTTTACTTTTAACTACATTTGGTTATGCACAAGAATTAGTTATTAATGGTAACTTTGAAGCCGGTGTAACCGGTTGGACTGGTAACGCTGCAAATGTTGTTACAGAAGGTGGTAACAAATATAATTCTGCTAATGTTTTAGCAGCAGCAAATCCTTGGGATTCAAATTTAAGTTATGTTTTGAGTTTGACAGCAGGAAAAAGTTATAAATTAAAATTTGATGCTTGGTCGGATCGTGAAAGAACTATGGTTACTGGCATTGGATTAAATCACGACCCATGGTCTAACGATACTAAAACAGTTAATCTAATCGTAACTTCAAAAGCTTTTGAGGTAACACTTATCGCTCCGGCAACAGATGCTAACAGTAGAATATTATTTGACATGGGAGCTGCAGCAGGATTTGTTGGAATTGATAATGTTTCTCTAATGGAGGTAACTACTACTTGCAATAATGGTGTCAAGGATGGAGACGAAACAGGAATCGATTGTGGCGGATCATGTAGTCCGTGTATAATTTCTCCAACTGTTGCTGCACCAACTCCTCCAGCAAGATCTGCTTCAGAAGTTGTTTCAATTTACAGTGATGCATATTCAAATATTTCAATAGATAATTTTGATGCTGGATGGTGCGGTGGAGCAGCCACCACAGAAGTTATGATAGCAGGTAATAAAACATTGAAAAAGAATAATGGTGTTGCTTGCCATGGTATTGAATTCGCTACAAACAGAAAAAATTTAACAAGTTTCACTCGCTTACATTTTGATTTTTATATTACAGATACCGACTTAACTGGCGATGTATTCAATGTGAAATTAGTCAATTTTAATGGAGGCAGTCTCGAAAGTTCAGCTTTAGAAGTGAATATCAATGGAGGAACTTCACCTCAATTGGTTGCAAATCAATGGGTATCTGTAGATGTGCCAATTACAGCTTTAGGTGGTGTAGTCGCTAACAATTTAGCTCGTAATGATATAGCTCAAATTGGAATAACCACAGCAAATGTTTCTAATGTTTGGTATGATAATATTTATTTACATAAAAATACAATAATTTCTGAAATAAAAAATATTAAAACAGCCAATTTTAGCATCTATCCTAATCCTGTTGCTAACAAATTTTCAATTAGAGCCGAATCCGAAATCAGCGAAATTACCATTCGTAATATTGTTGGTCAGTCAATCAGAACCGAAGTGTTGAATGCAAACTTCAAAACTATTGATTTAACCTACATTGCATCAGGCAATTATTTTGTAGTTGCTAAAATGGCTAATGGTCAAATTTCTACTCAGAAAATTTCAAAATTGTAATTTTCTTTTTTTCCAAAAGTCCGCAATATTAACCATTGCGGACTTTTTTTTATAATTTCATATAATTTGAATAAAATGAGCAACAAATTGAACCCCTTTAACTTCGATTCTCATAAAACTATAAAAGGCAATTTTGTTAATATTAATAATGAAAAATATTATCAAATAACCAATTACGACAGCATGCAGCCATTCTTTATCAGTTTGGCTAGCGATTCCAATCATTGGATGTATATTTCGTCAACGGGTGGCTTATCTTGTGGTCGCAGAAATCCGGATTCGGCACTTTTTCCTTATTATACCGATGATAAAATAAGCGAATCGGCTGAAACAACAGGTAGTAAAACCATAATACACTTTTTTAAAAATGGCGAAAAATACCTTTGGGAGCCTTTTTCCGATAGTCAGGCAGGGAATTACAACATTGAGCGAAGCATTGCCAAAAGTGTTATTGGGAATAAATTGATTTTTGCGGAGAAAAATGTCGATTTAGGACTAACTTTTTGTAACACTTGGATGAATGCCTATGCGTTTGGTTGGATAAAGAAAAGTAGTTTGACCAACGAAAGTACCGAGGCGGTAGAAGTGTATCTGGTTGATGGACTGCAAAATGTATTGCCTTCGGGCGTCGACCGTCAAACGCAAAATACCTATTCCGCTTTGGTGGATGGCTATAAAAAAACCGAATTGGTGGAAGCTTGCAGTTTGGTCCTTTTTCGCATGGAATCCATTTTAGTGGATAAAGCCGAACCAAGCGAATCGCTTCGTGCCAATACCGTTTGGAGTTATGGACTCGAAACTAATACTTTTTTATTGAGTTCGAGTCAGCTTACTGCTATTAGAAGAGGTAAAAAAGCACAGCCCGAATCAGAAGCAAAAGGTGTAAGAGGAGCCGTTTTTGCTTGTGCTGATGTTGTTTTAGAAGTACTTAAAACAAAAAACTGGTATTTCGTGGCCGAAGTTGAGCAAGATTGTGCGCAGGAAAATAACAGGATTGATTTTATCGAAAAGGCGACTGATATTTCTGCTATTTTGGAAAAAAATGTGGCACAAGGCACACAAGCATTGCAAAACATTGTGGCGCAAGCCGATGGCATTCAGCACACAGCATTTGAGCATGATGCCGCGCGCCATTTTGCCAATGTGCTTTTTAATACCATGCGTGGTGGCATTTATAGCGAGGGTTATACTATTCAGGCTGCATTATTCAACAAACACATTCAGATTTTCAATAAAGATATTTGGAGAAAGAACCAAGAATTTTTTAAATCAATTCCTGATAAAATTCATTATTGCAATCTGAATCAGTTAATTAGTCAGCAAAATGACCCGCAACTGATACGTCTGTTTCTCGAATACTTGCCACTCACTTTCAGCCGCCGACATGGCGACCCGAGCCGTCCGTGGAACTCGTTCGACATCAATGTGCAGGACGAAAATGGCGACAAGTTACTATCTTATCAGGGCAATTGGCGCGATATTTTTCAAAACTGGGAAGCACTTTCGCTCTCATATCCAGGATTTGTAAACAGTATCATTGCAAAGTTTGTAAATGCAACTACGGCTGATGGTTATAACGCTTATCGACTAACAAATATGGGTATAGAATGGGAAGAAATTGAGCCCGAAAATCCCTGGTCGAATATTGGCTATTGGGGCGATCATCAAATTATTTATTTGCAAAAATTGTTAGAAATTGCCCATACTCATTACCCATTAGAGTTGCAGAAAATGCTTGATAATGAAATTTTTGTCTATGCAAACATTCCGTATCGTTTAAAATCGTACGCCGAGATTGTAATGCATTCCAAAGATACTATTTATTTTGATAGTGAACTACACCATCAAATTTTGCGCAACGAAGCCGAAATGGGAGCCGATGCCAAACTCGTTCTCAATGAGAATAAGGAACCTTTTTTGGTCACTTTTACCGAAAAACTGTTGGCGACCTTATTGTCAAAACTAAGTAATTTTGTACCTGAAGCAGGTATTTGGCTTAACACGCAACGCCCAGAGTGGAACGATGCTAATAACGCCCTTGTAGGCACTGGTGCATCGATGGTAACAGTTTTTTATTTGCGCAGATTTGTAGCTTTTGCCAAACAACTTTTTGCTGAATCAAGCAAGGATAATTTCGAAATTTCATCCGAAATGTATATTTTTTTCGAAGATGTGTTTAGTGCATTAATAGACTCAGAATCAATGCTAACTTATGGTTGGAATAATGTTTCACGTCGAAAAGTAACAGATGAATTAGGAGTAGCCGGCGAAAAATACCGCAAAAAAATTTACAATGGATTTAAAGGACTAAAAAGTAATATTTCGAAAACAGAACTTGTTAATTTCTTTCAGTTAACACTCAATTATATCGACCAATCAATAGCGGTTAACATGCGCAAAGATAATTTATTTCATGCCTATAATTTGGTGAAATTTGCCAATTCTGAAATCGAAATTCGCCATTTGTACGAAATGCTCGAAGGGCAAGTGGCTGTACTAAGTTCCGGTAAGCTTACTCCAATCGAAGTGGTTGATGTGCTCAATGCATTGCAAAACAGTAAGTTGTACCGTTCCGACCAAAATAGCTATATGTTATATCCAAATAAAAGATTGCCGACGTTTCTCGAAAAAAACAATATTAACCCTGACGATATAAAAAACAATAAGCTACTTTCGCAATTATTGGCAGATGGTGATAAACGCATTATTATTCCAGATAAAAAAGGAAAATTTCATTTTAATGCAGGATTTAACAATGCAGGTTTTTTGCGTGATGCAATGATAAAATTACAAAACAATGGAAATTATCATGTCTCAGAGGCTGTTATAAAAGAAATTGAAGCAATGTACGAACGAACATTCGATCATCAGTCATTTACAGGACGCTCCGGTACTTTTTACAAATATGAAGGTTTGGGGTGTATATATTGGCACATGGTTTCGAAATTGTTACTTGCAATTGGCGAAAATATCAGTTGGGCTATCGAAAAACAAGAAGATGTCCACTTGATTGATGTATTGAAAATTCATTTTGCCAATGTAAAAGCTGGAATAGGTGCACATAAATCACCTGCTGAGTATGGTTCGTTTCCGTTCGACCCTTACTCACACACGCCAATTATGGCAGGCGTACAGCAACCGGGCATGACAGGACAGGTAAAGGAAGATATTATAACACGCTATTTCGAATTAGGAGTAGTGGTCAAAAATGGTTACATCGAAATTCACAAAGAAAATGTCAATTTAAAGGAGTTTATTTCAAGCAGTGACTCAGCACCTTTCTTGTTGTTTACGTATTGTTCAGTTCCATTTACTTACATAAATGATTCTAAAAAAGGGATAGAAATTGAATATAAAAATAAACCCACAGTTCATCTATTGGACTATAGGTTTAGCAACGAACTGAGCTCAGAAATTTTCAATCGCAGTGATGAAATTGAGAATATCGAGGTACATTTCTAGAATTTTAAGTTCCGCAATAAGTTTTGTATACCTGCTCATCAGTTTGGACAGGTGGTTGCATCCAGTTTATATCAAAATCTGAAGTTGAATATGGAGTGGAAAGTTGGTGTATAAGTGTTTTGAATGACTTGAGTTGACCAGTTTTTGTAACATCGCTAAGTACTTGCTCTACAAGGTGGTTGCGTGGAATGTAAACCGGATTTGTTTGTTGCATTAGTTCCAAATGCGAAGGTTTGGTTTGCGAAATTTCATTCAACCTATATTTCCAATCCTGCTCCCAATCTACAAACAAATCTTGTGTATATAATTTATCTAAAATAAGTTCAGGATACATTAACCGTACAAAAGTATTTGTAAAGTCGGCATTGTTCAAATACATCCAATTCAGCAAATTGTTAATCAGCAGCTTATCATTTGTTTCAGGTTTGTAAATTCCAATTTTACAACCGAGCATATCGAAGTATTTCTGTTCGAAAGTTGGCTGAAATGTATTCAAAACTCCTTCGACTTTTTCAACAGCAATATTAGTATCAGTATCGATTAATGGCACTAAACTTTCGGCTAAACGATTAAGATTCCAAAATGCCATTTGTGGCTGATTACCAAAAGCATACCTTCCATCCATATCGATGGAACTAAAAACTGTTTCGGGTCTGTAAGCATTCATAAAAGCACAAGGTCCATAGTCGATAGTTTCGCCCGAAATGGTCATGTTATCTGTATTCATTACACCATGAATAAAACCCACCCGCATCCAATGTACAATTAAGTCGATTTGTTTCTCCATAACCTTCTTGAGGAATGATAAAGCAGGGTTTTCGGTTTCAAACAATTCGGGGTAGTGACGATTGATAACGTAATTTGTAAACGTATGCAAGGTTGTGGGCGAACAAAAACGCGCCACATGTTCGAATGTTCCCACACGGACATGACTAGCAGCAACGCGTGTCAATACTGCGCCCATTTGAACTTGTTCTCGATAAACAGTCTCACCAGTAGCCACCACAGCTAGACTTCGCGAAGTGGGAATACCCAACTCGTGCATGACCTCACTTATAATGTATTCACGCAACATGGCACTTAATGTAGCACGACCATCGCCACGACGAGAGTAAGGAGTTACGCCCGAACCTTTGAATTGTAAATCGAAACGCACACCCAAAGGAGTTATTTGTTCACCCAATATCACAGCACGCCCATCGCCCAAACGCGCAAAATGCCCAAACTGATGACCACTGTATGCCTGTGCAATATTAGCCGAACCCTCAGGCAACTTATTTCCGACAAAAAGTTCTGCAAGTTCTTCAGGTTGAACATAGTATGTATCGATACCCAATTCAATAGCCAATTCCTTATTAAATGCAACCAATTGTGGCTTTTTAACAGGTACGGGTTTAGTATCTGAATAAAGTTCAGTGGGAAGTGAGAGGTATGAATTATCGAAATTAAATTGCATTGATTTTATAAATAAAATAAACATAGTAAGAATGTGTTTAAAACCTCACACACGAAATTTTGTTCATTTCAAAAAACATTTAACAAAATTGTTTATGACGAATTTCGATGACCAATTTCCAGAGTAAGGGTAAATCAAATATTCTCTTGTGTTTTTTTAAATTTCTGCAAAAGGTTTGAATTGCTTTTTTATAATTTCTTTAATAGATTTCATTACGCAGGGATTTTTTACACCTCATTGTGAGTTTGATGGTTTCGAAGAATTCAACGATCTGAAAGAATTTTATTTTGATATTGAGGGACAAAAAAAGCACTAATTGCATCTTATGCGGGTGAACATTTTAAGATTTTGCAATGATTGAAAGTAAAGTAAGTAATATAAAATAATTATTGATATGTTTTATGTAATTAATGTCCAACTAAACAGTCTTGTAATGCGTAACTAAATACTTGTAACTACTTACGTTAAATCTGCGTTGCGATTCTTTTGAATTTCTTTCCTTGAAAATTAATTTTTAATCACTCAAAGTAGAACTAATTCATTCTAGAATTATTTTATACATCTGAAATCAATACCTGCACCTTTTCGTTGAATTTCATTACAATCATTCTTATCACTTTAATAATACAATTAAACAGATAATTCTATTTTAAAATTTTTGTCATTCTTTATTAATGTATTTTGCATCATAATGTAATGTGCTAAGTCTACTTTTGCATTGCAACAAATAGTTAAAAACAAATATTAAAAAAATTATTTATGAAGCGTATTATTCTTTTTATGCTACTCCTTAGTAGCGTGTGCATTGCTTTTGGTCAGAAAACAGGTCGACTGACCGGGATTGTAATGGCAAAAGGTAAAAGTGGTATCATAGGTGCTACAGTATTGTTAAAACCCGGAAATATGGGAGTTATCTCCGATGAAGAAGGACGATTTAGAATTAGTAATATTACCGTTGGATCTTATACCGTTGAAATTAGCTTTATTGGTTTCAAAAAATATTCCACCCAAATCGACATTTCTGCTAACATTGCTAATGAGCTTAATGTTAACCTTGAAGAGGAAAGTATTACACTGGGTGATATGACTGTTACTGCACAAAAACGTTCGGAAAGTCAGAAAGAAGTACCTATTGCATTGACAAATATTACTTCAAACTTTTTGGAAACCAATGTTATTGAAACTATGGGAAGCATGTCTCAATTTGTACCTGGAGTAATAGTTCAGGAACAGACTGTAATTTTTCCTGGATTTGTAATTAGGGGCTTAACTTCGGATAATACATCATTAAATGTTGACAATCGTGTTTCGGTATTTCAGGATGGTATCTCAATAAGCAAGCAAGTCGGTGCATTTACAGAATTATTTGATATTGATCGAGTTGAGGTGCTTAAAGGACCTCAAGGAACACTATTTGGAAGAAGTGCGCAGATTGGGGCAATACAGATGATTACCAATCGTGCTAAAAACAAAACTTCGGCTAATATCTCAATTGGTGCAGGAAATTTTAATCAGTACAGAGCCAATGGATATGTGAACTTACCAATTATTGAAAACAAGCTTTTTGCCCGTGTAGCTGGTATATACAACAAACGCGATGGATATATCGAAAACCTTTCGGGTGGTAACTTGATGGGAAAAAACACTTTGGCTACCAGAGCATCACTAAAATATCTACCTGGTAAAAATAGTTCGCTCGATTTTATTTTCAATTATGAAAACGACAAAATGCCCGGTGTTGATTTCAAAAGTGGTACATTTGCTCCAAAAGGAGGCGATCTCAGTCCTTTTACTTTTGTAGATATGGAGGCCGGAGATAAATTGCTGGATACAAGAGATGTTTTAGGGTTTACTTTACAATATAAACAATACTTTAACGATAACTTTAGCATTACAGCCATCACGGGTTACCGTTCTGTAATTGCTACATCAATTTTTGATAGTGATGGAACTATAGCAAGAGCTTTGGCATTTGATGCTGATGTTGATTATACTCAGTTAAGTCAGGAATTGCGATTCAACTACAACGGAAAACGGTTTTCAGGGTTTGCTGGAGCTAATTATTTTAAAGAAAACGGTAACATTTCGTATGAATTATCAATGGATGAACGAAGCTTTTTTGCTATGTTATCACCTAAACTTGCGGCTTACAAAATTCCATTTATTCCAATGGTAGTAAATGGTGAACCTAATTTAAATCTTCCATTTACAAAAAATCCTTTAACGGGGAAAGAATTCAAGACTTTGCATACAGAAAACATGAACGAAGATGGTGCTGACAACAATGCATTCGATATTTTTGCCGATGGAACATTTAAAATATTACCTAAATTGAAATTAACTGCCGGTGGACGATTGATTTTTGAAAATCAAAAATCATTTAACAGAGTTGATCCTGCCGCTTCTCCGGGAACTTTAGGATTTATTTTAAAATCAGGAACTAATAATGTTTTTGCGCCTACAAAAGGACGTCTTGAAGTTGGCAAAACTTTTTCAGACTGGGTGGGTCGTACCGTATTACAGTATGATATCAATAAAGAATTCAGTGCTTATAGTTCGTGGTCAAAAGGTCGCCGCCCAAATGTTGTGGAAGTAAGTGCTTCTGATACAGTATTTTTGAGTGCTGAAGTTGTTTTCAATTACGAACTCGGATTCAAAAGTTTACTTATGAACAACCGTTTACAATTTAATGTAAGTGCTTTTATGTACGATTATCGTCATTTCCAAACAACCAGCAATAACTTAGGTTCCGGAGGGCTTTATCTGGTTTCAGATGCTGGAGAGGCAACAGGTAAAGGTATTGAAGCTGAATTCCAGATGGCTGCCACCAAAGGTTTAACCATTTTTGTTAATTATGCATATCTTGATGCTACTTTTGATGACAGTGACTCTGATGGTATTGAACAAAAATTAGCAGGTAATACCTTTCGCCTTACACCAAAGCATTCAGGATCAGCAGGTTTCACCTATCAATTCGATTTAGGCAATGCAGGATTTGTTGGGCTAAGCTTATCGGCAAGTTATAAATCGGAGCATTTTTTCGATGATGATAATTCACCCGAATTATTTCAAGATGGATATGCTTTAATCAATAGTGCTATTCAATATTCCAGTAAAAATGGCAAATATGGACTTCGTTTGAATATGAATAATTTGGCCAATGAAAAATATCTTATCGATGCAGGTAATACTGGTCAAGCATTCGGTATTCCAACTTTTGTGCCTGGAGCACCTCGTTTTTATGGCGCACAGTTGTTTTATAATTTATAATTTCACTTTATCATAACCAATTGGTATAGCAGATTTTTTTACCCTGCGAAGCCTTTTATAAAATATAAATATATGAGGACAATATTTATTTTGCTTATTTTCAGCATGAACATAATATCTTCTTTAAGTCAAGTTAAACCTTGGACAAATTTAAATTACAATAACGATTCCCTTAGTTTCCACTTTGTGGTAAGCCCCGATCATACGGGAGCACACAGGTCAGGAATACTTAAGAAAGGAATTGATCGTATCAATCTGATGCAGCCCGATTTTGTTGTAAGTATTGGCGATTTGATTGAAGGTTATACAAAGGATCCAAATGATGTAGAAAATCAATGGGCGGAGTTTAATAATTCTATCAAACAACTTCAGATGCCGTTTTTTTATGTTGCAGGAAACCATGATTATACCAACCAAACCATGGCAGAAATATGGCAACAAAAATATGGAGCTTCCTTTTACCATTTTGTTTATAAAAATGTACTTTTTCTTTGTTTGAATTCTGAAGATGGTGCAACAGGATTAAAACAACCAGATTTTAGTTCCCAGCAACTTGCTTTTGTCGAAAAAGCCCTTGCCGAAAATTCAAAAGTCAAGTGGACAATGGTATTTATGCATCAGCCACTTTGGATAACTCCAACTGCAAAAAATTGGCTCAATGTTGAAAAACTACTTGCTGATAGAAAACATTCTGTTTTTACAGGTCACACGCATCAATACGCACTTCACAACCGCAACAAAAGTGATTATTTCGTACTTTCAACCATGGGTGGAGTAAATTCGCTCAGGGGTAAGAAATATGGCGAGTTCGATCACTTTTTGTGGGTAAGCATGACTCCAAACGGTCCTACTTATGCCAATATCATGCTGGATGGAGTTGAAGATAAATCGGTACAAACTGCTGAAAACCTTGAGCGTTCAGCATCATTTAATGCAAAACCTCCAGTGCGTTTCGAACCATTTTATTACATTGCAAAACCAGATAATAAAGCTTTGTGGAAATTAGTATTTAACAACAACACGAAAGAAAATCAACATTATAAGATAAATTTGATTGCAGGCAAAGGACTTAAACCACAACATAATTCTATTACTAAACAATTAAATGCAGGTGCGAAAGAGGAAATGACAATTCCTTTTGATATAGAAAAAAAAGAAAATTGGTCACCTATAATTGCTGATGTAACTGTGAAAGATGATAATTACGAATGGAATACCAAAATGCATTTGCTTCCTTATGAAAAACTATTTATCGATGAAACCAAAAAGACGATTTCTGTCGATGGTGATTTGAATGAATGGGGGAAACTTCGTTTTTCAAAACAAGATTCTGTTGGAACTACTGGTTTTCACTTTGATGTTCGAAAAGATGACAAGTTTTTATACATAGCCATTGACGTTAACGACAAAGACATTCAAGCACCTTCAAAACACGCTAACCTCAATCAAGATGGTGCATACGTGGTGTTCGATGCAAGCCCCTTGGCTTATAGTGCATTCAACCTTAGAAATTCTGAAGGCATGGGTAGCGAATGGCTATTTATGATTGCAAGCCCTACTGCCAATGAGTTTGAACTAGGCTTTAAAGAACACATGCCTCCCGGACTGACAGGTAAAGGAAAGAAAACTGACAAAGGCTATTCCATAGAATATACAATTCTTCAAGCATTTATACAACGACTTCAGGGAACTAACTGGAAAAATATCCGATTGAATATTGTTATTGCAGATTTGAATGCTGGTAATAATGTAACACCACGCCGCATTAGTTGGATGCCCGATTGGATAGAAAATTATCCTGGTTCAGGCATGTTTTTCAAAAGGTAAAAGGTTTTTACAAGAATATAAATTGAATTTTTTAGGACAAACTTCGAAAGTAACTTTTACATGAACACAAATATTAATTTAAGGTATTGTTTTTTCAATATCTTATATTATTGTGCGCCGAGCGTGGCGTGTATATTTGACCGTTCAAGTCCGTTATGGGTGCTATCAGTAGCCAACCATTAGCTTAAGGCAAGGTTGTCCATCGTGAGGTGGAATCTGAATGAAGCTGGCGGCAAATTTCCGGTCGGAGGAACACGAACATCATCAGGCACATGTTTTAGGACAAGTTTGCAATACAAAACAAAATCCAAAAAACAGAGCAGATACTAAGTGTGTAAATGATACCGATATATGGAAAGGAGGTTACTCGTCTTACCTCGGGAGGTCTCACAGACGTATGTATATGAATTTAATATTCAGAAGTACGGCTAATAATTGCTGTGAGAAGTCAGCAGAAGCCATAGTACCGAAAAAAAAAGTAGGGATGGGCTGAATTTTAATCAAGTGAAAGTAAATGAATGTTACCCTATGAAAGGTAAAATGTAGAGAATATCTCATGATAACTCACAAGGTAATGATAAGTCGGAAACTGAAAGCAAACTTGGAGTGCAGACTTACATTGGGAAAACTGAAAACAGCTTCACAACCTTTGAACAAGCCAATTATGAATTAATTTTTAACGGATTAAAACTCGTTTTCATATTCTGATGAGTTATGGTTATCCGGATTTCAAGCGATGTTGTTTTCAAATACAAAAAGGCTATTGGCGTACTGCCAAAAGCCCAATTCTGCAAACCTCCATCGATAACGATTTGCTTCTAAATATAGGTTACTTATTTTTCTCAACTTATTATCGGTCTGTTCATGTGTAAATTAAGAAACCGCCGTATACCTAACGATACGTACGTTGGTGTGAGAGGACAGTGAGCGAATTAATCGCTCACTTCCTACTCAATTTTCATCTTTAGTTTTTCTATACTTTCCTTTTTCCTGACTTTGACAGTTTTCGAGCCTTCATTTTGTAAAAAGCTGTATTAT
>JACDZJ010000197.1_pt1 | contig 25231 bp, 22 predicted proteins | sample 7365721 | NCBI WGS metagenome assembly JACDZJ01 (sample SAMN15143480, study PRJNA637477) | pond metagenome | biome: freshwater wetland ecosystem [ENVO:00000243]; feature: pond [ENVO:00000033]; material: pond water [ENVO:00002228]; isolation source: pond water containing pink berries ... | reverse complement strand
CCAAATGATGATTTGAGCAAATTAACCGCATTTATATAAGTCGCTTATTATAGAACTTCTTTTCAAGCAATTGAAACAGAACTTTCCTTTGAAATACTTTTTGGGTGATAATGAGAATGCAATTATAATTCAAATATGGGCTGCAATGATAGCAAATCTGCTTTTGACTATACTCAGAAGCAAAATCAAAAAGCAATGGGCATTTTCAAACATGATGTCAATTGTAAAACATCAATTAATGAGCTACATTAACGTATACGCTTTTTTTGAAGACCCAGAAAAGACTTGGCGTAAAGTTATAGCAGATGAAAAAGAGCGTGAGCGAATACGTAAAGTCAACCCTCAAAAAACACTTTTTCCTATTTGGGGGGCTTACTTTTGAAATAAAAACAAAAATAGGGTTGAAAAGACCTTATAACAACAATAAATTTTTAAATACCGCTTTTAGCGGACAACAATGTCTTTAAATATATTTACACCTTTTTTTTTCCTACTTATGAATTTTTAGTATTGCATTTTGTTTTTGTATCTTTGTGGTCAATTCAAATAACCAGAGCAAAATAAAATCTTCATTTTTCCGTTAAAATGAGGTTTTTATACCATTTATTATTTTTTCGAGATTCTCATGCATGAAGAATAAACTTTTCTATATATTTTGCATATTACTTTTATCGTTAGGAACTTCGGCACAAACCAAAGTACGTGTTTATGGTTATGTAATCAATACCAATAATAGGGGAATTGAACAAGCCAATGTATATTTCGAAAACTCCAATAATGGTACCAGAACCAATCAAAATGGTTATTACGAGCTTTTTGCCGAAATAAAAGATTCTGCTACCATTGTCTATTCATCTATGGGATATAAATCCATCAAACACACCATACATCCTCACCAAAAAATCATCCAAATATCTGTTGAACTTCCTTCCTTGGAAAAACAAATCGGCGATGTGGAAGTAATTGGTCAACGTCGTCAGACTTCCACATTGGATATGCTTGATGCTACAAAATATCGGCTTATGCCCAATGCTGCCGGTGGTATTGAATCACTTTTAATCACTTTTGCCGGTGTTAGTTCCAACAATGAATTGAGTTCGCAGTACAATGTTCGAGGAGGAAATTTCGATGAGAACATTGTGTACGTGAATGGAATAGAGGTTTATAGACCTCTATTGGTACGAGCCGGACAACAAGAAGGATTAAGTTTTATCAATCCCGATATGGTGAAAAATGTGTCATTTTCTGCTGGAGGGTTCGATGCCAAATATGGCGATAAAATGTCATCGGTATTGGACATTAATTATAAAAAACCGACCGAATTTGAAGCATCTCTTTCGGCAAGTTTGCTAGGTGGTACGGCATATATTGGAACAGCTGGTAAGAGTTTTACTCAGATGCACGGCTTTAGGTACAAAACATCTGCTTATTTGTTGGGCACACTTGATACAAACGCCGAATACAATCCGGCATTTTTCGATTATCAAACCTATATGACTTTTCAATTGAAACCTAAATGGGAACTCACATTTTTAGGTAACTTCTCTCAAAATTCCTATCAATTTACACCTGTATCACGCGAAACATCCTTCGGAACTTACAATATGGGACGAAAACTAACAATATATTTCGAAGGGCAGGAACAAGATTTATTTCGTACTTCATTTGGAGCATTTACACTGAATTATAAACCTTTAGCGGGTATGAATTTGAGTTTATTAGCGTCCTCTTATTATACCAACGAGAACGAAACCTACGATATATTGGGAGAATATGTGTTGAGTGAAGTGAAAATGGAACTTGACCCTGCCAAGCAAACGGGCGAATCGCTTGGAGTTGGTAAATATCATCAACATGCCCGTAATCGGCTGAATGCTACCGTTGCGAATATAGCACATTTAGGTGAGTATGAAGTGGATCATCATAAAATGAAATGGGGTGTCAAAATTCAAAACGAAATTATTTCTGATAAAATTAGTGAATGGGAATGGCGAGATTCAGCCGGATATTCGCTTCCATTTAGCGATAAACAAGTGAATTTGTATTATAATGTTAAAGCTTCTAACACTTTGTCAACCTGGCGTACGACGGCTTTCTATCAGGATACATACAAATGGAATTCAGATGCCGGATCTTACACATTTACAGGCGGTTTACGTGCTAATTATTGGACTTTCAACAATGAATTGTTAGTAAGTCCTCGTTTATCAGTTTCATTTTTGCCACATTGGAAACGCGATTTTAGTTTCCGTTTTGCAACCGGTGTTTATTATCAGGCGCCATTTTATAAAGAAATTCGTGATACACTTTCCGATGCCTTGGGAAATGTAAATATAAATTTGAATACCAATATTAAAGCGCAACGTTCACTTCATTTTGTTTTGGGTGGCGATCATTATTTTCGTGCCTGGGGCAGACCATTTAAGTTTACTACTGAAGCATATTTAAAATTAGCCGATCGTGTGATTTCATATTCTGTTGATAACGTGCGAATTATTTATTCGGGGAAAAATGATGCAAAAGCATACACTGCCGGTCTCGATTTTAAATTGTTTGGTGAGTTGGTGCCGGGAACCGATTCGTGGATTAATTTTTCGCTGATGGATGCAAAAGAAGATATATTGGATGATTCATATATAAATCATACTTATGATGCCGATGGAAAAGTGCTGACCACAAACACGGTATATCCTGGTTGGGCTTCAAGTCCCAGTGAACAACGCTACACTTTTTCCACCATGTTTCAGGATTATTTGCCCAATAATCCTAAATATAAATTGCAATTAAAATTTATTTGGTCGGATGGTTTGCCTTTTGGACCGCCGCGTAACTCCCAATATCGTGCTGCCTTTCGCACACCTACCTATCGTCGGGCCGACATTGGAGTTTCACGTGTATTGGTTAGTGGAAGCGATAAAGTTATGAATAATCCTGTGTTGAAACATGTAAAAAATATTTGGTTGAATCTGGAAGTATTTAATATGCTGGATTTTAAAAATGTTAATTCATATTATTGGGTTACAGACATTTATAACCATCAAATGGCAGTTCCCAATTATCTGACCGGCAGGCAATTAAATGTAAAAGTGATGGTAGATTTGAAGTAGAAAGTTAATATTGACCTTTTATTCATTTATCAATTTTATTTTTGTAAAACAACGTTTTTTCTACAAAGTACTAAACTTCCCACTAACTACTACAAACTTCCGGGTCACTTTCGAATTAAGTGAATATTCTATTATTAAATTTAAATTCAATTTATATGAAAGCAAATATGATTTCGGTGTTGATAATGGTTTTCATACCGTTATCACTTTTTGCTCTTAAAATAAATGAAAATGCTCCAGAAACAATGAAAAAGAATATTTATATTGAAGCAGCATGGGCCGATAATGTAGCCAAATCAATAATTGCTGAAGTAGGCGAAACGTCACGCTTTCGTGTTAAGCGTGGAGTAGAGCAGGTAGCCGGATTATGGCACAAGGAAGATGGAACACCTGAAGAATTCAGTGCGTTTTGCAAAACGGGTTTTATTGCTGATGCAGTGAAATTGGATACACTGTTTGGAAAACTTCAGCGTAATCTTGAAATTATCAGTGGTTATTATCACAAGATAGATTTGGAATTGAAAGAACCAGTACAACTTACAGGCTCTGAAATAACACCAGTCGATGAACTTTTCGGAGGTTACGACATTTCTTCGCATTTGGACGAAGACCTGTATACAAATAAAATAGCATTTATGACTGCCTTGAACTTTCCATATTTTTCGTTGGAAGAAAAAACGAAGCAAGGCAAGCAATGGACACGAAAAGAATGGGCTTTTGCCCGCATGGGCGACCGCTTCACAACCAGAATTCCATCAGACGTATTGCAAAATCTGTCACAGGTTCTAGCTTCTGCCGACTCTTATATTTCAGGTTACAATATTTGTATGGGCAACCTACTCACTAATAAAGGTGAGAAACTTTTCCCTGCTGGTATGAAACTTATCAGTCACTGGGGTTTACGCGATGAACTCAAATCGGATTATTCTGATAAAAAAAGGGGAATAGAAAAACAGGAAATGATTTATTCAGTAATGAAAAGGATTATCGACCAGTCAATACCGGTTGTTGTGATAAATAATGAAAAATATACATGGAATCCCTTTACAAATGCACTTTATAATGAAGGTAAACAGTTGGCAATAAAACAGGAGAGCAACAAACGTTACGAGGTATTGCTTGAGAATTTCAGAGCTAATAAAGCATTGGATATTTATACACCACAGTTGCCAGATGCTTTGGTACGAAATTTCGAAGGATACACTGAGATTCCGCAGAAAGATGTCGAAGCATTGTTCAAAGGCTTACTGATATCGCCCGAGGTAAAAAGGGTGGCTGCCCTTATTCAAAAGAAGTTGGGTCGCCCACTTCGTCCGTACGATATATGGTACAATGGTTTTAAATCTAAACCGGACATTTCGGAAGCTGAATTAAACGTTATGACTCAAAAAAAATACCCGAATCCAAAAGCGATGGAATCCGATCTGCCTGAAATCCTGAAAAAATTGGGCTGGTCAGCCGAAAAGGCAGCGAAAATAGCTTCGTTGGTAAAAGTAGACCCTGCACGTGGGTCGGGCCATGCTTCGGGTGCTGTGAAGCGTAACGATTTTGCACACTTGCGTACCCGAATTGCTCCTACAGGAATGGATTACAAAGGTTATAATATCGCCATTCACGAGTTTGGACACAACACCGAACAAACCATTACCATGAATGATGTGGATTACTGGATGCTGAACGGAGTGCCGAACACTGCATTTACAGAGGCTGTTGCTTTTATGTTCCAGAAGCGTGATCTTGAATTGCTTGGTTTTACAAATAATAACATCAATTCAGATAAAAATTTGGCTTTGGACGATTTCTGGTCGTGTTACGAAATAATGGGTGTGGCTTTGCTTGATATTGCCACCTGGGAATGGATGTACGCCCATCCAAATGCCACCGCACCCGAATTGAAAGAAGCGGTTATTACAAAATCAAAGGAAATCTGGAATACTTACTATGCAGGAATTATGGGTGGGAAGGATGAAACTATTTTGGCAATATATTCACACATGATTGATAATCCACTTTATTTATCAAATTATCCCATCGGACATTTAATAAGTTTTCAGGTGGAAGGTCAAATGTAAGGAAAATCGATGGCTGATGAAATACAACGAATGTACACACAAGGTCGTATTATTCCTCAGCTTTGGATGCATAACAGTGTGGGAGTGGATATTTCGGCAGAACCATTGTTACAGGCAGTTAAGAAAGCTTTGGAATAGAAGGTGAAAGTCAATTCGTTCAGTTTTACAAATAATTCAGTTATTTTGTGCACATCCGCCAAAAAAATGAATTTTTTCAGGTGGGTACTTCTTTTGTGCCTTGCGTTCGTGTTTTTCAGTTGCAGTACCACACGATCTGTAGAAAAAAAACAGAGTAAAGAAGTTTATGAAAATTTGGGGCTGAATAAAAGCAGAAAAGATAATTTTAAACTTTACAAAGAAGCTGCTTCGTGGTTACATGTTCCCCATGTAGATGGTGGATCGTCACGAAATGGAACAGATTGTTCTTTTTTTGTGTATAACCTTTATAAAAATGTTTACAATAAAACCGTTGAACGGAATTCGGCAGACATACTGAATAAAAACTGCAAAAGAATAAGCAGGAGCAGGCTAAAAGAAGGCGATCTGGTTTTTTTTAATACAAATGAAAAATCTAAATCAAAAGTAAATCATGTAGGTGTTTACCTGAAAGAAAATAAATTTATACATTCCTCTACATCAAAGGGTGTTATAGTCAGCGATCTGGATGAGAATTATTATCGAAAATTCTGGGTTTGCGGAGGTAGGGTTAAGTAAAGGCTTCATTTTTATTGATTTGCAAAGAATGAAAGATTTGAAAATTGAAAGAAAGGAATAGATTTATTAATTGATTGGTCACAGATCTATGCTAGCGCAGAAGCAAAATTCATTGGAAGTGTAATGCCTATTATACAAATTATAAAAAAACTCCCCAAAATGCAGCTTTGCATATCGGGGAGTTTATATTTTGCATATCGGGAGTGCGACTTCAAAGTCGCACCCCCGATTGAAGAAATCTTATTTTGCCATTTCAATAGCCACAGCCACTTGTACAGTAGCTCCAACCATCGGATTGTTACCCATTCCAAGGAATCCCATCATTTCAACGTGAGCTGGAACAGAAGAAGAACCTGCAAACTGAGCATCACCGTGCATACGTCCCATTGTATCGGTCATTCCGTACGATGCTGGTCCTGCACCCATATTGTCAGGATGAAGTGTACGTCCGGTACCACCACCCGAAGCCACGGAGAAGTATTTTCTACCTTGTTCGATACATTCTTTTTTGTATGTACCTGCAACCGGATGTTGAAAACGTGTTGGATTGGTAGAATTTCCGGTAATTGAAACGTCAACACCTTCGGCACGCATAATGGCAACACCTTCGCGAACATCGTCAGCGCCATAACATTTTACTGCGGCACGTGGTCCATCTGAATATGCTTTGGTGCGAACAACTTTCAATTCACTTGTATAATAATCAAAATCAGTTTGAACATAAGTAAATCCATTGATTCGTGAAATAATCATGGCAGCATCTTTTCCCAAACCGTTCAAAATAACCCGTAATGGTTCGTTACGTACTTTGTTTGCTGATAAAGCGATACCTATGGCACCTTCGGCAGCTGCAAATGATTCATGTCCTGCAAGAAAAGCAAAACATTTTGTTTCGTTGCGAAGCAACATAGCTGCCAGGTTTCCGTGACCAAGACCAACTTTGCGATCTTCGGCTACCGAACCGGGAATACAGAATGCCTGCAAACCAATACCGATGGCTTCGGCTGCATCTGCTGCACTTGTGCAACCTTTTTTTATGGCAATGGCTGCACCAACCACATAAGCCCATTTAGCGTTTTCAAATGCAATGTTTTGGATACTTTCGCAAATTGCATAAGGATCAATGTTTTTTGCCGTGCAAATTGCTTTGGCTTCGTCGATATCTTTAATACCGTATGTATTAAGTGTCGCATTGACTTTGTCGATACGACGGTCGTAACTTTCAAATAATGGCATAATATTTTTAAATTTAGAATTAATAATTTAGAATTCAGAATTAATAGGTACTTAATTTATATTTATGATTGGGACTGTGAGTTATTGCTTTTACTACTATTAATAATTGAAACTAAAAGTTTAATTAATTCATTGCAATCAAAATAGATACTTTCAAACTGTTTATTATTTATGAATTCTGTTTCAAATAATAATTCAATCCAATAAGCAGATTCTTCAGCTTCTTTTAATGCAATATGTAGTTTCGCTTGAAAATCTTTAGTACTTTGAGCTCGAATAGCTTCTCTTGTATTAGCTCCAATACTTGTTCCACTTCGGAGTAATTGTTTTGAAAGAGTAAATTCTTTTTTATCATTTTGAAGAAATTGATATAAACGAATTATCCGAATGGCAAAAACTTTACTTTTATCAGCAATAACGTTATTTTCTTTCATAATTATGAATTATGAATTTTTAATTCTTAATTAGTCGTGCCTTGGATCAATATATTTTGCAGCATTTGCAAAACGACCATAAGTACTAGTCGATTTTTTCAATGCTTCGTTAGCATCTACTCCTTTTTTTACTAAATCCAACATAGGACCTACGCGTACAAATTCGTAACCGCAAGCTTCACCATCTTCATCCAACGCCATACGGCTGATGTACCCTTCGGCCAATTCAAGGTAACGTACACCTTTTTTATTGGTACTGAAAGTTGTTCCAACTTGCGAACGTAAGCCTTTTCCTAAGTCTTCCAAACCTGCACCGATAGGCAAACCACCTTCTGAGAAAGCCGATTGTGTGCGTCCGTAAACGATTTGCAGAAATAATTCACGCATTGCTACATTGATAGCATCACAAACCAAATCGGTGTTCAAAGCTTCGAGAATAGTTTTTCCTGTAAGAATTTCGGCAGCCATTGCAGCCGAATGTGTCATACCAGAGCAACCGATTGTTTCAACCAATGCTTCTTCGATAATTCCTTCTTTTACATTCAGGGTCAATTTGCATGCACCTTGTTGGGGCGCACACCAACCCACACCGTGAGTTAATCCCGAAATATCTTTTATCTCTTTCGATTTTACCCATTTGCCTTCTTCAGGTATGGGAGCCGGTCCGTGATTAGGACCTTTTTTTACAACACACATGTGTTCTACTTCGTGCGAATAAATCATACTTTTGTTATTTAGTTATTATAAAAATTAGTTTGATTATTAATTCTTGAAATTCGAGCACAAAAGTACACTTTTTTTGCCGTTTAGCAATGGATACAAATGGTTAATCGCTTAGTTTTAATGAACTTTTTCTTACATTATTTGTTTCGATTTCAAAGCAAAGTTGGCATTCAATATTTTCACTCAATATAATGAGATAGTATGCTTAATATTCAATGTATTAACAGCGTTTCAGACCCTTTATACACAAAGTTATATAATTTGTACACAAGGGCTTTTCCTGTTTCAGAACGAAGGAGCTGGAGTGGACTTGAGCATGAATTGATTTATGAAAAGAAATTTCATCCAAATGTATTGTTGCAAAACGACGAATTCGTTGGATTATTAAATTATTGGACATTTGAACAGTTCTTTTATATTGAGCATTTTGCTGTGAATGAGCAAATGAGAAATAGTCATATTGGAACAGAGGCAATGGAAATTTTTATGAAACAGACACATTTGCCCATTGTTTTGGAAGTAGAAATGCCCAAAAATCCATTAGTCGAAAGGCGCATCAAGTTTTACGAGCGACTTGGCTTTTCAGTTTTGCCGTGTGATTATTTCCAACCACCTTATGATTCCGAAGTTGGTGATTTCCTTCAAATAAATATCATGAGTAATGATATTCAGTTTGCCAAAAATAACTTTGATATAATTAAAGAAACCCTTTATGATAAGGTCTATCATTGGGAAAAGAGTTTATAAAGAGACCTCTAGCTCCTGAATGAGAATTATAAAAGTTCATTTACTTAATTCTCTTTTTGTGTGGTTAAGAATTATTTATAGCTGTTTCCAGAAATCTCCACGCTAACCACGCCAATCCACCTGTGCCGGTTTTTAACGCTTTTTCATCAATCTGAAATTCGGAACTGTGTAATCCACCGGTATTTGCATTTATTTCACCTTTAATGCCGAAACGGTAGAAAGTACAAGGGTATTTTTGAGAGAAAAATCCAAAATCTTCCGAAGTCATTCGCATTTCCAATGTTTGGATATTTTCTTCCCCCAACCATTCGGTGGCAAAATTTCGTGCTTGACTAGTGATTTCTTCATTATTAATTACGCAAGGATAACCATCAGGAATGTCGATTTCGGCTGTACAGCCCTGAGCTGCACAAGTTTCGGTGATGATGCGACGAATATTACTTTTTGCTTCGGCTCGCCAATTCTCATCTACTGTACGAAATGTTCCTGACATCAATACTTCCGAAGGAATCACATTCGTTGCTCCATTGGCTATCAATTTACCAAAAGTTAGCACCATGGGTATAAGTGGATTACACAGTCGACTCCGAACCTGTTGCAATGAAACTAAAGTTTGTGAAGCTGCCAGAACTGTGTCATTAATCAAGTGTGGTAAGGCGCCATGTCCGCCTTTACCATGAATTTTTATATGAATCTCATCAGCCGAAGCCATTATCATACCCGATTTAAAGCCTAAACTTCCGGTAGGATAATCAACAGAAACATGTTGTGCCAAAATAATTTCAGGTTCAATTTCGTCAAAAAGTTCATCTTCGAGCATTAGACGAGCACCTCCGGGTGCTTTTTCTTCGCCCGGTTGAAAAATGAGTAAAACAGTTCCCTCAAAAACATTTTTAAGTTCGTTCAGTATTTTTGCAACTCCCAGTAAACATGCGGTATGGGCATCATGTCCACATGCATGCATTATGTTTTCGTTTATCGATTTATATGGTGTTTCAACAACTTCACAAACAGGTAAAGCATCCATATCGGCACGCAGGGCAATAACTTTTTTGGTTGGATTCTTGCCTTCAATTTTTGCTAAAATACCCGTTCCGGCTATTCCTGATCGAAATGGAATTTCCATTTTTATCAATTCATTTTGTACAAACCGTGCAGTTTTAAATTCTTGAAACGAAAGTTCGGGATGCATATGCAGATGCCGGTAGCAATTGATTACGTAATCTGTATTCTTATTAACGAGTTGTTGAAATTGACCTTTCATTGTTTCTAAAGTGAATTATTGATGCAAAGATAGTTATTTTTTGAGTGCTATTTAATCTTTCAAAATCTTTAATGAGTTGAGATTTGTATATTTAAAAGTGTACATCTCTATGTAAAAAAGTATAAAAATGAACAGAATACTTTCCTTTAACTATTATTTAACTGAATTTTTGTCACCATCGGAATTGATAAGCCACATTTTTTAATACTTTTGCATCTTATAATTAAAAGAAAATTCAAACACTATTTAAAATTTTAAAAGAATATATTTATGAAGAAGTTTAGTTTATTAATAGTTTGTATAGTAATGGCTTTGTCAGCAGGCTATGCACAAAAAGCAGTAATTAATTTTGAAGAAAAATCACATGATTTTGGAAGAATAAATGAGGAAAGTGGAAAAGTTACCTATATTTTTGAGTTTACCAATAAAGGAATGACACCTTTGGTTGTAAACAGAGTACAGGCATCTTGTGGTTGTACAACACCCGATTGGACAAAAGAACCGATTGAACCCGGAAAAAAGGGAAATGTAACTGTAACTTATAATCCTTCGGGACGACCAGGTCCTTTTACTAAAACAATTACCGTGTACAGCAATGCTGCTGAAGAACAAGCTGTGTTGATAATTAAAGGTGAAGTGATACCAAAACAAACTTCCGAAAATCCAACCTACCCGGTAAATATGGGTGGATTGATGTTGAAAGCCAAAGTTGTTCAAATGAATAATGTGAACAAAGGTGATAAACAGGTACGTACATTGGACATTCAAAACTCCTCCAAATCGCCCATCAAACTTTCAATAGACAATCAGCCTTATCTTACTGTTACTGTTTCGCCCGAGATTTTGAAACCTAACGAAGAAGGTAAAATTACTTTTACTTTTAATTCAACTAAATATAATCAATGGGGGACCATATCAGACGAAGTTTATGTAATTGTTAATGGTCAAAAAAAATATACCGAAGAATTCAAATTGAACATAGTGGGCAATGTGTTTGAAGATTTTAGTAAATTAACTTTGGATCAAAAACGTAAATCTCCAATTTTAGAGATGCCTGCTAAATCGCTAAACTTTGGTAATATCAAAGTAAACTCCAAACGTGATATTAAATTCAAAATCAGTAACAAAGGACAAAATGCACTGGAAATTCGTCGTATTTACAACAATAACAATGAATTTGTGGTTCGTGCTTCTAAAACAACTATAGCCAGCGGCAAATCCTCCGAAATTATTGCCACTTTGAATACTAAAAATTTATCCGAAGGTGATTATAAGAAATCATTTACCATCCAAACAAACGATCCGGATAATAGCTTTTTAATTTTGGTTTTAAGTTGGACAATTCAAAAGTAATGCTATTTCTTTTTATTTTAAATTTAACATCACCAATCTCAATTGCTACTTATTAATGACCATATAAGTAGAATATTTCTTAAATTATTGGAAGCCAAGATATTACTTATATACTTCTTGACTTTTTTTTTATCAATTTCTGAAAAACGAATAACTGCTTCATTTTCAGTATAAATTTAGAGTTCTATAGAATAAATATTACCAATGGGTTTTTTGTTAATGGCTTTTTAATCAGCATATGCATAAAAATAAGAATTTTCATCATGAGAATGATCCTGCATACAAGGGACTTAGTGTAAATCAGGGAGTACAGGATGCTCCAATTGTAAATCCATACAGACAAGGCAAGACTCAAAGACAACAATATTCTGCATCTGAATTTTTAACTGGAATTCTGAAAGGTGATATATCCATGTTAAGTCAGGCAGTTACGTTGGTCGAAAGTTCACTTCCCGAACATCAATTAATTGCTCAGGAAGTTATTGAAAAATGTCTTCCTTACGCCGGTAAATCAATTCGATTAGGCATAACAGGTGTTCCCGGTGCTGGTAAAAGTACCTTTATCGAAGCTTTAGGGATGGATTTAATACGTTCGGGTCATAAATTGGCAGTGTTGGCAATCGATCCGAGTAGCGAACGCTCCAAAGGAAGTATTTTGGGTGATAAAACCCGAATGGAAGAATTGTCAGTAGCCAAAAATGCATTTATACGTCCTTCGCCCTCATCCGGATCGTTGGGTGGTGTAGCCCGCAAAACTCGCGAAAGTATTATCTTGTGTGAAGCTGCCGGTTTTGATACAATTTTTGTTGAAACGGTAGGAGTGGGGCAATCGGAAACTGCTGTACATTCCATGGTCGACTTTTTTTTACTGATTCAACTTGCTGGTGCCGGTGACGAATTGCAGGGTATTAAACGTGGAATCATGGAAATGGCCGATGGGATTGCCATCAACAAATGCGATGGTACTAATGTAGATAAAGCTGCTGTGGCTAAGGCTCAGTATCAAAACGCATTGCATCTTTTCCCTCCACATGAATCCGGTTGGACGCCCGAAGCAATTACTTGTTCATCAATTGATAAAAACGGTATTCCAGAAATTTGGAATATGGTGGAACGATATATTGAATTTGTGAAAAAGAATAATTTTTTTGAGTTCAAACGCAATGCACAATCGAAATATTGGATGTACGAAACCATAAATGAACAACTGAAATCACATTTTTATCAAAATCAGGATATTCAAAATCAATTGATTGAGAGCGAAAAAAAAGTACTCTCGAATGAATTAAGTTCATTCGTAGCGGCAAAAACAATGTTGGATAAATACTTTAAAAAAGAGTAAAAACACGAAATACGAAATCTGGAACACGAAATAAAGAAATCTACTATAATGGAAATTAATATCATTTACAATCGTTCATGTCTCGATGGTTTGAGAGAACTCCCCGATGCTTGTGTTGATTTAATTTTCACCGATCCACCTTATTATCAGTATCGTGCTCAAAATGTGGAAGGATTAAAGAATCACAAAGATGTGGTGACTGAATTTGATTTTGATGGATTTAAATCGGAAGATGAATATTTACACTTTTTGGAAGAAGTACTTATTGAATGTTTTAGGGTTTGTAAAACCGGTGCCAGTGGCTATTTGTGGTGTGGCGATGATTTTGTTTCATATCTCAATCGAATGGTTGAACGGGTGGGATTTCAGTTTCGAAAAGTGATTCATTGGCACAAAACCAATCCATTTCCCGCAATTTATACCCGTAAAATGTATGCCAACAGCATGGAAATGCTTGTTCATTTTTCCAAAGGTTCGCCTAAAACATGGAATCATAAATCAGTAAACGAAATGCACAATTTCATTCAGGCACCCATTTGTATGGGAATAGAACGCACAAGACACAAAACACAGAAACCACTAAAAGTTTGTTTACCTTTTATCGAAATTAGTAGTAACGATGGTGATTTGGTACTCGATCCTTTTATAGGTTCTGGAAGTACAGCGGTAGCTTCTAAAATGTTGAAAAGAAGTTATATAGGTTTTGAAGTAAACATGGAATATTGTCAAATAGCAAATAATAGATTAGATCAAATAACCAATATTGAATAAAAAAAACCATACTGATTTTAATTTCGGTTTATTATATAATTTCATTTCACATAAAATAAGGGTTGTTTCACTCCATTTTTTCCCCATCCAATTGCCTGAAAACCTGTTATTTCAAAGGATAATTTTAAAATTGCTCCATTTATTGCCCACGTTTGAAATTCGGGACAAACCCAATCTACTTCTCCGCCATATTTCCAATGGGTTATGTGTTTAAACTCTTATCACATATAACAATAACTTCGTTATTACTATTATACATTTCAAATTATTAAGCATCTTTTTTATAAATTTTCAAAGAAAATATATAAAACTATGTGAACATTTATTTTCTTAATTTTTTATGACAATGTGGAACTCCCGATGCTCGGGGTGTACCATACGTATATTAATTGTTAATTGTCGTAATACCCACACTAATTCAAGTTGTACCTCTAATTTTATTGTAAAAACGTTTCTTACTCAAAAATCAGTTCACCGAAAAAATCAGGACAATGAAAATCGGGTTTATCTGTACTTATTGGACTCCAACTTACATAATGGGGTGAATCTGTACCATCGGCACATTTATAGAAATTACCAAGGAGTTTTTTTGGTAAATTTTCAGGGTCAATTCCAATTAATGAATAAGGAATTTTTACTGTCAATTCCCATTCAAACATACCTTCCATTTCTTTAAACGCACGATGACCAATGGATGGGTATCGTTTAATTTCAGCTAATTCAGCTTTCGAAAAGTGTTGAACATCTACTTTTCTGCTTTTACGTCTTGCTGCTTTGCAAGTGCCTATGCAGTTAAACTCAAAATTTATATAATAATCACTTTTGGGTAGTTTGCAGAAAAATTCCACACAGCTGTCTTCGTGTACTGGATCTTGATCATTAGAATATATGGCACGAAGCATACTACCACGAACAGCAAATTTGATAAAAATACTGTCGGTCGACCGTGCAATAGTAAAGTCAGTGATAGGTCTGTATGGGAAATTTTTTTTCCAATTTAACTTTTCTACTGAACCACGTCGAGCAAATTCTTCAAGAATATTGCCTGCCGACTCTAGGTCTACATTATTGAGTTCTTTGTTATATAAAATACTAATTCTTTTCATACTTTTCACGATTTTGTATTTTTTTGCAATATTAGCCAATAATTCTGACAATCTGAACTTTTTATTTGAAATTTATTTGAAATTTGTAATCAATTTAACATAAATATTAAAAAAAGAGGACAATCAGCCAAATAGGTTGATTTGTCCTCTTAATAAATAGAAATGAAAAAAATTACGCAATGCCAACTTTTGCAGCACGTTCAAAATCAAATACCAAATCATTAATTATTTCTTTTACTGAGCTAATTTTAGTGGCTAAATATGCATTACTACCTGCAAATGCATAGCCTTTTTTCAGATCACCTCTGTAAGCATTATATAAGGCAATAATGATACAGTAGGGCACTTTTTTGTAATCACAAGTATGTAAACAATCATAAGGGCATGATTTTGGAGCCATAAGTCCTTGTTTCACTTTGTCCAAAAACTCATTTTTAAGTGCACGACCAGGCATTCCAACAGGGCTTTGAATTATCTCAACTTCGTCTTCTTCAGCTTTTATATAAGCCTGTTTGAACTTATCATCAGCATCACATTCGTGAGTGGTTACAAACCTGCTTGAAATCTGAACACCTTTTGCTCCCAACTGCATAATATTATACATATCTTCGCCGGTATAAATACCTCCCGCAGCAATAACAGGAATTTCCTGTTTGTATTTTTCTTCAAAAAATGAAACCTCTTTCACTACTTCAGGTATTAATTTTTCTATTGCATAATTTGGATCAGTAAGATGTTCAGTTTTAAAACCAAGGTGACCACCTGCTTTCGGACCTTCAACTACTACTAAATCCGGTAAATAATCGTACAATACTTTCCATTTTTCACATATAATTTTTGCAGCTCGAGCAGAAGATACAATAGGAACCAACTTTGTAGTACAATTAGCAGTACGATATTTTGGCAAATCTAACGGAAGTCCTGCACCTGCAAAAATTACATCAGCCTTCTCTGATATTGAAGTTTTTACCATATCACTAAAATTTGTCAAAGCCATCATGATATTCACACCAATAATACCTGATGATTTTTCTTTTGCTTTTCTAATCTCTTCCTTCAAACCAATTATACATGCATCCATATAGTCTTTCGCTCTATGGCGATATATAAGACCTATACCTGCACAAGAAATTACGCCTACACCACCCTCATTTGCAACAGCAGACGCCAAACCAGACATAGAAATTCCTACACCCATGCCACCCTGTATTATTGGTAAACGAACTGTAAGATTTCCAATTTTTAAATTATTCATATTGCACATTTAAACATTAAGTGTGCAAAAGTACTAAATTTTAACCGAATAAAATGCACTATATTGACTTGTAGCTTTTATTTAACAGATTTGTGAAACGTTTTCTAGCATTTAGTTCTTTCTATAACAGAAATTATAATAGATTATGACAAAATATAACTATTAATGGAAAACGATATTCTGTTTTATTTGATAAAAAATTGGTTGATAAATCTTTTTTAGTATATAATTTTTGAAACTGATTATATTTCTTCTGAAAAATGTATTTTTGTAGAGTAAAATATTTTTCATTTTAGTTATACTTAAAAATTATGAATTTTGTAGCTATTGATTTTGAAACTGCACATGCCAATTTCCCATGCGAAATTGGTCTTACTCAAGTTGGAAACGGAAAAATTATTGACTCAAAATCGTGGTTTATTAAGCCAGCTTGCTTTCCATTTATGAATCCATTGAACCAAAGGGTTCATGGAATTTCAGCTGCAAAAGTTGCTCACGCATATACTTTCGAAGAGATTTGGGGAGAATTGAAACCTTGGTTTGATAACAATATTTTGGTGGCTCATAATGCAGCTTTCGATATGCGGGTTTTACGGGCTGCTTTGACTTATTACAATTTGGCAATTCCAAACTCTGAATATTTTTGCAGTGTCAGTCTTTCACGGAAAGCTTGGAAACATTTGCATAACCACTCATTGGGTGTCGTATCTGAATTTCATAACATACAATTCCAACATCATAGAGCCAGTGATGATGCTCAGGCTTGTGCCATTATTTCTTTAAAAGCATTTCAAACTGTAAAAGCCATTAATGTTAACGACGGGTTGAATAAATTGGGCGTTAGGCTGAAAAAACTTTAAGTAGGAACAAATAATCGGAAAAAACCTCCATTTGCTTCACAGCTAAAGGAGGTTATAACTTTATTTAGTTTACATTTTGAAATAATGATTGCTTCACACAACAACCACATATTTATATCAAAAAACTGAAATGTCGTAACTTGGTTCTTCTACAATTTCTGAAACTAGCTCGTTATATAGTACTTTACCAGTTTCATCAATAGCCACCACCGAACGACTCATTAGTCCTTTTAGAGGCCCATCAGTAAGTAAAACACCATAATCTGTTGCAAATGAGTTATATCTGAAATCGGATGCAGTAACCACTTTTTCTAATCCTTCAGCACCGCAAAAGCGACTTTGTGCAAAGGGTAAATCTTTTGACACACAAATGACAATTACATTTTCTTTTTCAGAAACCCATTTGTTGAATTTACGTACTGAGGCGGCGCAAGTACCTGTATCTAAACTTGGGAAAATATTTAGTAGCACACGTTTACCTTTGTAATCGCTTAAATGAATTTCTTGTAAACTACTACCTACCAAAATGAAATCGGGAGCTTGAGAACCAACTGCCGGTAATTTTCCGTTAGTTTGTACATCACTACCTTTAAATTTTACTGTTGCCATTTTCTATTAATTTAATAATTTAGTATAAAAATAATTCTGTTAATACTTTAATAACAGCTTTCATTCATTTTTTGTTTATATTTGCACTTGTTTTTTTAATTTTTTTATATGATTCGTTTTAATTACTTTTTATTTCTAAAGATTTTTGCAATACTCACCTTAGTATCGTGTAATGATACTAATGAGTACCGTATAGATAATTCCTTTGTTGATTATTTACACCGTTTTGAAAACGAAGCGTCTAGGCGTGGGAAAAATTTCGATTTATCAACTACGGGTTTAATAATCGAATTTGCTGATTTGAAGGATAATACAGCGGGTTTAACGCATTACGAGGACCCTATTCGGATTGAAATTGACCAAACATATTGGAATAATATAAGTACTTCAGCCGGAGCTGATTTGATGAAAGAAGATTTACTTTTTCATGAACTTGGTCATGGATTATTAGAAAGAAGGCATTTAAATTCAATACTCGAAAATGGAGATTGGAAATCAATGATGTGTGGAGGAGATAAAGTGAATGATAGGGCTTGGAATATCAATTATCGGGGTGTTCGTCGCGAGTATTATATTAATGAATTGTTTGATGAAAGTACTTCTACACCTCAATTCTCAAGTAATCTTCTATTAGTTGATACTACTGGATTCTCATCATCGTTATTTCTAAGTTTTAACACAGGCGCTAAGAAAGATGCCGGATTTGATATAGTTGATAACAATGATTATAAGACAAGTATAGATAATGGACTTTTGCGTTTCGAATCGAAAATAGAACAAGTTTTTCTTTTTTTTGCTATTACAAGTATCAATATTCAATCGGATTTTTCTTACGAATTGAATTTACAATATCCAACAGGCAATGCTACATATCAATATGGTTTAATTTTTGGCACTATACCAATGTCAAATTCCGGTTTGGTAGAATCTATTGAATATTTTACCATTAATAACAATCAGAAAATGTATATGGGAAACCGAACCTGGTATAGTTTTTTTACCGAATTGTCTAAACAAGAAATAATTGCAGGTCGAAATAATAAATTGAAAGTAATAAAAATAAATAATATGTTATATTATTTTATTAATAATATATATTCTTATTGTTCCGAAATAGAAGCAAAAAATATTGGAAATCATTTTGGTTTTATGGTACCACCCAAAAGTGTTATCTGGCTTGAAAATTTGAATGTTTCAGTTAAAAATAGAAGTGGCATATCTACCAAAATGAATAAAAATCAAACGTTTGATTTTAAATATATTACAATCAAATCACTGAATCAAAATAATATAATGAATAAATAAATAAGGGAATGAATTTTCAAATTATACTTTTTATCATTTTTACCAAATGATTTTAATACATTACTTAGAATAAATATGTCAAAATTCGTAATATACCAAGTTCTTCCGCGCCTTTTTGGCAATTACAATACTACCAACAAACTAAATGGTTCCATTAATGAAAATGGTTGCGGAAAGTTCAATAGTTTTACAACCAAAGCTTTGAATGAAATAAAATTGCTTGGTGCTACACATATTTGGTACACTGGTGTGATTGAACATGCTACTAAAACTGATTATTCTGCTTTTGGAATTCGAAAAGATCATCCAGGAATTGTAAAAGGCAAAGCAGGTTCGGCTTATGCTATCAAAGATTATTACGATGTAGATCCCGATTTAGCTGAAAATGTGCCAAACAGAATGGCGGAATTTAAAAATTTGGTAAAGCGCACACACAAAGCGAATTTGAAAGTAATTATCGACTTTGTTCCAAATCATGTTGCCCGTCAATATCATTCGGATGCAAAACCCAAGGGTATCAAAGATTTGGGTGAAGATGATCATTCAGAATGGGCTTTTTCACCTTTGAATAATTTTTATTACTTACCAAATCAAACTTTTTTGCCACAGTTTGATGTTCAAGATTATACCGAATATCCAGTAAAAGCCACTGGGAATGACCAGTTTTCAGCCGAACTAACAATCAATGACTGGTACGAAACAGTGAAACTGAACTATGGTGTAAATTATGTCGAAGGTCGTCAAAAACAATTTGATCCGATACCTAATACATGGCTAAAGATGTTAGACATTTTGTTGTTTTGGGCTGCTAAAAAAGTGGATGGCTTTCGGTGTGATATGGCTGAAATGGTACCTGTTGAATTTTGGGGTTGGGTAATTTTTCAAGTCAAAATGCAATATCCAGATATAATTTTTATTGCCGAAGTTTACAAACCAGCTGAATATCGCAATTATCTTTGCAATGGAAAATTCGATTATTTGTACGATAAAGTAGGAATGTATGAAATGTTGCGTAATATAACCAGCAAAAATTATCCGGTTCGTGAAATTACTAATTCTTGGCAATCTTTGGGTGGAATTGAGATTCAAATGCTGAATTTTCTTGAAAATCATGATGAACAACGCATAGGTTCGGGTTTTTTTTCCGGAAATGGTTCTTATGCACAACCTGCAATGATAGTGGCTGCTACGCTTACACAAGCACCAGTAATGATATATAGTGGACAGGAATTAGGCGAATTGGGTATGGATTACGAAGGTTTCAGTGGCATGGATGGTAGAACTACAATTTTTGATTATTGGGGCGTAAAATCAATCCAGGCGTGGACTAATGATGGAAAATTTGATGGAAAAAAACTTACTTCTGAACAAAAGGAATTGCGCAACTTTTACAAAAAGTTATTAAATATTACTATCTCCGAAAAAGCAATTACTGATGGTCTGATGTACGATTTGGAATTTGCTAACTTCGATAATCCAAAATTTAATTCACATGAACAATTTGCCTACTTCAGAAAATTTGAAGATGAACTTATATTGTTTGTGTTAAATTTTGACGATAAACAGTTGGAAACAGAAGTTATTTTTCCCTTAGAAGCATTTCAATACCTCGAATTAGAAGAAGGTAACAGATACAGTTTTGTTAATTTATTGGATGACAATGATGTACAATCAAGCTTTTCACTAAGTTCAAAACAAAGTTTATTACTTCAGATGCCTGCATGGAAAGGAAAAATACTGAAATTGACAAGAGTAAATCATGACCAACTATAATGGATGATGAGTAAAATAAGCTGATTATCAATATTATAAAGATTAGTAGAAGTAAAATTAAAATGTTTAGTGCAAATAAAAATTTAATTTCAACAATGCCTCTCAACTTTTCAGATAGTCTTCATCACGAGCGTGAACAAGCTTCAAAGGCTGACATTTTTTATCGTGAACGGTTGAAAGTTTCAAATATTATACGATTCAACTCTGACTCAGAAACCGATTTGGAAATGCAACTAAAAGATGTGGATGTTTTGTTAACCCATAATAAAACAACTTATCGCGTTTCTGAGAAATTTCGTAATGTCGATTACAGAGATTTATATTTCGAGGTGTACAGTAAATACCCTAAAACTCAAGGTTGGTTGCATGCTGGTTCACCCAATGCAATTCTTTATTTTACACCAAGTGCTGTTTATTGGATTAAACACAAATCATTATGGGATTTTTGTTTACCTATTTTTTTTCCACTTATAAGTGTTACCTGATACGAAGAGCTTTTTAAATCTCATAAAACCATAATTCAAAAGGAAATCATATTAAATGGAGAATTCATCAAAATAAATCTTATCCAAGCCCATAACCAACCTTCCGATGGTAAGAAATGGGAAACCATTGGAATTAGTGCACCGCTTTCATTCTTTGAGAAAAATGGCGTAAAAATAAAAAAATATAAACTAAAAAAATAACATAACTTGTAATTCTTGATTGATTATTTGAAACTTAGCAGCCCATTTTAGTTCTTATATTTCTTATTTCAATCTTACCTGATTTTATTATATTATTTTTTCAATTCCATATTTTTCAATTCATATTTTATTTTTTTTTACACTAAAATAATTAGAGAAATATTTCTTTAATTTGATTGTAAATTAAAAAAAAAATCGGATATTTGTACATGATTTTGAATTTCAATAAAATGAATTTAAAACGTTTTTAATCAACTGTTTGACTACATTCAGTTAGCTTTTTTTAGATTATTTTTCAATAAGAAATTATATATAAATTATCCATAGAATATGAAAGAAATTAAATTTAGTTTGGTTTACCGTGATATGTGGCAATCTTCAGGTAAATATGTGCCACGTAAAGATCAATTGGCAAAGATTGCACCAATAATTATCGAAATGGGTTGTTTTGCAAGGGTAGAAACAAACGGAGGTGCATCTGAACAAGTAAATTTGTTGTATGGTGAAAATCCAAACGATGCAGTACGTACATTTACAAAACCGTTTAACGATTTCGGTATTAAAACTCACATGCTCGACCGTGGATTGAATGGTTTACGTATGAATCCTGTTCCTGCAGACGTACGTGAATTAATGTACAAAGTTAAGAAAGCACAAGGTGTTGATATTACCCGTATTTTTTGTGGACTGAACGATGTGACGAATATAATTCCTTCAATTCAGTATGCCAAAGCTGCCGGAATGATTGCCCAAGCAACATTGTGTATTACTTATTCCGAAATTCATACTGCGGAATATTACATAAGTATGGCAGAACAACTAATCGAAGCAGGTGCTGACGAAATTTGCCTGAAAGACATGGCTGGTATTGGTCGTCCTGTAATGTTGGGAAGAATTACAAAAGCGATTAAGACGGCACATCCTCATATAATTATTCAATATCACGGGCATTCAGGTCCTGGTTTTTCGGTGGCTTCAATGCTCGAAGTTGCCAATGCCGGTGCCGATTATTTAGATGTTGCCATGGAACCACTTTCTTGGGGAATGGTTCATCCTGATGTGATAACTATTCAAGCTATGTTGAAAGATGCAGGTTTTAGTGTACCTGAAATAAACATGAAAGCATATATGGAAGCGCGTCGGTTAACTCAATCTTTTGTTGATGACTTTTTAGGCTATTTTATCGATGACCGCAATAAATATATGACTTCATTACTTGTTGGTTGTGGTCTTCCGGGAGGGATGATGGGATCTCTTATGGCCGATCTGAAAGGAATGCATATAGCCATTAATTCATTTTTGAAAGACAAAAACAAAAAAGAACTTAGTACTGACGAATTATTAGTTATGCTGTTTGACGAAGTTAAATATATTTGGCCTAAACTTGGAAATCCACCATTGGTAACTCCATTCAGTCAATATGTTAAGAATATTGCATTGATGAATGTAATGTTTATTATCAAAGGTCAACCACGTTGGAGTATGATTGACAAGAACAGCTGGGATATGATTTTGGGTAAAGCGGGAAAACTACCGGGTAAATTAGACGATGAAATTATTGCTTTGGCTAAAAAGAACAAATTTGAATTCTTTCAAGGTAATCCACAGGATAATTATCCTAATGAATTGCCAAAGTTTATTGCCGAAATGAAAGAAATAGGTTGGGATAGGGGCAAGGATGATGAAGAATTGTTTGAATTTGCAATGCACGACAAGCAATACCGCGATTTTAAATCGGGTGAAGCAAAAAAACGATTTGAGCTTGAATTAGAAACAGCTATCAAAGAAAAATTTGCTTCAAATGCCATAGAATTACCAGATTTACGTGCATTGAAATATCCAAATGCAGAACCAGTGGTTTCGAATGCAACAGGACGAGTTATTTGGGAACTTGATTTCAATGAAGTTTCGGTAGAACCTATACATGGAAAAGTGGTAAAAGAATTCGACACTTTATGTACTATTCAGACAAATTATGGTCTCGAACATATTGGCAGTTTCTGCAACGGTCGAATTGTTGGTGTGGAAAAGAAACAAGGTGAAATAGTTAGAAAAGGCGAAGTACTTGCTTATGTAGAACAAAATTAAAGATAAAAAATCTAGACCCAAAAGAGAAAATGATCATCTGAGACCTTGCTTGTAAGGTCTCTTTTGTATTTATAGGATTGGATAACAGGATAAAATAAAATAAAATAATAATTTTAATATTTATCGAAAATCCGACAAAAAATGCTATTTTTGCGTTATAATTATAACACTTATGATACAGAATACGATTAATACTTACAAAATAAATTTTCTGTCACCGTTTGAAACTATTTTATTATGATAAAAGATTTATTTATAAAAAAAACACTGACAGAACTCGAAGAACAAGCTGATAGTGATCACAACACATTGAAACGACATTTAAGTGCATTAAATCTTACTTTGTTGGGGGTTGGATGTGTAATTGGTGCTGGTATTTTTGTATTAACCGGTACGGCGGCTGCTTTACATGCAGGTCCGGCTGTGGCATTGTCGTTTATTATTTCGGCATTTGGTTGTTTATTGGCTGGTCTTTGTTATGCAGAGTTTTCTTCAATGATTCCAGTTTCGGGAAGTGCATACACCTATGGTTATGCAACTATGGGTGAGTTTGTTGCTTGGATTATTGGTTGGGATTTAATATTGGAATATCTATTTGGATCGGCAACAGTAGCTGTCGGATGGTCGGGATATATTACCAGTTTCCTCGACGATTTTGGTATTATACTACCAACATCGATATGTCAAAGTCCATTCATTTTTGATGCCAGTGGCTGGAGTTTATCTGGTTCAATTATTAATTTTCCTGCTATTTTCATAGTCGCATTGATGACTACATTGTTGGTTATCGGAATCAAAGAATCAGCAAAATTTAATAATATCATTGTGCTGATTAAAGTAGTTGTAATTTTGTTATTTATTGGTTTTGGAATATCACATATCAATGTTGCGAACTGGACTCCTTTTGTTCCTGCAAATACAGGTGATTTTGGACATTTCGGTTGGTCGGGTGTTTTAACTGGTGCAGCAGTTGTTTTCTTTGCTTATGTCGGTTTCGATGCTGTTTCAACTACATCACAAGAAGCCATTAATCCAAAATGTGATGTACCTAGAGGTATTCTATTTTCTTTATTGATTTGTACAGTTTTGTATATTGGTGTTAGTTTAGTACTTACAGGAATTGTAAGTTACAAAGAATTAAATGTTGCTGCACCAATAGCATTGGCAATTAATAAAGCCGGAGCAAGTTTAATTTGGTTACGCCCAATTATTAAGATTGGTGCAATTGCAGGACTGAGCTCTGTTGTACTTGTGTTACTTTTGGGTCAGTCACGCGTATTTTTTACCATGGCAAGCGATGGTTTATTATGGAGAAGTTTTGCCAAAACACATTCCAAATTTAAAACGCCACATATTACAACCATTGTTACTGGTAGTTTCGCAGCATTTTTTGCTGGACTTTTCCCCATTGGTTTATTGGGCGAATTGGTATCTATCGGTACATTACTTGCATTTATTATAGTTTCTGTAGGAATAATAATACTACGTAAATCGGAGCCGAATGCAATAAGAGGATTTAAAACTCCTTGGGTGCCATTTGTACCAATATTTGGTGCTTTGGTTTGTTTTGCACAAATGGCAGCTTTACCAGGTGACACATGGATTCGTCTATTTCTTTGGATGGGAATTGGCTTTGTGATTTATTTTACTTATGGAATGAAACACAGTCATGCTAGTAACAAAAGAAAGAGTAAATAATAAAAAAAGCCCTGCAATTGCGGGCTTTAATAAAAAATTATATGAGTATCGGGTGTTGTACCTAAAGAAAAAAGTTTACATTTGTCTT
>JACDZJ010000196.1_pt1 | contig 25619 bp, 22 predicted proteins | sample 7365721 | NCBI WGS metagenome assembly JACDZJ01 (sample SAMN15143480, study PRJNA637477) | pond metagenome | biome: freshwater wetland ecosystem [ENVO:00000243]; feature: pond [ENVO:00000033]; material: pond water [ENVO:00002228]; isolation source: pond water containing pink berries ... | reverse complement strand
AATATTGTTGATAAACAACCATATAACAAATTAATTCAAATAATCTCTATTATATTTATTATTAATCACATATTGAAAAACTAGTTATATCTCAATTTACTTTTAATTAAATTATGTTAATTATAGTTTTATAAATTAGATATTTTTAATATTAATCAAAATATTTCCTCTATTCTTGTAAATACTTTTATTACCATAAGTTAATTTTTACATCGTATACCTACTTTTTAAATTTTAAGCTAAATCAATAATTAATCTTAAAAAATCAACAACTATGTTTAAATTTATAAAAATGAGAATTTATCACATTCTCCTCTTGGTTTTAGCACTAACATTGACAAATTGATTTAAGAATGAATATGATATATCAAAAAGTATAAATACCGAAATGAATTTGGGTGGTGATTCATTTTCATTTCCTTTGCAGTCATAACTTTGAGAGTACAATGCTCAAATTTTTAACACTAATTGAAAATGAGCAATCACTGATACTCTAGTAGAGAAATGTAAAATGAATCAATGATTATAAACTCAGAACTCCCTTTTGGAAATTGTTAGGAAAATATTAATGAAGATATTATTGCCCTTCCAATTATAGAAAGATTGTCAGCTTATGCACACAGATTTGAATTAATAGACTGTTCTTTTAGAAAAATATCAAATAAAATCACTATATTTGCATAAAATCCATCTAACATTTATGGTTGGCTCACTTTTTACCAAGATAATCAATCTTTTTTATACCTCTCAGGTAAAAAAAAATCTTTTAGGTTTCATTTTTCGTTAAATAAATCATTTTAAATTTTCTAACTTAATTATTGCTCTGTACTTTTTGAAACAAATTTCTTATTTTTATTTAAAAAAATTGAAATACAAAATCGTAATATTGGTTTACAAATAAAATAAAGTTTTTTTTATGTGTACTTTTTAAGTTAAATGTAATAAAGCATTGTAAAACCATTTGTATTCATACTATTATTAATTTTGTGTATAATTGTTTTCAAGGTGTGCTTAAATTGTAACATACCCAAGATTCAATTGTGACTAAAATTTTTTAAGTTTTGTCATGTTTTAAGAAACTCCTTTATGAAATTCAATAATATTTTTACAATTCTACTTCTAATTTCAGCCACTATACAGTCTCAGGAACATTCTGATACAATCAAATACAGTCTTAACGCAATTGTCAATGCTGGTAGTGGTACCTATGCACCATTTTTATCGACAGCAAATAAATACGGTCGATTTAGTTTTGCTCCAAACTCCCTATCAGTTTGGGGAACTATAGACAAACAAATAATGCAGGAGAAAACATTTGATTATGGATTTGGAATGGAATTAGATGTCAATACTTCAAAAACTGAAAATAGATTTTTTGTTGACGAAAGTTATATTGAAGGTAAGATTTATTTTTTACGTTTTATAGCAGGCACTAAACAAGAGATTTTTGGTAATCAAGATGTCGAATTGTCAAGTGGAGGGTTGATGTGGTCGAAAAATAGCCGTCCGATGCCCAAAATTTCGGTAGAAACAAATGATTATGTGCATTTCCCTTTTTCAAAAGGTTTTATTGAAGTAAAAGGTGGTATTTCGCACGGTTGGTTTAACGATAATATTGGAATAACGGGTTTATTACTGCATTATAAATATGGATCAATTAGATTAGGAGGATTACTACCGATAAATTTAAATTACGGATTTCATCATGTAGCACAGTGGGGTGGAGTTACAACCCAATTTGGTGCAATGCCAGCTACATGGGATAATTATAAACGTATTTTTTTGGGAAAAAGCGGAAGTTCAACTGCCACCCAGTCAGACCAAATAAACACATTAGGTAATCATATAATATCACAAAATATCGGAATTGATCTAAAACTGAAAACTGTGCAAATAGCATTGTACTGGCAGAATCTTACAGAAGACCCTCCCATACGTTTTATTACTTCAACTATGAATGTTGCAGATGGTTTGTGGGGAGCATCTGTTAAGATTCCTTCATTCAGACCATTGCATTCATTTCTATTGGAATATTTAAATACCACCGATCAGAGTGGTCCATGGCACGATTTGGATGGTATAATTTATGGAGGAGCAGACCCATATTATTTGAATGGTCAAGTACCCAATGGCTGGACATATCGTGGAATGACCAATGGAAATCCATTTCTCACTTCGCCAAATTACAATCAAAATGCTTCAACTACGATAACAAATAATCTAATTCGATTGTATTATTTTGCAGGTAAAGGTGTCTATAAATCAATTAATTATAATTTAACTCTGGCATATTCCGAAAATTTTGGTACCGAAAATCCCTCTTACGATCGTTGTAAAAAACAAATTTCTTTTCAATTTGAAACCTCAACTGCATTAAAAATACTTAAAAACACTGATATTAGTTGTGCTCTAGCTGTAGATAATGGAACATTGTATGGCAATAATATGGCATTTATTGTGGGAATAAAGTATCAAGATGTGTTTGGATATTAATTACATTGAAATCAATAAGAATTACATTGTAATTGCCTTTGAAGAAATAATTAGAATTAATAACGATTTGGGTAACACTGTTTTAAAAAGGATTTTAGCATTTTCAAAGAAAAATTTATGATTATAAAAGCCCAATTCACCCCTGCTAACGCAGGTTTGTAATCCCTGCAAAAAAAGGTAAAAATACAAAAAACCTTTTTTATAAAGCTATGGTATAGAGCGCAAACCTATGTCTAGGGGTGATGAAACGTTAATTTATTCCTCATTATAAATGTTTTGAGTCACCAAACCTGCAATTGTAAGTCCAAAAATGGCAGGAATAGGCGATGTTGTTCCGTTCACCTGAGCTTTCAGGCTACACCATTCATGATTTACCAAATCAGGATCACCAGGACCATACAATGCTTTAGGACACAAACATTTCTCTGTGCCACAAGATACGTTTTCGCCCTGATTTTCGAGCAATTCGTCACTATAAACACATAAGAATTTTTTACTCACTTCCACTTTACTTTGTCGGATTTTTTTACGCAAAGCTGCACCAAGAGGACAACCCTCTACGTTCCAAAATTCAGTTACTTTGATGCGCATTGGATCCATTTTGAGTGCTGCACCCATTGACGAAAAGAAAACAGCATTAGTTTGAGTAGCTTTGTGAATCAGTTCAATTTTATTGGCAAAACTGTCGATGGCATCAACAATAAAATCGTAAGTTTCTAATTGAAAGATGTAATGTGTTTCTTTACTGTAAATCATCTGAATTGCTGTGATTTCGGCATGGGGATTAATTTCCAACAATCGTTTTTTCAGTACCTCAGTTTTTACTTTACCAATTGTTTTTGTGGTGGCAAGTATTTGCCGGTTGATGTTGGAAACACAAACTCTATCTGAATCTACAATCGTCAACTGTTGAATTCCGGAACGAATTAAACTTTCGGCACACCAACTTCCAACACCACCAATACCAAAAATGATTACACGTTTGTTCAGCAATTTTGTCATTTTGTCCTTCCCAATAAGTAATTCTGTACGTTGGAAAATCCCTTTTTCAATACCCATTTTAAATATTTCAGATAACTATATGAGCGATAGATGTTATGGAAAAGTTTAAAAAAAATATTATATTTGTAGTCGCATAACTAAAATATATCTTTGATATTTATCTATGGGACAAAGGTATAAAAATTTTCATTTCCATTCGGTTTAATTACCGTTTTTAGAAGATTTTCACAAATTCAAATCAAAATAAATCCCGTCAAAAAACAACTATTTTTCGGTTAAAAGAGAAAGAATATATATAATTAACAAATTTCACCTTATAAAACTCTTTAATCTAATATAAATGAACGAATTAGAAAATCTATTTAAACAACAAACCCACGAAAAGCTGCTGAATAAAGAAGAACTTTCAGCTTCCGGTTCTAATCGGCGTTATTTTCGTTTGGAGAGTAAAAATACATCATTAATAGGTGTCGAAGGAACTTCCATTGAAGAAAATAAAGCTTTTATTGAAATGGCAAAGCATTTTTTCAAGCAGGGTTTACCAGTTCCTGAGTTTTTGGAACAAACTGCCGATGGGCGTTTTTACATTCAGGAAGATTTGGGCGACACTTTACTTTTTGATGCCATAGCCGAAGGACGAAAAACAGGTGTTTTTTGCGAATCAGAGAAAGAAATTCTCCGTAAAACAATGCGAAAACTAGCTGGTTTTCAGGTTTTAGGGGCGCAGGGTTTCGACTTTTCTATTTGTTATCCACAACCCGAATTTAACGAACGATCCATACTTTGGGACTTAAACTATTTTAAATACTGTTTTCTCAAATCTACGGGATTGGATTTTCACGAAAACCGTTTAGAAGACGATTTCTACAGCTTATCCAAAATTTTATTACGTTCACACACCAATACTTTTATGTACCGCGATTTTCAAAGCCGGAATGTAATGGTGAAAGATGATGAGCCTTATTTTATTGATTTTCAGGGCGGAAGAAAAGGACCATTGTATTATGATGTGGCTTCATTTCTGTGGCAAGCCAAGGCGCAATACCGTCAGGAATTACGTGAAGAACTGATACAAACTTATTTGGATGCTTTGAAAGAATTGATGCCGGTTGACGAAGATGATTTCCGCATTCAATTGAAACATTTTGTTTTATTCCGCACTTTGCAGGTGTTGGGAGCTTATGGATTTCGTGGTTATTTTGAGAAAAAAACACATTTTCTTCAAAGTATACCCTTTGCATTGGAAAATTTACGTGGAATTTTAAAAAATCAGTCTTTGGAATATCCGTATTTGCTTCAGATTTTGAAACAAATGACTGAATTGAAACAATTCCGTGAAGTGGCTGTACGCAAGCCATTGGTAGTGAAAATATACAGTTTTTCATACAAAAAGGGAATTCCAAACGACGATTCTGGCAATGGTGGTGGATTTGTATTCGATTGCAGAGCTGTAAATAATCCAGGGAAATACGAACGTTATGCTTATTCTACAGGTTTGGATGAAAGTGTTAAACAATTTCTGGAAGATGATGGTGAGATTTTGCCATTTTTGGAACATGCACAGGAACTGGTTGATGCTTCGGTAAGACGTTACAAAGACAGAGGATTTGCAAATTTAATGGTTAGTTTTGGTTGTACAGGAGGTCAACATCGTTCGGTTTATTCTGCCCAAAAAGTGGCTGAACATATCCATCAAACTTTTGGTGTAGAAGTGCAATTAATTCATCGGGAACAAAACAAGGAAGAATTATTTGCTGCAAAAAATTAACAATGAATTACGCTACTTTTTGGAATTTATATAATATAATTTGAGAATCGGAGCACCAGATAGCAAAACACAAGAAACAGATGTGCCTGATTCAGAGCTTTTTCCTTTGAATACGAATAGAAGAAACTATCAAGATATGACAAAGAAACTACTTATACGAAACAGCACCGCTGAATTTTTAATATTTACCCGACAGGCAGGTGATAAAAGTATTGAAGTGCGTTTCGAAGACGAAATAATATGGCTTTCGCAGCGCATGATGGCTGAATTGTTTGATGTTGATGTGCGTACAATAAATGAACATTTGCAAAATCTATTTATTGATGAGTTAGATAAAATTTCAACTATCCGGAATTTCCGGATAGTTCAAACAGAAGGCACACGACAAGTGGAGCGTAATGTAGATTTTTACAATCTCGATGCCATTATTTCAGTTGGATACCGTGTTAATTCGGTTCGGGCTACACAATTTCGTCAATGGGCAACACAAGTGCTTAAGCAATTTGCAATTCGTGGTTATGTAATTGATAAAAAACGATTGGAAAATGGCACTTTTCTGGGCGAAGATTACTTTGAACATTTGCTTTCAGAAATTAGAGAGATACGACTCAGCGAACGTCGGTTTTATCAAAAAGTAACAGATATTTATGCCACAAGTGTTGATTATAACATAAATGCACCTACTACCAGAGCATTTTTTGCAAAAGTTCAAAATAAGCTACATTTTGCAGTGCATGGGCATTCGGCTGCTGAATTAATTTTCACAAGAGCAAATGCTAAAAATGAAAATATGGGTTTGACTTCTTGGGAAAAGAGTCCGAATGGAAAAATTCAAAAAACAGATGTTGGTATTGCAAAAAATTATTTATTACAACCTGAGATAGAATCTTTAGGGCGAATAGTGAATGCCTATTTAGATTTGGCAGAGGACAGGGCAAAAAAAGCAATTCCAATGACAATGGAAGACTGGGCAAAACGTTTAGATAAGTTTTTGGATGCCGATGACAGAGAAATTCTAGTCGATACGGGTAAAATAACTGCTGAAATTGCAAAGGCTTTTGCAGAAACAGAATTTGAAAAATACCGCATCGTGCAAGACCAGCTTTTTGAATCGGATTTTGACAAACAAATTAAACTCCAACTGGGAGATTTACTTTCAGATTAATCAATAAACACAGATACAGCAAGAGCTTATCTTTTTATATTCTATTGATTCTGAATTTTATAAATTAAGATGAATGACTAATCAAAATAAGCCTGAATTAAAAAAGCAACTAAATGAAAGCCATGATATTTGCAGCGGGATTGGGTACGCGCCTTCGACCGCTCACCGATAATTTGCCGAAAGCCCTTATTCCGATTGCGGGAAAACCACTATTGGAACACATAATTTTGAAACTAAAATCAGCAGGATTCGATGAAATTATAGTTAATGTGCATCATTTTCCCCAACTGATTATTGATTTTCTGAAAAAGAACAACAATTTTGGAATTCGAATTGAAGTTTCTGACGAAAGCGACGAATTGCTCGATACCGGTGGCGGAATTCGTAAAGCTGCAGGGTTTTTCGACGATGGAGAACCATTTTTAGTTCACAATGTTGATATTCTATCCAATATTGATTTGACTGCTTTATATCAGAATCATTTGAAGAATCATTCAATAGCAACTTTGGTGGTCAGCCAGCGCGATACTTTCCGTTATTTATTGTTCAACCAAAACTTACAATTGTGTGGATGGATTAACGAAAAAACAGGCGAAACCAAACCTGCTGATATGCAGAAAATTTCAAGCTTTGAGAAATTGGCTTTTGCCGGTATTCAGGTTCTTTCACCTGATATATTTGATTTGATGCAAAAGCAGGAAATCGAATTTCCCATCATGGATTTTTATTTGTCTAACGCTTCCACTCAAAAAATCGACGGATATGTTCCTCAAAACTTCAAAATGATGGATGTAGGTAAACTGAATGTGTTGGATGAAGCCGAAAGTTTTGTTAAAATAAATGTATAAAATATTGATTGTAATAACATTATCAATATTAATTTGTAATAATTTTTTTTGATTCCTTCAAGTAAAGCGTTAAAAATGAACAGAAATCAAAAAATTCTAAAGAAAAATATTTGTTGGGAATTTACCGAAATATGTTTATACGTTAATGTAGGTGATAGGAACAGTAGGTTAGTGAGGATTAACTGAAATTCTTTTACGATATAATTATGACTTTTGATAGAAAATAAAGAATGACAAGAAAAATGACTAAATTTGCCCGAAAAAATAAGGAGTAAAAATGAAAGAAAAACTGACAATTGAAAAACTAACAGCTGAGGCAAAAGCGTTTTGTATTGCTGAATCAAAAATTAAAAATGTATATCTTTTTGGTGTTACTGACGGAAAGGCTGTTGGAACACATATAGAACATAAGTTTCAAGAACATTTAAACTCTAAATATGAAACAAAGATTGGTTCATCTGCTCTAGGTATTGACTTGCCGTCAGAAGACATTTTGACAGACATTAAAGTGACTTCAATGAAGCAACCCCAGTCTTCATGTCCTTTTAATGATGCTAAACAGAAAATTTTTGGACTCGGATATAACTTACTTGTTTTTGTTTATGATAAAATTGATGATCCAAAAACCAAAACAGCAACTCTTAATTTTGTTAGTTGTTCTTTTATTTCAAATGAGCGAACAGGCGATTACACTACCACTTACCGATTGCGTGAAATGGTTAAGGACAAAGCAAATTTTGAAGATATTGTAGCTTATTTGAATGATAAACATATTCCAGCCGATGAAATTACTTTGACTCAGTTAGCAGAACAGATATTGGAAACACCTCCAGAACAAGGCTATTTGACTATTTCAAATGCTTTACAATGGCGATTACAGTATCAAAGAGTGGTCACATTAGACAAAGAAGTTACTGGTATAAACAAAGTTATTGATAAAGTAACAAAGTAATGAAAATATTTGAAGCGAATATTTCTTATCAAGTCTCAGTTTTCTTAAAAGAAAAATTGATAAATGTAACATCTTTTGAATCAGCAAATCAAAAAATGTTTGATGTTTGCGGCATAAAATATTTTTTTGATAATAATGATGATTTTAAAAGTCTAATTCTGCTAATTACAAACACAAATAAGGATTTAGTAGCAGAACCTGACAGAGAAGAATATGGTGATTTTCAAACAAATGCAGATTTAGCAAATAAGGTAGCTAAGTATTTATCTACAAAAGGAATTTCGCCAAAACTTGTCATTGAACCGACATGTGGTAAAGGAAATTTCATAATTGCGTCATTAAATAACTTCAAAGAAATTCAAACAATTATTGGAATCGAAATTTACAAACCATACGTTTGGGAAACCAAATTTAATATTCTTGATTTTTTTCTTTTAAACTCAGACTCGAATAAACCTGAAATTAAAATAATCCATTCGAGCGTTTTTGATTTTGATTTTCAAGAAATATCAAAGCAATTTCAAAGTGAAGATTTATTAGTTATTGGCAATCCTCCTTGGGTAACTAACTCAAAATTAGGAAGTCTAAATTCTACAAATCAGCCAAAAAAAAACAACTTTAAAAATCAAAACGGATTAGATGCAATAACTGGAAAAGGAAATTTTGATATTGCTGAATATATTACAATTATGCTTCTTGATGCATTTCAAACACATAATGGTTTTTTATCGCTTTTAGTCAAAAACTCAGTTGTTAAGAATATTGTATTTGAACAAAAAATAAAAAAGTATCAAATTAAGGAAATTGAAAAATATTGTATTGACAGCAAAAAGGAATTTAACGTATCGGTTGAAGCATCTCTACTTTATTGTAAGTTAAATTCAAAACCAACTTTTGAGTGTAAAGAGTTTGATTTTTACAGCGTTGAGTCTAAATTGAAATTTGGATGGCTAAATTCTAAATTTGTTTCAAATATTGATAATTATTTGGAGACAAGTCAAGTTGACAATATTTGTCCATTCGTTTGGCGACAAGGAATAAAACATGATTGTACTGCAATTATGGAACTAGAAAGAGTAAACTCTCACTTTGTCAATAATTTATCTCAAGACATTAGAATTGAGGAAGATTTGGTTTTTGGTTTTTTAAAAAGCTCGGATTTAAAGAATATAGTGATTGAGAAAACACGAAAACATACAATTGTAACACAGAAAAAAGTAGGACAAGAAACAAATTACATAAAAGAACTTTATCCTCAAACTTATGAATATCTGAATAACAACTTGAATAGGTTTATGGATAGAAAATCGAGTATTTATAATGGGAAACCAAAATTTTCTATTTTTGGTATTGGCGACTACTCATTTAAACCCTATAAAGTTGCGATTTCCGGTTTATATAAAACATATCATTTTACACTTGTATTGCCACAAAATAAGAAACCTGTAATGTTGGACGACACTTGTTATTTTATTGGTTTTGAAAAGATTGAATATGCTGTATATTCAATCATTCTTTTAAACTCAAAAATAACTGAAGAGTTTTTACGGTCAATTACTTTTCCCGATGCGAAAAGAGTTTTTACAAAAGATTTGTTAATGCGTTTAGACTTACTTAAACTCGCCCAACTAATTACAAGACAAGAAATTGATGAACAAATAATCTTATTAAATAACAAATACACTTTGAATGTCGACTTTTCAAAATGGGCTGGTTTTCTTGACGAAATGAAACCAGAGAAAGACAAACAAATGACGATATTTGACTGATTCAAACCACAAAGCCATAATTCACGCCAGGGCCCTTTGTTGAAAAATAATTTCCACAGAAAATGACAATGCTCTTAATCTTGAAAGATGAAGAGCTTTGTTGTTTTATTTTTGGAATTTTTAAATCAAATCAGCGGTAAAAAGTATTTGTTCCATTTCCGTTTGTACACTTTGGGCTTCTTCTCTGGCTGCAATGGCAAAACTCTTGTCGGATGCAGCATAAATAATTTGACGTGAGGAGTTTACCAATAAACCACATGAATTATTTAATCCGTATTTAGCCACATCCTGCAAGCTTCCACCCTGTGCCCCTACTCCTGGAATTAACAGAAAATTTTCAGGAACAATGGCACGAACGTCTGTCAGCATTTCAGCTTTGGTAGCTCCAATCACATACATCATATTTTCATCTGTTCCCCATTTTATGGAAGTTTTAAGCACTTTTTGGAATAGAAATTCTCCTTCAACATCACGCATAAATTGAAAATCCAGCGCACCTTTGTTGGAAGTCAATGCCAACAAAATCACCCATTTTCCATCGTAAGTGAGGAATGGCGCAACAGAATCTTCGCCCATATAGGGTGCCACTGTTACCGAATCGAAATCCATATTGCCAAAAAAAGTTCGGGCATACATAGCCGAAGTATTACCAATATCACCACGTTTGGCATCGGCAATAATAAACTGGTCGGGATAGGTTTCGCGAATATAATCGACTGTGCGTTCCAGCAATTCCCAACCTTCGAGACCAATACTTTCGTAAAATGCCAAATTGGGTTTGTACGCCACACAAAGGTCAGCAGTTGCATCAATTATGGCTTTATTAAACGCAAAAATTGGATCTTCCGATTCGTCGAACAAATGTTCGGGAATTTTATTAACATCGGTATCCAATCCCACACAAAGAAATGATTTCTTGCGCTTTATATTTTCAAAAAGTTCTTGTTTGGTCATCAGTTTTTATACTATTTAATTATTATCTATAGGTTATCAGAATTTTCCACCCACCAAACTAAATTGATTGAGTTCCTCAATTTCCATCAATGTTTTTAATACGGATAAAGTTCTGGGTTAAATTGTCTGAGTTTGTAGCATCTAAATTCAGTTATTTCTTTGTTGATAAAGGCGGCTGCAAAGTACATCATGCATTCAGGTAAGTATTTGGCGTTCAATAATGCATCAGTTATTTTCTCATCCCCATAATACCTTCTACATTTCCTAATATCTTCCACATCTCCACGCTCAAAAACCCTTTCAATTACGAAATTAGACTTTTTGTCAATATCAAGCTTGTCGATATTAACGTCCCAAAATATACTTTTGTTAAATAGTGGTTTCATGTTGTTATTTACAATTTGTTTACTTATAATTAACGTTTAACATTTTAGTCAAAGATTTTTCATTTTTCCGAAATCTACAAATTGATCTCTAAATAACTAAATTACAATTCACTTTCTTTCAATCTTTCTGAATTTTCGGCCAGAATCAACTGATCAATAACTCCCTGAATATCACCACACATAAATGCGGATAGATTGTAAATTGTGAAGTTGATCCGATGGTCGGTGATTCGTCCCTGCGGGTAATTGTAAGTACGAATTTTAGCTGAACGGTCACCGGTCGAAACCATAGTTTTCCGTTTTGAGCCAATTTCGTCCATATATTTCTGATGTTCAATGGCATATAAACGCGACCGAAGTTCGTTCATTGCTTTCGCTTTGTTTTTATGTTGCGATTTTTCGTCCTGACATTGTACTGTTGTGCCAGTAGGAATATGCACCAATCGAATGGCTGAATAAGTTGTATTCACCGATTGTCCACCGGCTCCCGACGAACAAAAAGTATCCACACGCACATCTGATTCTTTGAGGTCGTAGTCGAATTCTTCCATTTCGGGAAGTACCGCCACAGTGGATGCTGAAGTATGAACCCGACCCTGAGTTTCGGTTTGTGGTACACGTTGAACACGATGAACGCCTGATTCGTATTTTAAAGTTCCATATACTTTTTCGCCCGAAACGGTAAAAATAACTTCTTTGAAACCACCTGAAGTTCCTTCGCTGATGTTGGTTATTTCAACTTTCCAACCTTTTGATTCGCAGTATTTGAGGTACATACGGAATAAATCGCCTGCAAAAATTGCTGCTTCATCACCACCTGTACCGCCACGAATTTCGACAATGGCATTTTTGTTATCTTCGGGGTCAGTAGGAATCAACAACATTTTTATATTTTCTTCCATTACCGGAATTTGAGGCTCTAATTGGTCAACTTCGGCTTTTGCCATTTCACGCATGTCGAGGTCATTTTCAGTGTCCAAAATTTCTTTTGCTTCAGCCAAATGTGTTAAAGCAGTTCTGTAATAATGTTGCGCTTCCATGATGCGTTCCAACTCGCGGTATTCTTTGTTGAGTTTCACATACCGTTTCATGTCCCCTATCACTGACGGATCGGTTATCAGGGTCGAAATCTCTTCGAACTTATGCTGTAATCCGTCTAATTTTTCTAATAATGTTTTTTCAGCCATTGTTTTTGGTAACCCTAATCACTCTTTAAAAAGATAAATTGTGGAGTATTTTATACAAGCGTTGTTCATCTTAAACGATTGCTTTGTTAAGCTATTAGTTTGAATTAGTATTGATAAGTCTTATTAACTTCTAAAAAAGTTATAGACATATTTTCCTTCTTTTCTGCTTCGTCTCTCAAATTGTAAATCAACCTTTTAAGTCGCCATTCCATGATTTTCCTAAACCGTCTTTGTGTAATAAAAATATCAAAAAACCATCCGAACCTGATATGTGTTTCGAGTGTGTACCAACCACCCTTAGCATTTCTGGGATTATTTGTTAATGTTGCAAACATTTTTTTAATGAAACCATCAGAATATTGTAAATCGATTGAGACTGTATTTTTCCCTTTTGATGTATTTTTATGATAATGTTTACTATCTACAATAATATTTGGAAAAGTGATAATTCCGGGAACAATGACATCGCCTATTCCTCTTAAAATACCGGTTTCCTTATTAAATGAAGTTGATTTGAAGTAAAATATCATCAAATCATTTCTTTCTTTCCGTAAATTTAAACCTTTCAATGCCCAACCCATTAGTTCATTTAAATTGTAACACATCTGATAATCAAAATCATTGGCAACTAAATTGCAAATACTATCTGAAGCTTTTACCCAAACCTGACAATAAGTAATAAATTCACCATTATGATACACAGTTGAAATTGAATCGGTAGGCGAAGCGAAAATTGATAAGATTAACGAATCAAAAAACAATAATAAAATCAATTTTTTTTTCATTTTAAATAGGAATAACCACTTGATTATCAGCAATAATTTATCAATAATACTTAATTTTTTGCTTTTTGTCTATTTTCGCTTTCAAGATGCATATTGTCTGTAAATTTTCGGACTCTCCATTCTACAATACTTTTATATCGTTTTCGGGTAATAAATAAATTAAAAAACCAACCAAATTTAATTTTCACATTAGTAATGAATATTTGCTCATTATTTTTCTGAGGAATTACAGTGAATACACAAAACGCCTTATCTAATAAAAATGAAGAATACTGAATTTCGGCTGTAACCTTAGAAATACCATTGTTCATTCTTGTTTTTCCAACTTTGGCATCAACCCTAACATTCTTGAAAGTTGTAACATTTTGAATTACTATGTCGAAAAGTCCATGAGTAATTCCTGTTTTTTCATCATTTGTTGATGATTTATGAATTATAATCACTTCATTACCTTTTTCTTGTAATCCCAATTCCTTCAATGCCCAATTAAAAAGATGACTTGGATTATGATGAAAGTCGAAGACTAAATTATCCGTAACTTCCGAAACAACAATACCTGAAGCATTTACTCTTTGCTGGCATTCTGTTGTGAATTCGCCATTTTTATAAACTGTCCAAATTGAATCGGTTGGTAAAGCCTTTAATGGCAAAACTAACGAAAAAAAGAATAAAAAAAGAATAATGTGTTGTTTCATTTTTAAAAATATACATGTGCAAAAATGCAATTTATTTCTATTTGTTGTTTTCAACCCAAATTCTTGCATTAACAAATGCTTCCATCCATGGTGTAATTTGGTCTTTTGCTATGCGATCGGCTGGGTAATTCGCCCATTGCCAAGGAAATATAGAACGTTCTAAATGAGGCATCATTGCCAAGTGGCGACCATCGGAAGAGCAAATACCAGCCACTCCAAAATCCGAACCATTTGGATTTGCTGGGTAAGCAACATAAGAGTATTTTGCAATTATATGATAATCATTTTCAACATGTGGTAAATGGAATTTTCCTTCTCCGTGAGCCAACCAAACGCCTAATTTACTGCCAACCAATGAACTAAACATCACTGAATGATTTTCAGGAATAGTTAAACCAACAAAACCGGATTCAAATTTACGTGAATCGTTGTGCAACATACGTGGCTGTACATCATGTTCCGGATTTACCAAGCCTAATTCCACCATTAATTGGCATCCATTACATATTCCCAAACTTAATGTGTCGGAGCGCTTGTAAAAATTATCCAATGACAATTTTGCTTTTTTGTTGAACAAGAATCCACCTGCCCAACCTTTTGCAGAGCCCAAAACGTCGGAATTGGAGAATCCGCCGCAGAAAACTATCATATTCACATCTTCGAGGGTTTCACGTCCAGTTGCCAAATCTGTCATGTGTACATCTTTTACATCAAACCCTGCTAGATACAATGAATAAGCCATTTCGCGTTCACCATTTGTTCCTTTTTCACGAATAATGGCAGCAGCGATGCCACTTGGCTTGCGGTGTTGCGACAAGTTGAACTGTAAGTATTTACCGGTAAATGATTTGTTGAAATTGAATTCCAATGGTTGATTTTTATAATTATTGAAACGCACAGAAGCACATACATCACCGCTTTGTTTCCTGTCGAGTAAATACGATGAGTGGAACCATACGTCGCGCAATTCGTTGATGGAGAATGAATAGAAAGCTGCTTTCTTTTTTATTTCCAATCGTCTCTCAGCTATCGGTGTGGCAATTAGTGCAAAACCAACACCATTATTTTCCAGTATTTTTTCTACTGCATTTTTATCTTTTACCTGAATTAAAACTCCCGGATTTTCAGAAAAAAGAATATTCACTATCGATGTTTCGACAATATCATCCAATTTTACACTTAATCCACCGCTTGCATTGGCAAAAGTCATTTCTAATAAAGCTGTAATAATCCCACCTTCCGAAATGTCGTGTCCGGCAAGAATCATGTTTTTACCAATCATTGTCTGAATACTGTCAAAAGCAGCTTTGAAATATTCTGAATCCTGAACTGTTGGCACTTCTTCACCCAATTTGTTGAGTGTTTGTCCCAACACCGAGCCACCAAGTTTATGCGAGTCGAAAGAAAAGTCGATATAATAAATCGCTGTTTTTGGGTCATTTACAATAACCGGTGTAACAACTTTCTGAACATCCGACACTTCGGCACCAGCCGAAATAATCACAGTTCCGGGCGAGAAAACCTTTTCATCGCCATATTTTTGTGTCATAGAAAGACTATCTTTTCCAGTTGGAATATTTATTCCCAATGAACAGACAAAATCGCTACAAGCTTCTACGGCTTTGTAAAGTCGGGCATCTTCGCCCTGATTTTTACATGGCCACATCCAATTGGCACTTAACGAAACACTGTCCAAACCATCGGCTAATGGTGCCCAAACAATATTGGTTAAAGCTTCGGCAATTGCCAATACCGAACCAGCTTCGGGATTTACCATAGCTGCTAACGGTGCATGACCAATAGAAGTGGCAATACCTGATTTTCCACGATAATCCATGGCTACTACACCAAGATCGTTCAATGGTAATTGAATTTCACCGGCACATTGTTGAAGTGCCACTTTTCCGGTAATTGAGCGGTCCACTTTATTTGTCAACCAATCTTTACAAGCAACTGATTCTACTTGCAGCACATTTTGTATATATTCCAGCAATTTATCTTCATTTACTTCCACCGCAGCATAATGTTCCACCACAGTATTATCCGTAATGACAGTACGTGGTGGTTTTCCAATCATATAAGCCAGTGGCAAGTCAATAGGAGCCCCCCAACCCCCTGAAAGGGGAGATTGTTTACCTAATTCAATTTTAATTGAATTTAGAACATTGTCAATATCAACAATTACTTCTTCGTTTGTAAATCGAATAACTTTAAAACCATATTCCTGAAATAGTTGAGTACGTAGTTCATCATATTCAATTGTTTCAGGTTCAATATGGTATTTACTATCAACTTCAATTACCAAACTTTTTTGCAAACATATAAAATCTGCTATACAATCACCAATAATATGTTGTCTTTTAAATTTATAACCATCAATATGTTTAGCTTTTAGTTGTTCCCATAGAATTTCTTGAGCCTGAGTTGGATTATATCTATGTTTATTAGCCAATTCTTTTAATCGAGCGTACATTGATGGATAATCCGTTTGTAATAACTTTTTTTGTTCCCCCTTCAGGGGGTTAGGAGGCATAACAAATGTAAGTCTCATATCGTTTGTAGTTTCGCCCACCACATACATTGGGGCGCGTTCTCGTTCGGCAATGCGACGCACTGTTTCTAAGTCTTTTTGTTTGATAATCATTCCCATACGTTCCTGACTTTCGTTGCCAATAATTTCTTTTGCACTCAAAGTCGGGTCACCAAGGGGAAGTTTTGATATATCAATTATCCCACCTGTACTTTCTACCAATTCCGAAAGGCAATTCAAATGACCTCCCGCACCATGATCGTGCATCGAAACAATGGGATTTTCTGCTGATTCAGCCAAGGTTCGGATTACATTTGCCACCCGTTTTTGCATTTCCGGATTCGCACGTTGAACAGCATTCAATTCAATTGCATTGTTATATTCGCCGGTCTCGACTGATGATACAGCACCACCACCCATACCAATTCGGTAATTATCACCACCCATTACAACTACCTTTTCGCCAGCAAACGGTACGCCTTTAAGTGCATCACGCAGAGTTCCGAAACCAACTCCGCCAGCCAACATAATTACTTTATCGTAACCAAATTTTTTTCCATTTTCTTCGTGCTCAAAAGTCAATAATGAACCACAAATAAGTGGCTGACCGAATTTATTTCCAAAATCGGAAGCTCCGTTTGATGCTTTGATTAGAATTTGTTCTGGAGTTTGATATAACCATTTACGTGGAGTTGTGGCATTTTCCCAGGACTTTTCCATTCCCCCTCCTTGTGAGGGGGTTAGGGGGAGGTTCCGTGGATAACTAGTCATATAAACTGCAGTTCCAGCCATAGGTAAACTGGCTTTTCCACCGGCTAAACGGTCACGAATTTCGCCACCACTACCAGTTGCAGCTCCGTTGAAAGGTTCAACAGTTGTCGGAAAATTATGTGTTTCGGCTTTTAGAGAAAGGACTGATTCTATTTCTCTTATTTCAAAAAAATCAGGTTTGTCACCACTTGCAGGTGCAAATTGTTCAATTTTTGGTCCGGCTTTAAATGATACATTGTCTTTGTAAGCCGATACCAAACGGTTTGGATTTTCTTCGGAAGTTTTACGAATCAATTTAAACAAAGTCATTTCTTTTTCTTCGCCATCAATAATAAATTGACCGTTAAATATCTTATGCCGGCAATGTTCTGAATTTACTTGCGAAAACCCAAACACCTCGCTATCAGTCAATTTTCTGCCAATTTTTTCGCTTACTTCTTTTAAATAATTAATTTCTTCAGCATTTAGTGCCAAACCTTCTTGCGCATTATACAACGAAATGTCATCGATTGAAATGATTGGTTCAGGTTTTTTATTCACCGTAAAAACTTCCTGATTAATACCTGTGTAAATTCGCTGCAACATAGGATCATACTCCAAACCGCCTTTGACCGAAGGTGTAGAAGACATTGCCACAAATTCCTCGATACGAATAATGCCGCCGATGCCCATGTTTTGTGTAATTTCAACGGCATTTGTACTCCATGGAGTAATCATTTCGTGGCGTGGACCCACAAAATTGCCTTCCACAATCTCCACATTGAGTAGTGTAGCTTCACCAAAAAGCCATTCTAATTTTAAAATTTCATCCGCTGTAAGTGGTTGCACTGATTGCACAGCATACAAATGTTGGGCTTGGGTTCGGAAAAATTGAATCATATTATTTCTGTAGTTATTGTCGTTTATAAAAAAGTGTAAATATCAGATTATAAAGCAACTGAATACTATTGTTGAACATTTTAATTTTGTATGCAAAGATAGTCATTTAATGTGATTATTTAAATATGAAAACATCTTAATTGGATGTTTGATGAAAATTTTGAAACAAGCCGATTATTAAGGAAATTGCTCCTTTTTACAAGGTATACTCTCTTGCGGTGGATTAATTTAATAATAAAAATATGTCATAATTTAATGAGAGATTGTATAATCTTAACACGTCAACTAACATGTTGGAAAATGCATGGAACTTGCAGAAAAACCAATTTACACAAGTGAACTTTACTTGATTATCAAAAAATTTGCATTTTAAATTGTTAATGTGTAATTGTTCGTATAAATACCTTCAATCGGTAGTTCCAACGTTTTCTTATATTCAAAAATGAAGAATTTTAATGCCATTAATTTTAAAATTCTTCTATATTCAAATTCTGAAATAAAAAGTGTGTTTTTGAATGGCTATTCAACCAATTACTGTTACTTGTTTCAACATCTTTTGTTAATTCAATCTATGAATTATGTAACTTATATTTTAAATTATGTAACGCATTTGTATTCAAAAGACCTCACCTTTGCACAGTGATAATTAATACATCAATTAAAACACAAATTAAAATGAAAGTATTGAAATTAATTTTTTTAGGAATGATGTTGACACTAGCCTGTTCATTACAGGGTCAATTATCAGTTAGATTGAATATTGGTTCGCCACCTGCTTGGGGTCCGGCTGGTTATGGTGATGTACGCTATTATTATTTGCCCGATGTAGAAGCATATTATGATGTTCAGACGTCAATGTTTATATACATTTTAGGAAATCGTTGGATTCGACGATCGTATTAACCTGCTCGTTACAGGGATTATGATTTATACAATGGATACAAGGTAGTTATGCACGATTATCGTGGTACAACACTTTATCATAATTTCAGGGATTATAGAGTAATATATCACAAAGGATACAGGGGTAATACACAAAGAAATATCGGTGAAAGACCTGTAAGTAGAAATTCACATCTAAATGCAATCCTCAAAGCCATATTGTTAACAGACAGGTTCCGATTATAAAACGGAATGACATTAAACGAAATAATCAAAAAAACAAGAAAATAATAACAATCGCAAAGTCGATCGCAATTACGACAAAACAAGAAAATAATTATTAAATAAATTAAAAACGAAAAAAATGAAAACAACAATTTTATCAATTGCAATTCTTTTAATACTTTCATTCACAAATGTTTCGGCACAACATGAAATATATTTTGAAGGTCATGGTAATACTCTAAACCTGGGTTTAGGAATTGGAGGATATTCAAGTTATTACGATAATGTAGGTTACACTTTACCTGTATTAAATGTAAACTACGAATTTGGTCTTGCTAAGAATTTTACTCTGGCTCCATTTATTACTTTCTATTCGTATGCCGACAATAACTATCGCACGTATGTTACACCTATTGGTGGAAAAGGTACATTTTATTTAGACGATATTCTACACGCTGGTTCGCATTGGGATTTTTATGCTGCTGGTTCTCTTGGATTTGCAGTTGTTAGTACAAGATGGGATTCAAATTATAATGGCGACAGAACGTATTTTCAGTCAACAGATCCTTTGTATCTCGATTTTCACATAGGAACAGAGTATCGCATATCACGCAACCTTGGAATTTTCCTTGATTTATCAACAGGGATTTCGACCATCGGAATTGCTTTACATTAAAAATACTATGGGTCGAAAATAAATAAATTAATCGATGCTTTTAAAAATCTGACTTCAGAAAACAGAAAGCAATTATATTCAATTATATAAAAAAAAATGAAAAAAACTATTTTTTCAGTATTTGCCTTAATATTAATGGCAAATACTATGACAGCTCAAGACGGCAGTATTAATTCAAGTGATAAAATTCATATTGGATTAAAAGCAGGTATAAATTATGCAAATATTTACGATTCAGAGGGTGAGAAGTATACTGCTGATGGAAAAGTAGGTTTGGCAGCAGGTGGATTTGTTAGTATTCCATTAGGCGAATTATTTGGAATTCAACCGGAAATAATGTTTTCGCAAAAAGGGTTTCAGGCTTCTAGTAATATTTTAGGTAGTAATGTAACACTTACACGTACCACAAATTATATTGATTTGCCAATATTTCTATCCATCAAACCAAGCGAGATGTTTACAATTCTTGTTGGACCACAATATTCATATTTAATAAAACAAAAGGATGTTTTTACAAATCCAATAATAGATGTAGATGTGAATCAAGACTTTGATACTGATAATATTCGAAAAAATACATTATGCTTGGTAGGTGGTGTAGATTTTAATCTTAGCAATTTTGTGCTCGGAGCAAGAGTAGGTTTGGATATGTTCAACAATAATGGAGATGGAACATCAACTACTCCCCGTTACAAAAACGTTTGGGCTCAAGCCACAGTAGGTTTTAGATTATAGTCAGTTCCAAAACAAACTTAAAAAAACATTAAGGAGAAATTTGACAAAATTGTGCAGAAAAAAATCAAAGGAAAAGCGTGCCAAAAAGCCCTGAAATGTCAGGATAAAAGCCAAGTAAGCATGGTTAAATAATCATTAAAGTCGGGTGCAACTTAAGAAACTGACTCAGATTATCTACCCTTTCCCAAAATCAATTGATAACAGGGAAAGGGTAGTTTTTTTACATGAGAATTGCCTGAATTTTTAGCTGCTAAACAAACTAATAAAAGAAAACAACACACGAAAATTCTGTGAAGAATAACTCAAACCCAAAAGAAAAAAAATCGTTTTGGCATTTGATTCTAAAACATTCAACCGCAAGTGTGTTAATAATTTCACTATTAGCTCTTTGTACGATATATATCTGGAAAGAATTTGAAAATAAAAGACAAAATACAGTGATAATAAAAGCAGCTACCTTACAAATAGAAAATAATCAACAGGAGTTGCTAAAAGTTATTGCAAAACCACTTGTTTGGGATATTCGCTCAGAAATGCTTCGTGGAAATCTGGAACAAGCTGATTTACTGATTTCTGATTTGGTTAAAGAAAAAAAGCTTCATTTACATCCACCTTATTGCACTGAATGGAACCGTAATTTAATCGACCGATAAAAGTCTCGAAAAATAAAATATATAATAAGATTATAACTCAATTGATGGTAGTAGATTCACCTTCATTCATCGTTTTAGCCGACAAAATAATTGTAGTAGCTGCTCCCGTTATGGGAGTTGACAAACGTTTGGCAAAGATGGTTTTGGGTTACAAAACTGAGGAAATTAAACTCGAGTAAGTAATATATATTTCAACAAAAATGACCAACCATTTTAAAAGGGGTGAAATCCGAAAAACCTTATGAGTAGGAACATTAATAAAAACTACAAAAAAATGAAAACTTTAAAAACGCTCACAATTTTAGTACTTGTATTGATTGTTTCGTCGTGTGCTAATACCTCAAAATTTCCTGTTTCGGTTGTAACTCCAGCGGCTGATATTGTAGCCACCATGAAACATGACAAAAATGGTAACTATAAAATTACCATTACTGCAAAAAATCTGGCAGCAATTGAAAGGCTGAATCCACCAAAAAACGCTTATGTGGTATGGATTGTAACTGAAAAAGACGGAATTCGGAATATTGGAAAATTAATAAACAAAAATGTTCAAACTACCGGACTTGAAACTTTAACTCCATTTAAGTTCAAAGAAGTGTTTATTACTGCAGAAGATCAGGCGGATACAACCTATCCAACCGGACTCGAAATATCACGCACCAAATTCAAATAATGAGTGATTGCTGATAATATTTTATGTGAATTATATAACTCATATTTAGAATTGTGTAAAACATATTAGTTGTACTGGTATTATCTTTTCATTAATAAATAACCAAGTATTTACTAGTGTAATGTTAATTTGAAAATCCCACTATGTGGGATGTCCGCTTTGCTTCCATGTGCTGTTGTGTCCAGATTGTTATCGGGATAAAATGCTAAGCAGCAATACTATATTGTTTGAATCAAAACGTCATATTCGGCTTAACATAGCACTAGTATTCACTCAATTATCAACATTTTTCATATCTCATTTAAAAAATTGTTCAATTAGTTAAAGAATTAAATTATCAAGTAATTATTGCGGAAATTGACAAAAAAATATTATCTTTGCAACACTGTTTCATTTGTATCATAGTAACAACAAAAAGATATGACAGCTTTAGAAATATTAAAGCAGCACGAAATAAAAAAAACGCCTGCCAGAATGGCCATGATTAACGTATTGCTAGACAACAAATATCCTATGTCGGAAATGGATATAAAAGAGCGAATGGCGTATCTTTACGATAGAGTAACATTCTATCGCAATGTTCAAACTTTGGCTTCTGCGGGCATTATACATAAAATTGTAGCAGATAATACCACAGTTTGTTATGCACTAAATATTTGCGATCACGCCCATAATCATACAGCCGAATATGCGCATTTTTTTTGCGAAGCCTGTCATGCAGTAATTTGCATGAATCAAATAAAAATCCCACCTTACAAACTACCCAATGGCTATAAATTTGTCGATTGTGATATAATTATCAAAGGAACTTGTGAAAAATGCAATTTGTAAAAAATGTACAAAATAATATCTTTATATTGTCTTTTTTCCCTGATTTTCAATTTACTGTCGGCTCAAAGTTATGGGCGATTGACTGGCACCGTTATGGATGAATTTAATCATCCACTTGTTGGAGCATCTGTAATTTTGGACGGTGGAAAAAAAGGAACGTCTACCAAACGAAAAGGAGTTTTTCATTTTTCCAATTTACCACAAGGAAAATATGTTGTGAATGTTTCCTTTTTGGGCTACAAAACCTATATGGACACATTAATTATTGATACCAATAAAAATATATATATAAAATTATCTCCCCTTTCCAACTTACTGAATGAGGTAGAAGTTGGTCAACAATTGATAATGAGCCGCAAAAAAGAAAATTCTTTGTCAGTAGCAATGGTAAATCAAGCATTTCTGACAGAAAACAGGGCGGGAAGTCTAATGCAAACTTTGAGCCGATTGCCTGGTGTAAGTTCCATGGATATTGGCTCCGCACAATCCAAACCAGTGATTCGAGGGCTTGGTTTCAATCGCGTGGTTGTAACCGAAAATGGTGTGAAACACGAAGCGCAGGAATGGGGTGCCGATCACGGACTAGAAATTGACCAGTTTACCATAGAGCGGGTAGAAGTTATCAAAGGTCCGGCATCGTTGATGTACGGTGCCAATGCCATAGGGGGCGTTATTGACCTAAAACAAATAGCAACTCCTGTAAAAAATTCGCAAGGAGGAACTATTTTACTCACCACACAAACCAACAGTAATTTGTATGGAATGTCGGCAAAGTATTTTAATCGCAAAGATAAAATTTATTTCAAAATGCATCTCTCACTGAGCGAATATGCTGATTATAAAGTACCTACAGACAGTATTGAATATATGTCGTATTTTTTTAAACTCCAAAATAATAAACTGCGAAATACAGCGGGAAAAGAACAAAGTGCTGGCGTGACGTTGGGATATTTGAACAATGGTTTTTCGAGTCATTTGAGCGTTTCGGATGTGTTTTCGAAAAGTGGTTTTTTTGCTAATGCACATGGACTGGAAATCCGCAATTCGAGTATAGATTATGACTCTTCGATGCGCGACATTGACCTGCCATCGCAACAAGTAAATCATTTAAAAGTGCTTAGCAACACTTTATGGATGATAAAAGACTATAAACTAAACATAGATTTTGCATTCCAGAATAACTACCGACAGGAATTTTCGGAAGCGGTGTCGCATGGATATATGCCAACACCCGCCGACTCGCTGGAACGACTTTATAACAAAAATACCTGGACGGGAAATGTGCGTTTCGAATTTCCAAAACATGGAAAACATAATTTTACCTCCGGCTTAAACAATGAATTACAGCAAAACAAAATTGATGGTTGGGGATTTATTTTACCTGCTTATCAGAGCTTTACGAGCGGAATATATGTGCACGACAAAATCTACTTGTCCGACAAATGGATGCTAAATGCTGGACTTCGCTATGTTATTGGAATGCTAAACACCGATGCTTATCAAGACTGGTATGCCACACCGCAAACTAACGGCAGCAATTTGTACTTGCAACGCTCTGTTCCGCTCAGCCGCACTTTTGGAAGTCTGAGCTGGGGAGTGGGTGCCACTTATGTAAATCAACTATTTTCGGCCAAAATAAATGCTGGTAAAAGTTTCAGAATGCCAACAGCAAAAGAGCTGGCATCGAACGGAATAAACTACCACATGTACCGCTACGAAAAAGGCGAAACAGCACTTCATGCCGAACAATCGTACCAATTGGATACGGAGCTGAGCTGGAAATGGAAAAAACTTACCATCGAAATTTCTCCATTTGTAAATTATTTTCCCAACTACATTTACCTAAATCCCACTTCGGACTATTACGAAGCGCAACAGGTTTATTATCACAGCGAAAGTAAAGTGTTTAGAACTGGAGGAGAATGCAGCATTGCGTATCAATTTACAAAACAATTTCAAATGGCTATTGATGCCGAATATGTTTATTCTATTCAACTATCGGGACAGAAAAAAGGCTACACTTTGCCATTTTCACCACCTTTGGCCACGGTTATTAGCGCAAAATATTCACCCAACATCAAGGGTGTTTTTGAACATACAAACATTGGCATAGACTTAAAACTGGTGGCTGCTCAAAACAGCATTATTCCTCCCGAAAAGAAAACACCTGGTTACGTACTCGTAAACTTAACAGCAGGAACAGGAATAAAGGTTGGAAAACAAGTAATTCAACTAAACGCACAGGCACATAATATCTTAAATACCAAATACTTTGACCATAGCAGTTTTTATCGTTTATTAGAAGTGCCCGGACAAGGACGAAATTTTGTATTGAACTTACAATTTGCATTTTAAAAAATACAGTGAATTTACATCGAAAATATATTGGTTTTATAACTGCCATCTGGTTAATATCTGTGGTAGGGCTCGATGTGATTATTCCGTTGCATTTTTTTGTAAAGGAACACAAAACTACATCTTGCAATGCGGATGATAAGGATTGTTGTTCTGATCAAAAAAGTGTGGATTGCGATATTTGTGCTTTCGATTTATTTATTGGTTATCCGCAGTCCTTCAATTTTGCTATAAAACGCACAGACATTCTTCTTTATATTATTGAAAAAATATCAATTGAAATAATAATTTTCAAAACGCCTTTATACAGTCAGCTAAGGGCACCTCCTGCTATAAGCAATTTATTTTAAAAATTAGACTTTATTTCGATTAATATTATATATCGCTGTTATTCAGCGTGATTCT
>JACDZJ010000195.1_pt1 | contig 25655 bp, 28 predicted proteins | sample 7365721 | NCBI WGS metagenome assembly JACDZJ01 (sample SAMN15143480, study PRJNA637477) | pond metagenome | biome: freshwater wetland ecosystem [ENVO:00000243]; feature: pond [ENVO:00000033]; material: pond water [ENVO:00002228]; isolation source: pond water containing pink berries ... | reverse complement strand
ACCTCTATAATATTGTCAAAATTTTATAGGGTGTCCCAATGCGGAAAACAGGAGATATTAAAACAGATAGAATTTTAAATTCTATCTGTTTTTTGTTATCATATATTTGTTTGTCAAGCTTTTACAAACCACTTTCGTTTAAACCAGAAAGCCACATTAACCAATGCAATCATTACCGGGACTTCCACCAACGGACCAATAACTGCAGCAAAGGCTTCACCGGAATTTATTCCGAAAACGGCAATGGCAACGGCAATGGCTAATTCAAAATTATTGCTGGCAGCAGTAAATGATAAGGTTGTTGATTGCTCGTAAGTTGCACCTGCTTTTTTGCTCATAAAAAAAGAACTAACAAACATTATGACAAAATAAATAAGCAAAGGAACTGCTATCAACACCACATCCATTGGTATTTTTACAATATATTCACCTTTGAGTGAGAACATAACCACAATGGTAAAGAGCAAGGCAATTAGCGTTAACGGTGATATTTTTGGTATAAACTGAGTGTGATACCATTCCTTGCTTTTCACCCGTATTAGAATAAAACGAGTTAAAAAACCAGCAATAAAAGGAATTCCCAGGTAAATAAATACACTCTCAGCAATTTGACCTATGGTAATTTTTGAAACTGCATCACTGGTTGGAATGCCAAACCAAGCCGGAGCAATGGCTATAAAAAACCAGGCATAAACCGAGAAAAAAAGTACCTGAAAAATACTATTGAAAGCTACTAGCCCTGCTGCATATTGTGTGTCGCCTTTTGCCAAATCGTTCCACACAATCACCATGGCAATACAACGTGCCAGTCCAATCATAATAATTCCATAAACATAAGGTAAATTAGAATTATTCTCTCCCGGAAAAAATTTGAAAAGAAGTATAGCAAGCGAAAACATCAATACAGGACCGATAATCCAGTTTTGAACCAGCGACAATCCAAGAATTTTGGCATTACGAAATACTTCGCCCAACTCTTCGTACTTTACTTTTGCCAAAGGCGGATACATCATTACAATTAATCCAATGGCTATTGGGAGATTAGTAGTACCTGATGACATACTGTTCCAAAACACAGCAACAGAAGGAAACATCCAGCCTGAGAATACACCAATAAACATTGCCAGGAATATCCAAAGTGTAAGAAATCGATCTAAAAACTTGAGTCTTGTTTTCATTGAGTAAAGGTGAATCGGAGTGCGACTAAAAGTCGCACCCCGAATAATTATTCTAATTCTTTTATCATACAAACGGCGGTAGAAGGACAAATTGAAACAAATTCGGTGGAACTTTTAATACTTTCTGGAACTGCAGTACGATCGATATGCGTCCAGTTTATCTTTGGAAAGAATCCTGATGCAGTAGTAGTAAGTAAATAGAGATTTTTCAGTTTGTTTTTCTTAGCCCATGTTTCTGCTTCTACCACCAACCTTTTTCCGATACCTTGTCCCCGAAAATCGTTATTTACTGCCAGTGAGCGAAGTAAACCCGAGTAGTCATAAGTCTCCACTCCCACACAACCTATAACTTTATCTTTGACTATTGCAACAATAAATGTTCGCTCTCTGGTATCAAGGTCACTAACAGGCAGATTATTTGTCGAAGGTAGTTCAATGATTGCACTTTTTTCGTTTTCTGTGGCAATTGAATAATCAATACTACCAATATTGCTTTTCGTCTCATCAACAATATGAATGTAATCCGAATTGTCGATACCGGTAGAATTACCACTACACGAATATTGCACCTTCACCAAGCTATTCTTAGCAAGTTCAGTATATTGCTCGAGTTGCGATTTGTTTGAATTTTCTGAAATCATACTTTTGGTTTTATTTGCTTTATATAAAACTGATAGAAACCTTCTTTTATTTCGTCACGAACACGAATAAATTCGCTCCATATATATTCTTCATTACCTTGGGCATGGCTTGGGTCGTCATAACCCATGTGTAAACGGTGTTTTACCTTTCCAAAAAAAGCAGGACATGCTTCATTTGCACCTCCACAAACTGTGATTACATAATCCCATTCATCTTTGAGGTATTTTTCAACGGAATCGGAAGTATGCTGACTAATATCTATACCGGCATCTTTCATGGCGGCTACAGCTTTTTGATTGAGTTTGCCTGAGGCTTGTGTGCCGGCAGAACAAACGGTCAACGTTGAGTCTAAAGATTGTAAAAAGCCGTGTGCCATTTGGCTGCGGCAAGAGTTTCCGGTACAAAGAATTAAAACTTTCATAAAATGTTGATTTTATTATTTGAAAATAAGATAATTAACAATGGGTTTCACAGCTAATTTTGGACGATTTAATTTCGCTGAAAAACTGATCGAATTTATCCAGGTACTCGTTAATTGAAGAACTACACAAACAATAATTGATTTTCAATCCATTAATTTCTCCATTAATCAATCCCATATCCCGTAATTCTTTTAAATGTTGTGAAACAGTAGTGCGGCTTAGAGGCAGTTTAACGGAAATATCACCCGAAATGCAGGTTTTTGTTTCCGCCAGATACTTCAAGATAGCCAATCGGGCAGGATGTGAAATTACTTTTGCAAATAATGCTAACTCTTGTAACTCTAAATCAAATACTTCCGGTTTTATCATAATGTATATGTTTAATGTCGCAAACATACGTCATTATCTTGGATTGACAAAACAATTTATATTAAATTTTTATTACAAAAATATTAATGTTTATATCAATAGATAAAAAACAAAAACCGGAAGTTATCAATTATAACTTCCGGTTCAATAATTTAAGTGAGATTTATCAGGTTTTACTTCTTATTTTATCAAGTAATAAATTTAGTTGTTTCACTTCATCTTCGGTAAGATTTCCCAATAATGTATCAATTTTTTTTTCACACTCCAACATACTGCTTAATAACGCTAGACCTTTGTCAGTTATTTCAATCGATTTTTGACGACGGTCATTCTCATTTTCTTGTCGTGTAACCATTTTATTTACAAATAAACGGTCTACAATCCGACTCACATCAGAGTCTTTGTCGAGCATTCGCTCTTTTATAAAACCAATAGTAATGGATGATTCGGAACGAAAACCACGCAAAATACGTAACACATTATATTGCTGCTCAGTAATATGGTGTTTTTTTAGTTCCTGGAAAAAATCATATCCCAACTGTTTTGTTGTGTAAGTCAGATTAATTAATCCTTTGTGATATTCATTCCTAAAACGTCCTTTAATTTCGTCTTCAATCTGCATGTTTATTTCAATTTATATAGTTCAGGATTGCGAATAAATGCAACAATCCAAACTAAGATTAACACAACACTTGGCATAACAATACTCAGACCATTAGTCATGTGAAGAATGATAGCACCGCCCATATAGGCACTTAAAAGCAAAGCTCCATATTTATTCGTTTTTGGAAATAAGAACAACAATGCTGATCCAATCTCACCCAAGGCGATTATAACTCTCCAATCGGCTAATTTCATTTGTGCCATTTGTTCCGGATGAAGAAATAATTTACCACTTGCACTAAATAAATAAAGTGCGGTTAACTTACCGGCTATAACCCAACCAATAATTTTACTTGTTTTTGAAATTTCTGTACTCATAATCTTGTTTTTTTAAACTAATATACTGTTTGTAATTGAATATTAGCTGATTAATAATTGATTTATAATTTAAAGTTTATTATGCGAACCATCGCAAAATGCAACATTAGCCGAGTGTTTACAACCACACCAGGCCACTTTTTTAGTTTCGGTAATATCAATTTTTGTAGGTGCAAACGATGTTCCTTTGTGTGATCCATCACAGAATAGTTGATTACTACTCTTACCACAAGCACACCAATTGTAAGTGCCTGCTTCCATGTCTATAACATAAGGACTTTTTTTTGCAATTTCCGGCTTTTCCATTTTTTTAAATTTTTGCATGTAACGATACAAGTGGTGAATAATTTAGTTAATTTATTTTTTGAATTAATTTCGGCACAAAGATATGTTATAACATTATATATTACAACATATCTTGTACTAAAAAAACTTAACATCTTTCTAATTAATTGATATAATGTTTTTTATAAACTTCAAATAAAATATGAATCGACTGTATTTAGCCAGTGCTTACAGATTTCAGTCTTAATATTTATACATACTTTGTCAAGTGATTCAAATAAAAAATATTTAGTTTAACTTTGTAACGCTTATGAAATTCAAATCCCTAAAAAGAACTTTTTGAAAATTTTTGATTAATTTCATAAAAAAATAATTTCCGATGTTATATTTCTTTTCATTCAATCGTCATAGTAATAAATGAGCCAAGAACGATTTAAAGCAGAGATACTGCCCATACGCGACAAGCTTTTCCAAATAGCACATAAAATACTTGCAGAGGAAGAGGAAGCAGAAGATGCCGTGCAGGAGGTTCTTCTCAAGCTTTGGCACATACGCGATTCACTTCAGAAATATGAAAGTCCGGCAGCTTTTGCAACAACGGTTACAAAAAATCATTGTCTGGATAGATTGAAAGTTAAAAATCGGCAGGAATCGCTCGATGAAACTTATAATGCAAGAGTTGGTTCTGACAATCCGTATTTGCAACTGGAACGAAAGAATACCGAAGAAGTTATTCGGAAGATAATTGAAAAACTGCCACAACTGCAGCAAGAAATTATCAGGATGAAAGATATGGAGGAATACGAAGTGGAGGAAATTGCTGAAATTACAGGAACAAAGGTGGAATCAGTTCGAGTGAATCTTTCGAGGGCTCGAAAAAAAGTACGTGAGGAATATATTAAATGGACAACAGTATGAAAATCATGATGAAACATAAATTAAACTTCGATGAAGCTGACAAACTAATAGGTATGTACTATGAAGGTTTGACGACAGTAGATGAAGAAAGAAAACTAAATAAATTTCTTTCTCAATCCAATCTGCCGGAAAAATATAAACCCGAACAGGCTATCATGGGTTATTTTGTGCAGAAAAAACAAAAAGTGGTATTTCATTTTCAACCAACACTTCGTTGGGCCGGAGTAGCTGCTGTGATTTTGTTTTCCGCATTTGGTATTAATCGGTACTTGAATGAAAATCAAACAAATTTCGCATATATCGATGGTAAGAAAATAACAAATGTACAGGAAATAAAATCACGCGCTTTGGCAACATTAAGCGATATCAGTTCTAAAAATAATGAAGTTGAAGAGGGAATTAAAAACATAAATAACAGAGAGTTGATAGAACAACAACTCGAAGTTTTTTCAGGATTATAAAAATAAATCAATGAATCTGTCAATTGATGGATTGAAATATAAATTACTACAGATATGAGATCAATTAAAAAGTATTTAATTCTGCCACTATTGGTTGGATTTTCGATGATACCAACTTTGAAAGCTCAAAACGATTTGCAAATAAATAAGGCTTTTGAACAGTACGGTGAAAATAACGGTGTTGTAATGGTTGAACTAACAGATGAAATGTTAGATGGTTACGATTTCTCGTTATTTAAAAGTTTAACTATTAAAAATAACGCTTTGGCTGGTGATTTTATACGAAAATGCCTTCAAAAAGACCAGGCAGGAGCAAAAAAAGTGAAACAAGTGGTTTCAAATGGAGTTCCTACTTCTATTTACCTGCAACTTCCACGCAAAGGGCAATTGTACCGACTCATATTATTCAACGAAACCAACAATCCGGAACATAAAATAACGTTGATTTATATCGAATCGGAAAACGACTCGGAAGATATTTTGAAATTAATATTAAAAAAGAAATAAGTATAAACAATTAATAATTAGACACAATGAAAACTTACAATTTATTACTTTTGGGATTCGTAATTGGAATTTTACCCGTAAAAGCAGTTGAAAAAGCTCAGAACGACACCATTATCCATTTTAACAAGAAAGCAATTCATATCGAAGACAGTGTAGGTCAGATGAAAGTAAAAGTTTATGAAACTGATTCAATTCCTTTCAAACCACTTTATGAAGGGATTTTTAGCGATGGGAAAAGCTTTGAAAAATGGACAGTAATTGAAGAAATGGGTATTCAAATACCCTTTATGAACAAATCCAATAGAAAATCCCATCACAAGTATTCCATGGAACCACACTGGGCAGGAATTGGCTGGGGATTTGCCAATATATCCGATCAGAATTATAATCTGAACAATATAGCCAATGTTTCTATTAAATCGGAATCTTCCAACGAGTTCTTTTTCAATCTTATAGAAAAGATTCTGCCTATTTATCGAAACAATTTAGGATTGACCACCGGACTCGGATTTGATTGGCATAATTATTATCTGGATATGAATACCCATTTACTTGAATTAAATGGAATTACAGATGTTTATGATGCACCCACCGGAGTAAATTATGAATACAGCCGATTGAGAACATTTCATATAACCGTGCCTTTATTGCTCGAGTGGCAACCTACTTTTGGTAAAAACCACAAGTTTTTTGTTACGGCAGGTGCAATTGGCGGCGTTAATACTTATGCTTCTTTCAGAATAAAATATCAAGATTCAAATGGCAGAACAATTGAAGAAAATGAAAGTAAGGGTTTAAATGTGGCTCCGTTATCACTCGATTTTCTTGCCCAAATAGGCTATGGTTCATGGAGTATTTATGCAAAATATTCTCCTTATAGCATTTTTCAATCCCAAAAAGGACCGAATATAAGAGCAGTATCGTTGGGTGGGATATTGAGTTTTTAAAATAAATTGCAAATTAAAGTACAACTTTTAAATTCAATATCCTGTTGATATAGAATTAATTGAAATTGATTTTAATTCAAAAATAAAATTAAATCTGGCAGCAGAAGGTGGTGCTGTAATTATCATCAATAAACTATAAATATAGTATGGTTATATGATACTGATTGGCTCACACCGCTGTTGTGATTAAAAAACTGACAGCGGTTTTTATATAATTTTGAAGAAAAGTCAGTATCATTTAAAGCAAAATATTAACAATTTCTTATCGAAAACAGATGAAAAGTTTTTTTTAATAAAAAATTATACTTTCCTTTGCAGAATAAACATTTTGGGAATAAAAATGGTATTAAATTTTCTTGTAATCAATTTTAAAAAAAAAATATGAAAAAGAACCTTTTTAGATTTGTTTCTTTCGTTTTCCTGGTACTTTTTGCCATAAATGCCAGTGCCCAACAAGTTCAACCACTTCCAATTGACCCTATAGTCCGCTATGGCAAATTAGATAATGGACTAACTTATTATATCCGCGCCAATAAGGAACCAAAGCAACGCGCTGAGTTTTATATTGCTCAAAATGTGGGTGCAATCCTCGAAAATGACAACCAAAATGGTTTGGCTCACTTTCTAGAACACATGGCTTTTAATGGTACAAAAAATTATCCTGGTAAGGGCATTATTAACTACTTTGAAACCATTGGTGTAAAATTTGGTGCCAATATTAACGCATATACGGCTTTGGACGAAACGGTTTACAATCTTTCGGATGTGCCAACAGTACGCGAGGGCATTATTGATAGTGCTTTACTTGTATTGCACGATTGGTCAGGTTTTATTGCACTCGAAGGAAAAGAAATTGATTCCGAACGTGGAGTTATTCGAGAAGAGTGGCGTACCGGAGCAGGAGCTGACCGCAGAATGTGGAAGGAATCCAACAAACTTAAATATCCGGGTTCGCAATATGCCAAACGCGATGTAATAGGCGATACAGCAATTATCAATAACTTTACACATCAAACCATTCGCGACTTTTATAAAAAATGGTATCGTCCCGATTTACAAGCCATTTTGGTAGTAGGAGATATTGATGTAGACAAAGTAGAAGCTAAAATTAAAACAATGTTTGCCGATATTCCAAAAAAGGAAAATGCCGATGAACGTACAATTTATCCGATACTGAACAATACAACACCAATTGTTTCTATTGTGAAAGATCCCGAAGCTCGCATGACTCGCCTTGAGTTGGAATATAAACACGATGTATTGCCCGCTGAAGTGAAATTGTCGATAAACGGATATGTTTTAAGTGTAGCTAATTCACTTATTTCTACTATGATTGGCAATCGTTTTGATGAAATAACACAACAGGCCGATGCACCTTTTGTAGGAGCTTATGCCAATTATGGCGAATTGGTGAAATCATCCGATGCTTTCATATTACTCGCTGTTCCCAAAGAGGGAAAGGAACTGGAAGGATTGAATGCATTGATGCTTGAAGCTGAAAAAATTAAACGCTTTGGTTTTACAAATTCAGAATTGGAAAGAGCCAAAACAAATTTTCTGAAAGGAATGGAAAAAGCTTATAACGAACGTGATAACCAAAAAAACAAAGATTTGGTTACTGAATATGTTCGTAATTTTCTAAATCAGGAAGTTATTCCGGGTCGGGAATGGGAATACAATACTTCAAAAATGATGATGCCTCAATTTTCATTAGCTATGATAAATCAAATGGCAAAATCGTATGTCACAGATACTAATATGATTGTTTCGATAATGGCACCTGAAAAGGAGGCTGTGAAAATTCCTACCAAAGAGCAAATTCTTACTGCTATTGATTATAGCAAAAAAGCAGAATTGACAGCCAAGGCGGAAGAAGTTATGAATAAACCATTGATAAGTAAAATTCCGGTTGCCGGAAAAGTATTGAAAGTAGCTCAAAACAAATCACTTGGAACTACCGAATGGACTTTAAGTAATGGTGTGAAAGTCATTTTTAAACCAACTACCTTCAAGAAAGATGAAATTTTATTATCCGCATATAGCGAGGGTGGTATATCAAAAGTAAAAAATATCAGCGACGTACCTTCTGGTATGTTTGCCGATGGTATAGTATCTAATAACGGTTTGGGAGAATACTCACTCATTGAATTGAATAAAATACTTACAGGTAAAATCGCTTCAGTTAGTCCCGCTATACAGGAATATGAAGAAGGTTTTTCGGGAAATTCTTCGGTTTCCGATTTTGAAACTATGTTACAGTTAATTTATCTCAATTTTACGGCTCCACGGAAGGATGACAATGCATATACAGCCATGATGAATGGTTATAAAGCCAGTTTGGCTAATAGTGCCAGCGATCCGCGTAAAGCTTTTGGCGATTCGGTTGGAGTTCTTGTAACCAACCACAATCCACGGACTTTTATCGTGAATTTGAAAACTTTGGATTTGGTGAATCAGGATAAAGCATTAGCAATTTTCAAAGAACGTTTTGCTGTTCCTGCTGATTTCACATTCATTTTTACAGGTAACATTGATTTAAATAATGAAGGTGTGAAGAAAGCAATTTGTACTTATTTAGGCGGTTTGAATTCGAAAATGATTACCGAAAAATTCACCGATAATAATATTCGTAAACCAAAAGGAAAGGTTGAAAATGTTTTCACGAAGGAGATGAAAATTAAAAAGGCATCCAATTTTATTTTGTACAATGCCTCCATGCCTTATAATATTACAAATCGCACAACTCTTACCGCCATTGGTAGTATTTTAAATATTCGTTATCTCGAAAGTATCCGCGAAAAAGAAGGTGGTTCGTATGGAGTTCAGGTACGTGGTAGCATGAATAATACACCGATTGATGAAGCAACATTGTTAATGCAATTCGATACCGATCCGATTAAACAGGCTAAATTAATGAGCATTATTCATTCCGAAGTAGCTGAAATTATTGCCAATGGACCAAGAGCAGACGACTTGCAAAAGGTAAAAGAAAATATGCTCAAGAAATTTACCGAAGATCTGGCTGAAAATGGCTGGTGGCAAAATGCGGTTGAACGTTATTACCACGATAAAATCAATCTTGTGGACAACTACAAAGCTTCCGTTGAAGCATTATCACCCGGAACAATTCAAGCCACTTTAAAAAACATTGTTTCGCAGGGCAATCTGATAGAAGTGGTTATGAAACCAAAAGAATAGACCTTAATTTAATCAAAAAAAACGAAGAACAATTTGAAAAGTTGTTCTTCGTTTTTATAATACAAACTGTTTCCATTTTTTTTATGACAAAGAAACTCCTTTTATTTTTGAGAATATACCTACTATTTGTATGTATTTTTATAGTTGAAAAGCCTTTATTCATGCTGTACTATTATGATATTTACAAAGTTGTGTCAATACCCGATTTTATAGCTGTAACTTTTCATGGATTACAGTTAGATGTTTCCATGGCAGCTTATTTATCAGTAATTCCGGGATTATTGCTCATCGTTTCTGTTTGGGCAAATCCACAGATCATTAAAAGGATGTTAGCTATTTATTTTGCTCTTATTTCATTTATTATTTCCACCGTTTTTGTAGTCGATTTGGTTTTGTATCGTTATTGGGGTTTTAGACTCGACTCTACACCATTGTTCTATTTGCGTACACCAAAAAATGCAATGGCAAGTGCAAATTGGGTAAACAATATTATTGGATTGTTATTTATTATCTTGATTTCATTACTGTTATATTTTATTTTAAAACCTGTACTCAATAATTTTAAAAAGAATGTGGGAGCATTGAAAAATAAAATTATCATAACGTTAATTCTGTTGTTCGCAACAGCTGCGCTTTTTCTTCCCATTCGTGGGGGAGTAAGTGCATCAACAATGAATGTGGGAAAAGTGTATTTTAGCAACAAAATGGAACTTAATCATGCCGCTGTAAATCCAATGTTTAGTTTTTTTGAAGCACTCACAATGGAACAAAAGTTTGATACACAATTTCGTTATATGAAGCCTGATGATGCAAAAAATATATTTGCATCAATGGTTGATAAACCAATATATGACAGTATTCCAAGGTTATTTACTATAAAACATCCAAATATTATAATTGTAGTATTGGAGAGTTTTATGTCGAAAAATATGACCACACTTGGTGGACTACCTAATATAGCAGTACGGATGAATGAATTCTGTAAAGAGGGAATATTGTTTAATAATTTCTACGCCAATAGTTTCTGTACAGATAGATCTTGGGTGGCAATATTTAGTGGATACCCGGCTCAACCAAACACGTCCATTATGAAATATGCTCGGAAAACGCAATCATTGCCATCAATCCCAAAATCATTAACAAAAGCTGGTTACAAAACTGAATATTATTATGGTGGAGATGCCGATTTTACAAATATGCGTTCCTATCTGGTGTCAATGGGTATCGTAAATATAATTTCAGAAAAGAGTTTTCCATTAAAAGAAAGAACAACCAGTTGGGGTGTTCCCGACCATATCGTATTTAATAAATTAGATTCCAATCTTCATAAAGCTCAAAAAGAACCATTTATAAAAATTGTTCAAACGCTTAGTAGTCATTTACCATTCGATGTTCCATTTTATAGACTCAGCGACCCATACCTGAATTCGGTAGCATATACCGACAGTTGTTTGGGTGTTTTTATCGACCGTTTTAAACAAAAAAAATGGTGGAAAAATTCCATATTAATATTAGTCCCAGACCATGCAACCCGCTTTCCGGCAGGGTTAGAAAACAGTTCCATTGACCGGTATAAAATTCCATTGCTTATAATTGGTGGAGCAGTTAGAAAACCGGAACTAATTGAAACTTATGCTTCACAAATTGATATTTCCGCCACTTTGCTTAGTCAGTTAAATTTGTCCCACTCCGAATTTAAGTATAGTAAAAATATTCTTAATCCTGCTTCACCACATTTTGGGTATTTCACATTTCCTAATGGTTTTGGTATGATAACAGAAAAAAATCAGTATATTTTTGATTATGAATTAAAAAAAGCAATGTTGAATGCCGGTAAAAATGATGATAATAAGTTGAAAGCCGAAGCTTTTATACAAACATTGTATGATGATTTGGAAAATAGATAATCGATGGAAGCAAAAAAACAAAAATGTTAAATTTACTTTTAATTTCTATGCTCGTTAGAATCTCATTTTCATTTTATTATTGCGGTTTCAAACTGGTATTTTATTCCAAAAACAATAAAAAACAAAAATAATATGCTGAAAATTTGGCTCGTACCTACTTGTTTTTGTTATTTTGCACCCTTATTTGTAAATTGTTTATCTTAAATTGTTAATTAAAACAGTTATTATGCCTAAGAACCTTGTTATTGTCGAGTCGCCCGCTAAAGCCAAAACGATAGAAAAATTCCTTGGAAATGAATATCTAGTAATGTCTAGTTTTGGACATATTCGCGATTTGGCTGAGAAAGGAATCGGTATTGATTTCGAGAATAATTATGCACCCCAATATGCAGTATCAAAAGACAAGAAAAAGATAGTTTCAGCACTTAAAAAAGCAAGCAAGGAAGCTGAAATGGTATGGCTTGCATCGGATGAAGACCGCGAAGGAGAGGCAATTGCCTGGCACTTATTTGAAGAATTGAAATTGAAAAGTGATAATACTCGTCGCATTGTTTTTCATGAAATTACAAAAGATGCTATTCTACATGCCATCAAAACACCACGTAGTATTGATTTAAATTTAGTTGATGCACAACAGGCACGCCGGGTACTCGACAGAATAGTGGGTTTTGAATTATCACCCGTTTTGTGGCGCAAGGTTCGACCATCACTTTCAGCAGGTCGCGTTCAATCGGTAGCAGTTCGTTTGATTGTTGAACGTGAACGTGAAATTAATCAGTTTATAGCCGAAGCAACTTATCGTATTAGCGGCATTTTTAATTCGGTGGATAAGAATGGAATGCCCATTGAACTAAAAGCTGAGCTACAACAGCGATTTAATACTAAAGCTGAAGCACAAACTTTTTTGGAAAAGTGCAAAGAAGCTCAGTTTAACATTGATAATATTGTAACTAAACCGGCAAAAAAATCACCTGCTCCACCTTTTACAACCTCTACATTACAACAAGATGCAGCACGGAAACTTGGGTTTTCTGTTTCGCAAACCATGCAAGTGGCTCAGCGCTTATACGAAGCCGGTAAAATAACCTATATGCGTACCGATTCGGTAAATTTATCCGATTTGGCATTAGGTGCCAGTAAAGCTGAAATAATTAATATGGCTGGTCAAAAATACGTTCATATTCGTAAATTTTCCACCAAAAGCAAAGGTGCACAAGAAGCACACGAAGCTATTCGACCTAGTTATATGAATGCACATATAGTGGAAGGTTCATCACAAGAAAAACGTTTGTACGAATTGATTTGGAAACGTACTATAGCCTCACAAATGGCAGATGCAGAATTGGAAAAAACCTCAATTTTTATCAAAATCTCGGGCGTTCAACATCAGTTTGCTGCGTCGGGCGAAGTTATTGTTTTTGATGGTTTTTTAAAAGTTTATCTGGAATCGACCGACGATGAAAATGATACAGAAAACGAATCGTTGTTACCGGTAATGAAAAAAGGGGAAAAACTTTTACCACTCGAAATTGTAGCGCAGGAACGTTTCTCACAGAAACCACCACGATATGGCGAAGCAAGCTTGGTGCGCAAATTGGAAGAACTTGGCATTGGTCGTCCTTCTACTTATGCGCCTACTATTTCCACTATTCAAAATAGATTGTATGTCGAAAAGGGTGACCGCCAACCTGAAAAACGCGATTATAACGTATTAAAATTAAAAGGTGGAAAAATTACGGATCAAATAAAAGCTGAAAATACAGGTGTTGAAAAATCCAAACTATTTCCAACCGATATTGGCACGGTAGTAACTGATTTTTTAATAGAAAATTTTCCTGATGTTTTGAATTACAATTTCACGGCTGATGTTGAAAAAGAATTTGATAATATTGCCGATGGCGATATTAAATGGACTGCTTCAATAGATAAATTCTATAAAAAATTTCATCCAATTGTCGAAGATACCATGAAAAATTCTCAACGTCAGGTAGGTGAACGAATTCTTGGTGTTGATCCCAATAGTGGACGACAACTTTCGGTAAAACTTGGTAAATATGGACCTTTGGCTCAAATTGGCACAAACGAAGAAGAAGAAAAACCGATTTTTGCCTCATTGCGACGCGATCAATCTATCGAAAACATTAGCATGGAAGAAGCACTGGAATTATTCAAATTACCTCGTCATGTAGGAGAGTTTGAAAATAAATCTTTGACAATTGCTATTGGTCGTTTCGGACCATATATTCGTCATGATGGATCTTTCTACTCGCTACCAAAAACTGATGACCCAATGGAAGTATCTGCTGAACGTGCTATCGAAATAATTGAAGAAAAACGTGAAGTTGAAAAAAATCGGATTATAAAAACAATGGGAAAAGACGGTGAGATTCAAATTTTGAATGGAAGATTTGGACCTTATTTTACCTGCAACAAGGTAAATTATAAAATCCCGAAAGGGATTGATCCAATCTCGTTAACGCACGAAAAATGTCTGGAACTAATTATAGCACAACCAGATGCAGGGAATAAAAGAAACTTTTTGGAAGGAAAGCCAATTCAAAACCGGATACTGCAACCAAGCCAAAGAAGGAAGTGAAACCCAAGGCTAAAGCAAAGCCCAAATCAAAAAAATGATGGAGACACACGATTAATTATTCTAGTATTTTAAATATTTTTATTATTTACTTATTACTTTTTATCATCATGAAAAAGTTAATATTATTATCAACCCTTTTGCTGACATTCCAGGTTGTTTCTGCCGAAGTTCCATTTTCACTTACCGAAGGCGAATGTGCTTTTGTGTATTCTTTGCCAAAAACTGAACTTTGCATTGAACTTAAAATTGAAAAAGTGACCCATAAGCCAGGAATGTTTTATCGTTATTCTGAACGGTATTTGGCAACTAATAAGGTTATTACTCAAGAAAAAAATATATATCGCCTGAAAAGTATTGAGGTGAAAACACGTGCCATTCCGGATGTAAATCGAATTTTTAAATTTATCTCAACTAATTATAAGCAAAATCATTTAGCGGTGAATTACCAGGGTTTGCTTTGTGGTGTGAATGTTCCAATTACAACTGATCTTGTTTTGCAAAAGAAGGCTTTTTTGCCATATACGGAAAAATTACTCTCTTCAACTTTACTTCCTTTGGGCGAAGAATATATGATGGCCGGTTCGGAGGCAAAATTAGCCGAAGGAGCTGCAAAACAAATATATCGCATTCGGGAGAGTCGCTTAAGCTTACTAACTGCAGATGTAGAGCGATTACCTGCCGATGGAGCTTCGTTTTCATCAATGCTGGAAGGATTGAATATAAAAGAATGTGAATTGACAGAACTTTTTGTTGGGAAAATAACTACAGAAACACAAACTCAAACTCTTTATTTGATTCCTGATTCGGTATTAAAAAATAAAGTCATTTTTCGGTTTTCTGCTCTGAGAGGTATTGTTTCGAAAGATGACTTAAGTGGTGTTCCATATTATATAAGTATAATACCTACAATAATAAAGATTTATGAACCTGAATTAAAAGAAAAAAAGGAAAAAGCAGGGCTTTATTCTGTATTACCAGCATCAACTCAGGTAACATTGGGAGATGGAAAAGAAATTTATTTCGAAACTCAACTATTCTTACCACAATTCGGGAAAATTATCCCAATTTCCGAAAATCTATTTAAACAACCAGACTTGAAAATCCGAATCGATTCTCAAACAGGAAGATTGTTGAGTATTGAATAGACGTTAATTTATGCTATGATACCCTTGAATTCTGAAATTCATTTTTAAAGTTTAAAATTTGCTGTAAACAAAGTCAAAATGTAACCAAAATTTTTTTTGCAAAAAAAAAAGCCTACCAAAATAAATTGATAGACTTTTCCGATGTTAAAAACGTGATTTAGCAAATACTAAATTACTTTGACATTTACTGCATTCAATCCCTTTTTGCCTTCTTGCAAATCAAATTCCACGGTATCACCCTCACGAATTTGATCAATTAAACCTGAAATGTGTACAAAATGTTCTTTGTTTGAACCATCTTCGCTGATGAATCCAAATCCTTTAGATTCATTGAAGAATTTTACTGTTCCTTTACTCATTGTTAATGTTTTAAATAATTATTGAGTCGCAAAGATAGTGCATTAAAATTAAAAATCACTATTATTTACAAATTAAATATATTTTTTTTTGCGAAAATTTTATCTTTTTGTCTTTTTTCAATTGAGTAATACGTTAAAATTATAGTTTTCAGTATGTTATTCGTATTCTTAATCATTTCGTATATTTGCTTATTTTAACAGATACATAAAAGAAAATCAGCAGTTTAATTGCTTTTTAATATAAACAGAAAATTAAAAAAGTTTGTCAAACATTTAATTTGACTTCAATTTCATTCTTGCAATATAAGTAATGATATTTCGGGGTGCTAGGCGAACTGAAAATACCAACACTTTATTCATAAAACCGTGAATGACAACAATTCTTTCTTTCATCATCATGTTATAACCATATTCTGCTACCTCTTTTGAGCTTGCAATTTGATTTCCCTTGAATAAATTACTGTTTTTTAAATCAGCAGCAGCCTGAAAACCACTTTCGGTTGCACCTGGGCACAACACCGTTACAGTAACTCCTGTTCCTTTCAATTCGTTGGCTATGGCTTCCGAAAAACTTAAAACAAAAGCTTTGGTGGCGAAATAAACCGACATTGTAGGTCCGGGCTGAAATGCTGCAGTAGAAGCAATATTCAATACTTTGCCAAATTTATTTTTTATCATATCGGGCAAAAATAAATGGGTTAAATGTGTTAAAGCTAATACATTCAGGTTTATCATTTCCGATTGTTTTTCCCAGTTTGAATCGGCAAATAATCCGAAATCGCCAAAGCCGGCATTGTTTATCAAATAATCAACCCGAATTTTTTGGACTGACAATTCAACAAAAATTGCTTTTGCAGCGTCTTTTTTCGTTAAATCTTTTCCAATGTTGTACACCGAAATGCCAAATTGATTTTCCAATTCTGATTTTAGTGCATCAATTTTATCTTTACTACGTGCAACCAAAACTAAATTATCACCCTTCGAAGCGTGTATACGTGCCAACTCCATCCCTATTCCGCCTGAAGCTCCTGTTATTAATGCTGTTTTATTCATTTTTCTAATTATTTATTTGGTTATTATTCACAATAGTTCATTATAAAAAAAATTTGAACGCAAAGCAGCTAAGTTGCAAAGCCGCAAAGAAAAACTGAAAGTTTTTGTCTTAGCGATCTTTCTTTTGTTGTTGAATATAAGGTGTTTAAAACTTAGCGGCTTTGCGTTTACTTTTTATTCTGAGCAAAGTCACAATCAGTTAAATTATGCTTTGTAAAACCATATTAATCAATTCGATATGACTTTTTATATCGACCCATTGTATTCATGAAACAGATATAAAGCAAAATTGTTTATACATCATCAACCGGATTTTCAGGTGTTTTCAATATTAATTGATAAAACACCAAATCCAACCATTTTCCAAATTTAAATCCGGCTTGTTTTATTAAACCACAAAAAACAAAACCCTTATTTTCGTGAAGATGAATACTCACTGTATTAGAAGCATCAATTGCGCCTATAAGTACTTGATAATCCTGGTTTTCGGCTAATTTAATGATTTCTGCAAACAGTATTTTGCCTAAACCGTTTTTACGTTTATCTGCACGTATATAAACCGAATGTTCCACCGTGTATTTATATGCCGTACGAATGCGAAAAGGTCCATAAGTGGCAAATCCCAACAAGGTTTCAGTTTCATCATAAGCACCAACAATCGGATAATTCCCTTTCAATTTGTCTGAATACCAGGCGTTCATCGTTTCGATGGTGCGGATTTTATAATCATACAAAGCAGTTGAATTGAGTATTGCTTCATTGAATATTTCCAGAATTTCGGGCAATTGTTTTTCGGAACAAGGTTTTAATTGTATTACCATATTTATTGGTTAATGGTGAAAATTAAGAATCAGTTTCACTATCCTTCCTGTTTAGTAATGATTTTGTGCGATTTGTGTCGTTTTACATTTTTTTTCTGATAATGATTTGAGAGCACGCTGATGCTTCCATCCACTTCCAGTATTGCTAAATCCACTTCTTTAACACTAGCTACACTATGTTCCCTCACTGCTTCCATCAGTTCATCTTCCGTAATTTTTGCTTTTTTAAGATGCGATGAAATGATTTTTCCTTTATAAATCAGCATGGTAGCATCACCTTCTACAATTTTTCCAAACTTCGGAAAGCGATATTGAAGATACTTGAGAATGTAATTAACTACAAACAAAGTAGTTGCAGCCACTAATCCTCCACTGAGTGAAGCATCCGGTCCCACCATTGCATTTTGTACGGCATTGCTGATAAGTAAAATAAATACCAAATCGACCACTGAAAGTTGTGCGAGTTCTTTCTTCCCAAAAAGACGAATGGCAATGACGATAAATAAATAAACAGCCAAAGTACTGCCAATAATGCGGAGGTAATTGTTGCTAAGTATTTCTTGCATAATAATATATGTAGATTTATTGAGTTATTGTAAAAGTGATGCTAAACCATTCCTTAATCCATTTCATTGTTTCGTCAACCGCTTCTTTGCGAGGTGTGTGTCCGGCATTGGATATTTCTGTAATGCTTACAGAAGTCTTAATTTCCTGTTTTAGTATATTTAATTGTTCAATGCTACCAAATTCATCATTTTTGCCCTGAAATGCAAGAACAGGACAGCCAATGTTGTGAAGCATTGGCACTATGGTCCAATTTGCAAAATAATCACTCAGCCAGGTTTCGTGCCACAACCTAAATAATTCAGCAGTTTTGTTGCCATGAAATTTTTCCAAACTGGCAAGTAATGATGACTTTTTCGCCCGTTCGCATGTGGCTCTTACAGCTGCCTTACCCGAATCTTCGATAAAACTATGTGCGCCTTCAAGTATCAAACCTTTCACACGCTGCGGATAAAGCGAAGCTGCAATCAGAGCAATTGTAGCGCCATCGCTGTGTCCGTAAATGATTACATTTTTTATATTACACGTATCAAGCACATTTATTAACTCTACTGCTTCGTCCTGCAAATAAAATTCGGAACGTTGTGTGATGGAGAACGGAGAGGATTTTCGATATCCCCGCCGGTCATATACCAAACCATTAAGTCCACTTAGTTTTACCAATGATTCCGGAAAATCTTCCCACATCTCAATACAACCTCACGAGTCGTGAAGAAACACCAAAGTTGCCATTAAATCATCCGCTTTGAATTGATTAATTGTCTTGGCATAAATTTGATAATCAGGTTTTTGTATAAAAAATGTTTCCATTACCACTTGTTAATTATTATACGGACAAATGTAATAATAAAAAATCAAACAGCAGGTTAAGTAGCACATTTCAACTAAAATGAATACCTTTGTTGAAAGTTTTAAATATTGATAGCAAATCGCAGTTTTTTTATTTTGAAAATATGAATCAAACGATATCATGGAAACAATCTGTAGTAAAAGCTTCAAGCTCATTAAATTTGGTCAGTGATGAAACAATTAAATCGGTTTTATTAGCACTTGCAGACGAAACGTTGGCAAAAAGTGACCTGATTTTGAATGAAAATGCCAAAGACCTGGCAGCTATGGACAAAGTAAATCCAATGTACGACAGACTATTACTGACAAAAGAACGAATTGAAGGTATAGCCGCCGATATTCGGAATGTGGCTTCCTTGCCTTCGCCGCTTGGTAAGATATTGATGGAAACCACCCGACCAAATGGCATGAAAATTTCTAAAATTACAGTTCCATTTGGTGTTATAGGAATTATTTACGAAGCACGCCCCAACGTAAGTTTCGATGTTTTTTCGCTTTGTCTGAAATCGGGAAATGCGTGTGTGCTAAAAGGTGGAACTGATGCAAATAATTCTAATTCGGCGATTGTAAAGGTTATTCAGTCAGTACTCCTAAAATTTGGATTGGATCAAAATACAGTAACTTTGCTCCCCGCCGGTCGTGAAGCTACAGCCGAACTTATGAATGCAGCTGGTACTGTGGATGTGATTATTCCTCGTGGAGGTAAAGGTTTGATTGATTTTGTGCGAGATAATTCACGTATTCCGGTTATTGAAACCGGTGCCGGTATTTGTCATACTTACTTTGACGAATTTGGCGATGCGGAAAATGGAAAAGAGATTATATTTAATTCCAAAACCAGGCGGGTAAGTGTTTGTAATGCAATGGATTGCCTGATAATAAATAAAAAAAGATTGGCTGATTTACCACAGCTCTGCGAAAAACTGGCTACAAAAAATGTAATAATTTATGCCGATGAAAAAGCTTATACTTTTTTGAACGGAAAGTATCCAACTGCTTTATTACAAAAAGCTACCGACGAAAGTTTCGGGATAGAATTTTTGGATTACAAGATGTCGGTTAAAACGGTCACTTCTGTACTAGATGCAGTTGAACATATCGCCAAATACAGTTCAAAACACAGCGAATGTATTGTTAGTGAGGATGAAAATAACATTACTTATTTTGAGAAAGTAGTAGATGCCTCCTGTGTTTATACCAATGTTTCCACTTCTTTTACCGATGGAGCTCAATTTGGATTGGGTGCAGAAATCGGCATTAGCACTCAAAAACAACATGCACGCGGACCAATGGCATTGGCTGAATTATGCTCCTACAAATGGATAATTAAAGGAAATGGACAAATAAGAAACTAAAGGGCAAATACTAGAAATAAATCAATTATTACTTGACAACATATCAAAAAGAAAAAGAAAAGAAAAAGAAAAGAAAAAGAAACGAAAAAAAACAATTAATGATTCTATTGAGAAACATTTTCGTATTGAAAAAATCTTATTTTATAACGAACCAATGTAATGGATATTCAACTATTTATTCCTTGCTATATCGATCAATTGTATCCCAAAACCGGATTTAACACTATAAAAGTGTTGGAAAAAGCCGGTTGTCGAGTGTATTACAATCCTGATCAAACCTGTTGTGGACAACCTGCATTTAACAGTGGTTACTGGCCAGAATCGGCAAAATTGGCAGAGAAATTCCTGTCTGATTTTAACTCCGAAATGCCCATTGTTTCACCTTCGGGTTCATGTTCCAGTTTTGTAATACATCATTACCACAAAGTACTGACACACAGCCCCGAATTACTTGCACTTCATGATGAAATGAAAAGTAATATTTTCGAACTTTCCGATTTTCTAGTATATGTGCTGAAAGTAGAGAAACTTGGTGCAAAATTTCCACACAAAGTTACTTTTCACGATTCCTGTTCTGCATTACGTGAATATGGTATCAAAAATCAGCCCCGCCTATTGTTAGCGCAAGTTGAAAGTCTAGAATTGGTTGAAATGGAAGAGAGTGAAACCTGTTGTGGATTTGGTGGAATGTTTGCAGTAAAAAACAATGCAATTTCGACGGCTATGACTGCCAACAAAGTGCGAAATGCCATGGAATCCGGTGTGGAATACCTTATAAGTACCGAAGCTTCGTGTCTTATGAATATTAATGGCTATGCCATCAAAAACAAACTTCCAATACGTGGCATTCATTTAGCGGATATTTTGGCGTGTGGATATTAAACTCCAATAAACTTATTTCTAGGGGTTTACAAAATATTAAACATGTGTAACCAGTAATGGTGTATCGGAATGAAGTACCAACTTATAAGCCAAACCGGGATGAAACAATCGTGCAAAAATATTCCGCCTACGGGTATTAAATGCCAACACATCAATTTTTTGATTGGCTAAATAATTTTCCAATAATTCCAGATTATCATTGGCTCCAAGCAACGCATAATTTGTAATCAAATTTGGATAATGATTTGAAAAATAAGATTTTATGCCGGCAAGCATAACTTCGATCCAGGCTTCATTTTTATCCGAAGCATGCACAAAATACATTTCAAGTTTATCGGATGTAAAGAGTGAAATGACAAGGTCGATGGCAATTAAATCTTTTTGATCGAAGTTAGTCAGAAACGCAATCCGTTGTATTTCATTGGGCAATTGCATGTTCATTTGTATTGGCACTGCAAAAACCGGCGATACACATGATTCCATTACTTCGGCTGTAACACTACCAATCAATTCGTTTGTAAGTTTCTTTCCGTGGGTTCCCATAACCACCAAAGATGGTGTGTTTTTTTTGCAATAATCCAGAATTTGGTCTTCAGGTACGCCTTCTTTAAGCTCAAAACTAAATGATATGTCAGGAAGTTCTCTATTATCAATCCGTTTATTAATCAGATTGGTCATGTTCTCCACATCTGCTTTGGCAGAACTTATAATACGGTGCAGTAATTCACTATCACTGATACTGTACGTGCTCAAATCGTTGTTGGACGATATAGTAAATGCCGGACTGAAATAAACATGTAAAAATACAACTTCAGCAGCCAGAGTATCTGCAAAAAGAAAAGCGAAATCAATTACTTTTGGTACTTGATCCGAAAAATCAATTGGAATAAGTACCTTTTGCGTTATATCTTTGGGTTGATCTTGTTCCCAGGCACTTTCCATTTCTTCTACTATTTTCAGAGCGCAGGGAAGATCGCTTTCTTTTATGCGGACCCGAACACCAACTGCCATTTCGGGATGTTCCAGATTCAGATTATGAATAACAGTTTCAATTCCACTTTCCTCCAAAATGGCTTTAATCATTTGCGCACGTTGATAAGTGCGGATAGCGAGAGTAACTAATTTGTCGTCCATAATATCATATAATTGATTGGTTTACGAATCATTTTTGAAAAAACAGGAACAATTTTTTGCTGAATTATCGATGTGGTAAAGATAGTTATTATAACGGAATATTTGATTCAATTTAACAAAAATAATTATTGTGAGGAAAATATTATTATGGAAAATTGCTGGAAGAAGTTTGAAATGATTTTTCAATTCAATTGGTCATTATAATTTTCGAAAACTGAATAAGTTTCCGCTTTTCCATTTCATTATTCAATTCATTTTTTGTAAATTATAAATTAATGGAATCACAGAGAAAAATCGTATCTTTGTGTCCTAAAAAATAAGTATTACAGAACTTAAGTATTTATGAATTTTATTGAAGAATTACAGTGGCGTGGTATGATTCACACCATGATGCCAGGTACCGAAGAACAGTTAAAGAAAGAAATGACTTCGGCTTATGTGGGAATTGACCCAACAGCAGATTCGCTGCATATTGGTCATTTGGTAAGCGTAATGATGCTGAAACATTTTCAACGTGCCGGACACAAACCTATTGCATTGGTTGGAGGTGCTACAGGAATGATTGGCGATCCAACAGGAAAATCGGCCGAACGTAATTTACTTGGCGAAAAAGCTTTGCGCCATAACCAAAATTGTATTCAGAATCAATTAGAAAAATTCCTTGATTTTACAAGCGATACACCCAATGCAGCCGAAATGGTTAATAATTATGATTGGATGAAAGATTATTCATTTCTGGATTTTATTCGTGATATTGGCAAACACATCACCGTTAACTATATGATGGCCAAAGAGTCGGTAAAAAAGCGATTGAGCAGCGAATCGAATGTGGGTATGTCGTTTACTGAGTTTTCGTATCAATTATTGCAGGGATATGATTTTTTGCACTTATACCAAATTAAAAACTGCAAATTACAAATGGGTGGTTCCGATCAGTGGGGAAACATCACAACCGGAACGGAATTGATTCGCCGCAAAACAGGTGGTGAAGCTTTTGCGCTTGTTTGTCCGTTAATTACAAAAGCCGATGGCGGTAAGTTTGGAAAAACCGAAAGTGGAAACGTATGGCTCGACCGCCGTTATACTTCGCCGTATAAATTTTATCAATTTTGGTTGAATGTAAGTGATGCCGATGCTGAAAAATATATCAAGATTTTTACAGCTATTGGCAAAGAAGAAATTGAAGTATTGGTAGCCGAACATACCAAGGCTCCTCATTTACGGATTCTTCAAAAGCGTCTGGCACAAGAAGTTACTATATTGGTTCACTCGTCGGAAGATTACCAGGCTGCCGTAGAAGCTTCCAATATCCTATTTGGAAATGCAACTTCTGAGGAATTAATAAAATTGGACGAAGAAACACTTTTAGCCGTTTTTGAAGGCGTTCCTCAATTTACAATTTCAAAATCATCACTCGAAGTAGGTGTTAAAGCCATCGATTTATTGACCGATTCAGCTTATGTATTTCCTTCGAAAGGAGAAATGCGCAAATTGGTACAATCGGGTGGGGTAAGTATCAACAAAGAAAAGCTCGAAAATCAAGATGAAATATTGAATACTTCAAGACTACTTATCAACAAATATTTATTGGTTCAAAAAGGCAAAAAAAATTATTATTTGTTGATTTCTGAATAACCGATAACCAATAAATTCGGAATATATTTGCAAAAACGTTTTGCAAAAAAGAAAAATAATGGTATCTTTGCACCGCTTTTGAAATACAAAGTCCAACAATTGTCTCATGGTGTAATGGTAGCACTGCAGTTTTTGGTTCTGCCTGACCAGGTTCGAGTCCTGGTGAGACAACCAAACCAAAGTAATCGATTGATATTCAGAAATGAAATTCAATCGATTTTTGTTTTCAATTATTTCCTTTGTTTTAAAGGTTTTTTTTTGTAATTTTGCACTTTAAAATTGTCTTATGGTGTAATGGTAGCACTCCAGTTTCTGAATCTGTCAGTCAAGGTTCGAATCCTTGTGAGACAACAATTTGAATCATAGAACGTCTGATTATCAAATAAATAGTCGGACGTTTTTAACAAAGGGGACAAATAAGGGGACATTATGTAGAAAAGTATATGTCTTTTTAATGTTTTGAGTATCTGAAAAATAAATTATATCTTTGTATCACTTTCCTACGGTTTGCCGTTGGTGGGTTAAACACAGTTTGGCGGTCGGGGTGGTTCTTGACCGCCTTTTTTTGTCACTTCGTAACTCTTAAAATAGTTTCGACTTATCTACCTTAATTTGAATTAGGTGCGTTCCAATTCTAATATCATGATGATGATATAATCTTTTCCTAAAATAGACTTGTACTCCATCTACAAAAACATCTGTCCCATTCAGTTCGTATATCCAGTTTTCATTTTCAAACAATAACAGGATTGCATTTTTTCTACTAATGTTGTTGTCCAAAAATGAAATTTCATTTTCATATCCATCTCTTCCAATCGGAATAATTGACTGATATGTTTTTACAAAATCTTCTCCATCAATAATAATTTCGTAGTTTAAATTCTTTTTCGGGGCTTTTGTTATCGAATAATGACAAAACAATAATTTACTATAATTCTGACTTTCAATAAATTTTCAAAGAAATTTTATCAATAAAAAAACCCCCTCACTATTTGAAACGGTTCTTTTCTATTGTAATACATTGTTCTTATCAATTGAATGTTTCACATACTGCAATACTGTTTTGTAGTTGTTTTAAAAGACCTTTAGCCTGATCTGTTCCAATTCTGAATATAAGTTTATCATCTAATACTAAAATTGTTTCAAACTCTTGTATTTCTCCACTGCTGCACATTGGTTGAACTGGTTGAATTGATACTAATTCTCCTTGAAGGGTTTCTAAAAAGTGTACTTTTGCTGTTGCTGGAAATTTTACTTTTTGCATAATGGTTTTGTCTTAATTGATTCGTTTATGTGAGTTATTGGTTTGCATTTGTTTGATATTTTCAAATGTTGGTATTGAATTTTCATTGGTATAATAAACGACATATATAATTACGCATATAATTTGTGTCTTTGCAAACAAAAACAAAAACAGCAAAATGCAAAGATTAGAATTAAACTCAGC
>JACDZJ010000194.1_pt1 | contig 25879 bp, 26 predicted proteins | sample 7365721 | NCBI WGS metagenome assembly JACDZJ01 (sample SAMN15143480, study PRJNA637477) | pond metagenome | biome: freshwater wetland ecosystem [ENVO:00000243]; feature: pond [ENVO:00000033]; material: pond water [ENVO:00002228]; isolation source: pond water containing pink berries ... | reverse complement strand
AATCCGGCCAGTAATTCCAGGGAGGAATCCGGCCCTGTAAATCAGGGAGCGGCAGTGCGAGGAAACAACTGGGAGAGAGGACTTTTTGTCAAAGGTTCCGGAATGGCGGGATTAATTGGCGCGTCTCTTGGACAAGAACCACAAGGACCCCGCACGGCGAGAAGATAGAGCCAGTTTTTTGTGCAGGGGACACTGCTTTTTGCGCCGGAGGGAAGCCCCGTTACAGGAGCCAGGGGATATAAAACGGGGCGATAAATGAAACGAAGATTGCCGACAGGGCCATGGCCACCCCGGCCATGGCTCCCAGAAGTTGTCCTTCCCGGAGGATCGTGGCCGTGCCCTGGCCGTGGGCGGCTAGTCCCATGGCCAGCCCTCGGGCGACGGGGGTGTTGATTTTACACAAGGAGAGGAAACTGGGGCCGATCATTGAACCCAGCGTACCGGTAAAAACCACAAAGGCAACGGCTATGGCCGGATCGCCGCCGATAATCCGGGAGATTTCGATGGCGATGGGGGCGGTTATGGATTTCGTGGCCATGGAGGTCACGAGCAAGACATCAAGCCCGCTCATCCGGGCCAGCACAACGGCGGTGGTGACGGTGGCTATGGAACCGCAGACAATGGCCAGCAGTATGGGAAGGAGCATTTTGCGCAGAAGCTGGCGGTTCAGGTACAGCGGCAGGGCCAGTCCGACGGTGGCCGGGCCCAGTAAAAAAGTCAGAATGGCCTTGCCCGGCTTGTACTGTTCGAAGGTGATGCCCGAAGAAACCAGGACAAGGATGATGACCGTCGTGCTGATCAGCAAGGGGGTCAAAAACGGTTTTTGTATCTTTTGACAGATTCTCAGGCTGATCAGATAAATGCCGACGGTGAGCACTATTGTAAACACTGTTATGGCTGTCCCCTGCATGTCCACTACTCCTTTTCCTCTTTGTTGCTTTTGCTGAAAAGTTCAACCACTCCGCCCGTTGCCAGGAGTGCAACCAGAGTGCTGAGCACCAGGGGTAGAAAGAGCAGGTGCCCTTTTTTTATGAATAAATCCCCCCATTGCATCAATTCCACGGCAATGGGAATAAAGAAAAAGGAGAGATGCTTGAGCAGGGGATTGACTGCCGCCGACAGCCACCGTTCCTTGATCACTCCCAGGGACAGGAGGACAAAGAGGATCAGTATGCCCAGCACGCTGCCCGGCAGGGGGATATGGAAATACTTTACGATCCAGGTCCCCAGAGAGTAAATGACCCAGAGTAGAAATGTCTGTGCCGCGATTGTCACTAAATTTTTCAAAAAAACACCTTTCCCGTGCCGCGCCTCCTTTCGGATCGCGGCGTCCTTGTTCCAGTCATACCCTCCACCGGCGCGATACCGTGGAATTCCCTCTGACTCAGCACTCTAACCGGACTCCATTTTTTGTCCATCTTATTTCCAGATCAGCATTGGAGGTGGTATTGAAAGGGTGGACACTTCCCTGATGGCGGGGCAAGGGTTGCTTCCGAAGCTGTCCTCTGCCCCAAAGAGGACGGGCTCCCGGCCCGAATTCAGTGCATCTGCGGTCAAGGAGATGGCGCCAGGGGAGGGCGGTATGCTCCAGGCCAGAGGGGTCATGGCTTTTCCTCTGCACCCGGCCAGCCCTGTTCTGCTCCATGCGTATAAAAAATTAGGGTGACGCCGGGAATTCAACTCGGTATCATGGGCCCTTGGCTCCCCTGGTCCGCGTTCTGGACACTTACAGGGCTTGCCATGGGGGCGCTGGTCACGAGGTCCGGGGCCGTTTGAAAAAGGACGGGACCTCTTCTTGAGCCGGTTGATACCGTTTTTGGCGCAGTCCCCCATTTTTCCTTTCCCATTGCAAACAGCGAGGAACCATAGAATTTCATGCTGGCAAAAATACAAAGTGGCGCGGTGGCGGGGGTGGATGGCCTGGCGGTGGAGGTCGAGGTGGATATTGCCCTGGGGCTGCCGGTCTTTACCACGGTGGGTTTGCCCGATGGCAGTGTGCGCGAGAGTAAGGATCGGGTCAAGGCGGCGATCAGGAACTGCGGCTACGAGTTTCCCCAGCGCCGGATCACCGTGAATCTGGCCCCGGCGGATATCAAAAAAGGCGGAGCCGGGTTTGACCTGCCCATGGCCCTGGGGATTCTGGCGGCCACCGGAACCCTGGAGAGCGAAAAGCTGGGCCGCTATTGGGTCCTGGGTGAGCTTTCCCTGGATGGCGGGGTCCGGGCGGTGCGCGGGGTGCTGCCCATCACCCTGGCGGCCCGGGAACTGGGCATGGCCGGGATTCTTGTCCCGGAGGCCAACAAGATGGAGGCGGCGGTGGTGGATGGCATTGATGTCATTGCCATTGATACCCTGCATCAGGCCGTTGAGTTTCTCGCCGGCAAGCGGGAATGCCTGCCCTTTCATATCGATCCGGCCAGCTCCTTTGCCCGGTCCCGGCACTATGATGTGGATTTCAATGAGGTCAAGGGTCAGGAGCATGTGAAGCGGGCCCTGGAAATTGCCGCCTCGGGAGGCCATAATATCCTCCTCAAAGGGCCGCCCGGCTCCGGCAAGACCATGCTCGCCCGCCGTCTCCCCACCATCCTGCCCGATCTCAGCTTTGCCGAGGCCCTGGAGACCTCAAAGATCTATTCCATCCTCGGCCTGCTGCCGGAGGATATGCCGCTCATTGCCACCCGCCCGTTTCGTTCCCCGCACCATACCATCTCCGATGCCGGACTCATCGGCGGCGGCCAGATTCCCCGTCCCGGTGAGGTGTCGCTGGCCCATAACGGGGTACTGTTCCTCGATGAACTCCCGGAATTTAAAAAGCATGTTCTGGAGGTGCTGCGCCAGCCCCTGGAAGACGGCACTGTCACCATTGCCCGGGCCAATCTCAGCCTCAAATTTCCGGCCAGGGTGGTACTGGCGGTGGCCATGAATCCCTGTCCCTGCGGCTTTTACGGGGATAAGCGCAAGGAATGCGGGTGCAATCCGGCCCAGATTCACAACTACACCAGCCGGGTCTCGGGGCCCCTGCTGGATCGCATTGATCTCCACCTGGAAGTGGCGGCCTTGCCGTTCAAGGAGATGAGCGCCGAGCGGCAGGGCGAATCATCCGCCGATATCAAGAAGCGGGTGGACGCATCCCGCGAGGTGCAGCGGAAACGCTATGAGCGCCATGAGCGGCAGGGGCTGGTGTTCTGCAACGGCCAGATGGGGCCGAAGGATATCCGGAAATATTGCGTCCTCGACGCGCCTTCAACCAGGCTTCTGGAAAAAAGCGTGGAACAGCTTGGCCTGTCAGCGCGGGGCTATCACCGGATCTTGAAGATCGCACGCACCATTGCCGACATGGATCGCAGTGAGTCCTTGCAGCTGGGCCATGTGGCCGAGGCCATTCAGTATCGGCGTATGGCGTGAAGGCGGGGGAGATTCCCGGTCGTGACTTGAGAATTGTAGAGATTTCTTTATAAAAAGAAGAGCTTGCCGTTGCCACTGTCCATGATTGCCTCGGCGCCATGGGGCAGGGTCAGGTTGGCGACCCCATGCCCGAAGGGAAATCCGCCCCACACCGGAATCCCGGAGGCGGCGGTGAGTTGCAGAACCCGCTCCCATATGGCTTGGTGATGACCGATTTTTTCGTTGGTCTCCATCCCTCTGGTCAGGGAAAAATCACCCAGGAGAATCCCGGCCGGCTTCTGCAGTCTGCCCGTCAGCCAGAGCTGGGTCAGCATCCGGTCAATGCGGTAGAGTGGTTCACCCACATCCTCAAGAAAAAGAATCCGTCCGCCATAGTCCGGCTCAAAGGGGGTGGCGAGCAGGGAGAGCAGGGTGCTCAGGTTGCCGCCCATGAGGCGGCCCCTGATCTCAGCTCCTCCCCGGAGTATTTCCACCCCCTTTATTTGCAGGGGAACGCGCCAGTTCCCGGTCAGGCACTGATGGAATCGTTGCAGGGAGTCTTTGTCACTGGCGGCCAGGGTGGACAGGGTGGGCCCGTGCAGGGAAACAAGCCCTGCCTGCTGCAAGAGGTGGCTGTGCAGGACCGTGATGTCGGAAAAACCAATGAGGAATTTCGGCTGCTGGCGCACCTGGGTCAGATCAATCCTGGCGGCCATGCGCAGGCAGCCGTAGCCGCCGCGCAGGCAAAGCAGGGCCGAAATCTGCGGGTCGGCCCACATCCGGTTCAGCTCTTCCGCCCGGTTGACATCGCTGTCGGCCAGATATCCCTGCCCGGCCCAGAGCTCACGCGGGAATCTGGCCTCAAATCCCATCTCAGAAAGGATCTGGACTCCGGCCTGAAATCCCTCCAGATCACGGATCTGCCCTGCTGGAGCGATGATCCCGATGACCGCGCCGGGCTTGAGCGGGGCAGGGATGTCCGGCGGCATGGTCGCGTCAGCCATGGCTTGCTCCCGGGATATTGCGGGCATCAGCGGCACTGGTCTGATCCGGGTCAGCGTTGCGGCCATGGGTGGAAAGAAAATGGAGACCGGTGAGGGTGAGGGTGGGGTCAAGCTCGGAGATGGCCTGGCTGTAGGGGGCGATGAGGTGGGCCATGCCGCCGGTGGCAATCACCTTGCAAGTCCCCTGAGACTCCGGCATCTCCGCCGCGATGCGCGCAATCAGGCCATCCACCAGGGCCCCATAGCCATGGAGAATGCCGCTTTTCATGGCCTCGATGGTGGTTGTGCCAATGACCTTGTCCGGCCCGATGCTCAGGTCAATGGGCGGTAATTTGGCGGTATGGGCCGAGAGGGCCGCAAGGGAGATGCTGATCCCCGGCAGGATCAGGCCGCCAATAAATTCACCGCCTGCGGTCACGCAATCGAAGGTGATGGCGGTGCCGAAGTCAATAATCACCAGCGGGCATTGATATTTCTGCCAGGCGGCAATACCGTTGACCAGACGGTCGGCCCCGACCTCATCGGGATGCTCGGTGTGGATGGCCAGATGCTGCCGTATCCACTGCGCCGTCACCACCTGGAGCGGTTGGGCCAACTGGGCTGCAAGGTATTTCCGGCACCAGGAAGTCCATATTTTTTCCAGGGCTGGTACGACGCTTGCGAGAATGCAATGGGAAATCTCGCCGCAGTCCACGCCGATCATGGAAAAGAGGCCATGGCACTGGATGGCCAGTTCATCCTCGGTGCGATTCCGGTCCGAATGGAATCGCCACTGACCGATAAGCTGGTCGTGGTGAAACAGTCCGAGGACGGTGTGGGAGTTGCCGATATCAATGGCCAGGAGCATGGGTTTTGGTCTCTTTTATGGTTGCGGGTGGTGGTCATGGATTGCCCCCCAGTTCCGGCGGGCAAGGGCATGATGTGTTGGGTAGCAGCCTCCAAGGTATTCTAACCGATGAACGGGATAAGTGCCTTTTACAGATTCTATTCTTGCAAAAAAAACAAGAAAATAATCGGTAAGGTACGAATATCGGAAAAAAAGAAGGTGGTCAAAGAATGATGAGGTTTGAACTTATGGGAAAGGAGCGTGTCGTATGGATGTGCCATTGCTGATTACCACCACCCTCGAGAGTCGCGCCGATGCTGAAAAACTGGGTACTCTCCTTCTGCGGAAACGGCTTGTCGCCTGTGCCCAGATTTCCGGCCCGGTCAGCAGTTCCTACTGGTGGCAAGGGGAAATCGTCTCGGCGGAGGAGTATGTTCTGACAATGAAGAGCGACGAGCTCCGTTACCAGGAGCTGGAGGAGGTTCTCCGTGCGGCGCACCCCTATGAAGTCCCGGAGATTCTTGCCACGGTCATTGCCCATGTCAGTGAAGGGTATCGGCAATGGCTGGAAAAGGAGTTGGAGTGATGACTGACAAAAGCGGGAAAAAATCGGAAGGCGGCGGGTATCGGCGAAGAAAGCTTGGCGAATACCAGTGTCACTGCTGCAAGGCCAAAAAACCCTACTGCCTGAGCTGTCCCTGCGGGTTTATGATCTGCGAGGACTGTTTCCAGGAAAATCTGTGGGGAATCAGCAACGGGCCCACCTGGATCTGTCCCGACTGTGAGCGTATCCGCATGACCTGAGGGGAGGCTGGTTCCATTCCAGGTTCGGTTCAATGAGTGCCCTGATCTTCCTTGGAATCTGGAAATCCGTCGGGGTCTGAGTCCACCAAAAATAAGGTGCTCAGGCCCCGTTTTTATTGAGTGCCTTAAAATCCTGCTGCGGTCTGTGTGAGCAGGGGGAAATGGCTCTTGCCATCAGAACACCCCAGAGATGGGGATGCTGACAACAAGGGCGAACATAGGGCGTGTTAAGCGGGAGCAGCTCCAGCGCTAAGGGATGAGTTTTTTGCCCACTGCGGCGGCATAGAGGATAGATTCTTCTTCGTCGTCAATTTGCAGCAGCTGGTTGATCTCACTGTCATAGATGGCGGCGACGGCGCAGCTGCCACAGCCCACGGCTTCGGCGGCGATCATCATATTCTGGCAGATATGGCCGGCGTCAAGGAGGATATAGCGGACGCCCCGGTTGCCATACTTGTGCATGGCCCGTCGGAAGACCCCCGTCCACAGAAACACCACCGGCGCCTGGGCCATAAAGCTCTGATCGAGGCAGGCACGGGCCACGGCCTCGGCCTGATCCCCTTCCGTCAATGGGTCGAGGGCAAAATGCTGCACGTCAAAATGATAGAGACCGGCGGCGAGTCCGGCCACGGAGTGGGCGCTGAGATAGGTTTCCACGGGATAGAGGGCGCCCGCCGATGGCGTGCTCCGAAAAAGGTATCGTCCGGCCTGACCGGTCACGCCCTGCGAGGCCCAGAGCAGGAAGGCGAGGTGTTCCAGGCTGAGGGGCTCCTGGGCATATTTGCGCACAGACCGGCGATTCTCGATAAGGGGACTGAGGTGCTCCTCGGTGAGCTGCCAGGTTCGCGGTAGGGCGACTTTCCCGGCTTGCGGGTAGTGCTTGAAGGTCTCGACCTCGGCAATAAAGGGGCGGTGCCGGTCCTGGATGGTGCGCCGGTCAAAACGGGTGTCTTTGAGGTACTGAAATCCGCTGCACTCTTTGAGTTCAGGCATGTTCTGCTCCTTGTCGGGGTTGGTGTCGGGACAGGCTCACGTTGGGAGTCGCTGACAATCTGCTTCCTTGTTTGCCAGCTGGCCGCAGGCCGCCGAGATATCCGAGCCCCGGCTGCTGCGGATGAAAACCGAATAGTTGGCATCCATAAGGATCTTCTGGAAGGCAAGGATCCGGGGCATGGGGGTACTCTCATAGGGGAGTCCGGGTGATTCATTGTAGGGGATAAGGTTGATCTTGCAGGGGATTTCCCGTAATTTTTTGGCCAGTTCGCGGGCGCAGGCGTCGGAGTCGTTGATGCCCTTGAACAGGATATATTCAAACATGATCCGTTTTCGTTTGGGCATGGGAAAGTCGCGGCAGGCGGCCAGAAGCATGTCCAGGGGATAGCGGTCGTTAATGGGCATAAGCCGGCTGCGGGTGGCGTCATTGGTGGCGTGCAGGGAGATGGCCAGATTGGCGTCGGAGTTTTCGCCCAAGTGCCGCATTTTGGGAACGATGCCGCAGGTGGAAACGGTGATGCGGCGGTTGGTGAGATCCAGGCCCCGCTGTTCGGTGAGGATGGAGAGGGCCTTGAGCAGATTGTCGAGATTGTTGAGCGGCTCACCCATGCCCATGACCACCACGTTGGTGACCCGTTCCGGGCCGATGCGCTCGCCTTCCGGCTGGGAGCGCAGGAATTCGTCAGCCGCGCAGACCTGGCCCACGATCTCGGAGGGGATCAGGTTGCGGATAAAGCCCATGGTGGCGGTGAGGCAGAAGGAACATCCCATGGCGCATCCCACCTGGGAGGAGACGCAGAGGGTGTTGCGGTCCGGTTCCGGAATCAGCACGGATTCGATGATCCTGCCGTCATCGAGGGTGAAGCCGAATTTAACGCAGCCATCACTGGAGCACTCGAGGACGGGATCGGTAAAGCGGGAGATGCGCGCGTTGTCGCTGAGGATCTGGCGGAACTCCTTGGCCAGATCGGTCATCTCGGAAAATTGGGTGATCCCGGGACGGTACAGCCAGGACATGATCTGGCGGCCCCGGAATGCCGGTTGCCCAAGGGATTCCACGTAGCGGATGATTTCATCCTGGGTCAGATTGCGCAGGTCGGTTTTATCGGTCATTGGAATTCCGGGGTGAAGGCTATAAGGCCCGCCAGGCTTCCGGGGTCAGGGCGATTCCGCCATCCAGGGCCCGGTCAATGATGGCGAGGATGGCATCCTTGTCCCGGCCCAGTCTGCCGCTGATCGGCAGATAGTTGGAGGCATGGTTGGCCATGAACTGAACCTTGTCGCAGTTGATGGAGATAAGCATTCTTCTGAGTTCTTTCAACATGGCCACCGGGTCGGGGGGTTGAAAGGAGCCGTTTTCCACCGCATCGCCCAGGGGAGTTCCGGCCAGGGGCATCAGCGTCAAGGCGGCAATCTGGCGCGGCGCCATTGCGGTCAGGACCCGTCCGGTGGCCTCCGCGTGCTGGCGGCTCAATTCCACTCCGCCCAGGCCGAGGAGCACGGTCACCGACAGGAAGATGCCGGCCTCCGCCACCTTGCGCCCGGCGCTGATCATGGAGGCGGGCGTTTCGCCCTTGTCAATGCGGGCAAGGATGGTCTCATCGCCGCTTTCCAGTCCCATATAGATCCGGTCCAGACCCAGGGATTTCAGCTCCCGCAGCTCTTCCAGGGTCTTGGAGCGGATCGCCTTGGCATTTCCATAGAGCGAGATGCGCCGGATCTGGGGAAGTTCACGGCGGATACGGGCGAAAAGGGGAACCAGTCGTTTCTGGGAGAGGATCAGGGCATCGCCGTCCGCCAGAAACACCTTGCGCTGGCGGGTGCAGTAACGGGCGGCAAAGGCGATATTTTCGGCAATCTCTTCGTCGGTGCGGATGCGGAATTTTTTGTTCTCGTCTTTATAGGCGCCGCAGAAGGTGCAGCGATTATGGGAACATCCCACCGTCACCTGGAGGATGATGGAATCGGCCTCGCTGGGCGGTCGGATGATATCGCCGTCGTAGTTCACGCTTTGTATCAGGCCGGATTGTTCTTTGCAAACGCCCCCATGAATTCCACCAGCTTGACCACGCCCTCGCGCGGAAAGGCGTTGTAGATCGAGGCCCGGCAGCCGCCGATGGAGCGGTGCCCTTTCAGCCCGTTCAGTCCGGCCTGGGTGGCCTCGGCGATGAATTTGGCCTCGAGCTCCGGGGTCGGCAGGTTGAAGGGAATATTCATCAGGGAGCGGGAGGATGGCTCGGCATGGCCGCGATAGTAAGGGGTGGCGTCAATGGCCGCGTAGAGCAGGGCCGCTTTTTCCCTGTTGGTCTGCTCCATGGCGGCAACGCCGCCGTTTTTCTTCAGCCATTTCAAGACCTCGCCCACCACATAGATGGAAAAGCAGGGTGGGGTATTGAACATGGAGCCGTTGTCGGCATGGGTCTTGTAGGAGAGCATGGTGGGGGTGCCAGCCGGGGTGCGATCCAGCAGATCGTCCCGGATAATGACCACGGTGACGCCGGCGGGGCCCATGTTTTTCTGGGCTCCGGCAAAGATCAGGCCGAACTTGCTGACATCAAACTTGCGGGACAGGATGTCGGAGGACATGTCGCAGACCAGCATCTTGTCGGTGCTGGGGAAACTTGCAAACTGGGTGCCGTAGATGGTGTTGTTGGAGACCAAGTAGAGGTATTCGGAGTCTTCCGGGACCGTGTATTCGGTCTCCGCCGGGACCCGGTTGAACTTCACATCTTCACTGGAGTAGGCGACATGGATATCGCCAAAGAGCTTGGCCTCCTTGAGCGCCTTTTTAGCCCAGACCCCGGTGTTCAGGTAGCTGGCTTTTTTGCCGGGCCCCAGCAGGTTCATGGGGATCATGAAAAACTGGCTGGAGGCACCGCCCTGCAGAAACAGGACTTTGTAATTATCCGGGATTTCCAGAAGCTCGCGCAACAGCTGCTCGGCATTGGCGGTCACAGCCATAAACTCTTTGGAGCGATGGCTGAGCTCGATCAGCCCCATTCCGGTGTCCTGGAAGTTGACGATATCTTTTGCGGCCTGTTCAAGGACCTCATAGGGCAGGGTTCCCGGACCGGGACTAAAGTTAAAGACGCGTTGAGGCATTTGCTATCTCCTTGCAGTAAAGTGGACAAATGTAATGAATATGGCAGAAGTTTTCAGTGCCTTACAGATTCTATTCTTGTTTTTTTGCAAGAATAGAATCTGCGAAAGGCACCATCCCGTTCATCGGGGTTCGAACATCTATGAAAAGCAGGACAGGATACATCGTTATCGGAAAACAGGAAATAGAAAAAAAGAAAAGGGAGATCGGGGGGCAGCGAAAATCGCGGAAAAAATCTGTCCACCTGCCCGCTATCTTTTCAGCAGGTCCCTTTGTCTCAAGGCCTCATAGAGCACAATACCCGCCGTCATGGCCAGATTCAGGCTGCGGATATTGGGGTTGGTCATGGGCAGGGTATAACAGCGGTCGTGGTAAAGGGAAAGGATCTCTTCCGGCAGACCCTTGGTCTCCTTGCCAAAGACCAGGAAATCTCCCGGGGCAAAGCCGGCCTCGGTGTATGATCTGGAAACCTTGGTGGTGAAGAAAAAGAGTCGGGTCTCGGGCTGGGCCGCGAGAAACTGGTCCAGCCCGTCCCAATATCGGATATCGACAAAGCGCCAGTAATCCAGGCCAGCCCGCTTCAGGTGTTTGTCGTCGGTGGAAAATCCCAGGGGTCTGACCAGATGGAGGATGGTGTCGGTGGCCCCGCAGAGACGGGCAATGGAGCCGGTGTTGGGTGGAATGTCGGGCTCGACCAGGACGATATTGAAGGGAGATGGCGTAGTCATGGGTGCTTAGTATTGGGAGAGGAATGGGGTGGTTGATGGTACGGCCATGATGGCAGATTTTTGGAATCGGCACAAGGTTTAGATGCCGATGCCCGGCACGAAAAAAACCTGTTTTCTTTCACCCAAGAAAAAGAGCCTGCCTGTTTTACCATGGCCCCTTGCGTCCATGGCGGAGATCCAGGTAAACGAATCAGGATCGTTGCGCCGATATCCGCCAATAAATATCTGTTCAGAATCCCGGTTATCTATTACATTAGGCCAGGGCTTCGGGCACTCTCGGCAGAGCGCCCGCTTATATGCCATCCAGACCACTGACCGTTGACCATCCCCATCCCATCTTTGATGCCATTTGCCATGATGATGAACCATCTTTTCACCGCCTTGAGTCGATTGTTCCTGATTCTGGTGCTGCCCATTTGCGTGGCGGGCTGTTCCGCATTCAACTGCACTCCCCTGGAAAAACATCTGGGGGCGGAGAAAAATCTGATCAATCTGGCTGCTCAAATTGCCGAGGAGCTTACCCGGCAGGCCAATCCGCCCCTTGTGCCCCTGCAGACGGAATTGCCGATTCTGACCACCACCTTTGTCAATAATGATGATCTGAAGGAGACGTCCAGATTCGGCAGAATCCTCCAGGAGCATATCACCTCACGCCTGGTTCAGCTGAATTACACTGTTCAGGAGATCAAGCTTCGTGAGACCCTGCTTATGCGGGAGCAGTCCGGAGAGATCATGCTTTCCCGCAATATGCAGGATCTCTCAGGACAAAAGTCGCTGTCACCCCAGGCTATTCTGGTGGGCACCTATTCTCACACCGATCGCGTCATGTATATCTCGGCCCGGCTGATCAACCCGAAAGATCGGAATATTATCTCGTCCACCGATTACCGCCTGTGTATGGATGACAACGTGCTGGCCATGTTCGGCCTTCAGCGGCAAGGCAAGGGTGGTGGCGATGAAATTTCACCGCCCCGTGAATCCTTGCTTGATGCCATTTTTTATTGAACCCTGCGGATGGGTCTGACGGGCCGTACGGATCCCGAGGGCCTGAAGTTTTTGCTTATAACTGCTCTTTTTTCTGGACTTTCTTGGTATTTCCTGATTTATTCTTGGTACCATTTGTGATTCTAACAGGTACCATGTGGTGGGGGTGCGTCTTCACCGCTCCCCCATTCAGATTCAATCCAAACAGCCCTTTTCATATTATCATGCCACCTGTCATCTCCTTGGTCATGCGTCCTGGTAAGCTTGTTGTGCCTTTCTTTGCTGCCTGTCTTCTTTCCCTCAGCCTCGCTGCGTCTGGTCATGCAGAGGCCAATGTCCCGAGGAGCGAGATATCGAGAGCGGCCTTTCAGCGCCTCGCCCCGGGATTGAAAAGTGAAATGGAGAAAAAAAATCTGGTGATGGGGCAGCCCATTTTTTTGCGGATTTTCAAGGAAGAAAGTGAGCTGGAGGTCTGGGTAAAAAGTGGCGTAACCTATGAGCTCTTCAAGACCTACGACATCTGTACCTTCTCCGGCGGACTTGGCCCCAAGTTAAGAGAGGGGGACAAGCAGAGTCCGGAAGGGTTCTACACCGTCAGCGCCTCTGCCCTCAATCCCTGGAGTGATTATCACCTATCCTTTAATCTGGGCTATCCCAATGAGTATGACCGGCTCCATAATCATACCGGTGGGGCCCTGATGGTTCATGGTAAATGTGAATCCCTGGGTTGTTTTGCCATGGAGGATTCTCCCATCGAAGAGATTTACACCATAGTGGACGCGGCCATGAGCAATGGCCAGGATCATTTATCCGTTCATATCTTTCCCTTTCGGATGACCTGGGCCAACCTGGCGAAATACGCCAATTCGCCCTGGATTCCATTCTGGGAAAACCTGAAGCAGGGCTATGATTTTTTCCAGGGACACCACAATCCGCCCATGGTGTCGGTGGCCGAGAAACGGTATGTCTTTCAGGATTTTCGCCCCTTTATTTTTGGTGGAGATTTAGTCCCGGCCCAGCCTCAGGAGGAGATCAAATTTATGGTCGCTGAGGTGAAACCATCCAAGGGCAAAGGTGCCGTTGCCAAAGAGATCAAGGGAGTGAAGGAGAAAGAACTTGTTGCCAGTGAGATCAAGGGAGCGAAGGAGAAGGATGTTGCTGCCAATGAGATCAAGGGAATGAAAGAGAAAGAGGCGGTTGTGATCGAGATTAAACCATCCAATCAAAAGAAGTATATTGCCGCCAGCGGGAAAAAGTCAGCCACCGACAGGAAGTACGCTTCCATCGGCAAGAAACCATCAAGAAACGGAAGCGCGCTTTAGATTTGCCTGCAAAGACCCCCTTTGCAGTTGGATGTTTTTCCCACAGGTCTTCATGACCTCCAGCCTTTGTTGTCCATGGATGGCAAAGGCTTTGTCACACCCTTCCCGCTGTCTTCTTTTTTTTGGAACTCTCCAGCTTTTTGCCGGAAAGGATCGGAAATCCGCGCATTGGAACTCTTCGGTCGTGCTTCATATGCGAGAAAGAGGTCTGGGCAGTGCGCTGGTTTGTCCGTGGGCAGGCCGATGACGAAGGAGATGGGGTGCTCCGGGATAGGGACCTTTTTTATGACCATGAAACCATGTTGAGTTCCCGTGCCCTCGCCCCGTGCATCCTCCCGGGGAGGCGGCGGCAGGGTGAAGGCAGGGGATGCTCAGCTTTTCAGACTGATTTTTTTTTTAGAAGGAGAAAATATGCAAGCAGTCATCAGCTCGTTGTCGGCCCTGGAAATCCTCGATTCTCGCGGGAATCCCACCGTGCGCGTCTTCTGTACCCTGAGTAATGGGATTCAGGTGTCGGCTTCCGTTCCATCCGGGGCCTCCACCGGCGAGCATGAGGCAGTGGAGCTTCGCGATGGAGACGCCAGGCGCTATAACGGCAAAGGCGTTCTCCAGGCCGTGGCCAACGTCAATGCCCTGATTGCCCCGGCCCTTCTCGGTATGAACCCTGTCCAGCAGGCTGCCATTGATCGCCTCCTCGTTGACCTGGACGGAACTGCCAATAAAGGGAAGCTGGGCGCCAACGCCACCCTCGGGGTGTCCATGGCCGTGGCCAAGGCCGCAGCTGAGGTCTCAAAACTTCCTCTGTACGCCTATCTGGGTGGGCCTGGAGCGGTTCATCTGCCGGTTCCGATGATGAACATCATCAATGGCGGCATGCATGCCGATAACAGTGTCGATTTCCAGGAATTTATGGTCATGCCCATCGGTGCCCCGAGTTTTGCCGAGGCCTTGCGCTATGGTGCCGAGACCTTCCACGCCCTGAAAAAAATTCTCAAGCAGAAGGGGTACTCCACCAGTGTGGGAGATGAGGGAGGGTTTGCGCCCAATCTGAAAAGCAACGACGAGGCCTGTGAGCTGATCATCACCGCCATTGAAAATGCCGGCTACCGTCCGGGTGTTGACATCGCCATTGCCCTTGACCCCGCCTCCAGCTCGTTTTTTGAAAACGGTGCCTACCATCTGCACAAGTCCGGCCAGGGAACCAAGACCAGCGCCGAGATGACCGAGTTCTACCGAAAATGGGTTGCCGACTATCCCATCATCTCCATCGAAGACGGACTGGCGGAGAATGACTGGGCAGGATTCAAGGAACACACCGCGATTCTGGGTGCAAAGACCCAGATTGTGGGCGACGATCTTTTCGTCACCAATACCCGCTTTATCGCCCGCGGCATTGAGGAGAAATCTGCCAACGCGGTGCTGATCAAGCTCAATCAGATCGGCACCGTCAGCGAGACCATGGAGGCCATCCATCTCTGCCGTCAGGCGGGCTGGGGCTTTGTCATCTCGCACCGGAGCGGTGAAACCGAGGATACCTTCATGGCTGATTTCGCGGTGGCCATGGGCGGTGGACAGATCAAGACCGGCTCGGCCTGCCGGAGTGAACGGATTGCCAAATATAACCGCTTGCTGGAAATTGAAAGGGAGCTGGGGGCGGCGGCGGTATTCACAAATCCGCTGGCCTGAAAGGTCCGCTGAGGGGTCGTTTGGCAGAAGTAGGCCCTTTGAACTCGTGCCACGCCGCTGAAACATCAGAAGGGCTTTCCTGCTCCATCTGATGTTTCAGCGGCGTGTTTTTTTTTGCGCAAGGGCGGTGGAAAATTAGTGCCTTACAGATTCTATTCTTGTTTTTTTGCAAGAATAGAATCTGCGAAAGGCTCGTATCCCGTTTATCGGGGTTAGAGGATAAAGCGGCTCAGATCCTGATCCTCGACAATGGCATCGAGCTGTTGACGGACATAGGCCGCGTTGACCACAAACTGTTCCTTCCTCACTTTGCCTCGTTCCGAGGCATCAAAGGAGAGCTCATCCAGGACCCGTTCCAGCACCGTATGCAGTCGCCTGGCACCAATCTCTTCGGTGTTCTGGTTCACCTCCACCGCAATCTTGGCCATTTCCTCGATGGCCTCTGCCTCAAAGATCAGCTCCACCCCCTCCGTTGCCATCAGGGCCGTATACTGTTTGATCAGGGCATTTTCCGGTTCGGTGAGAATGCGCACAAACTCAGTCTGACCCAGGGATTGCAGCTCCACCCGAATGGGGAAACGTCCCTGCAATTCGGGAATCAGGTCGGAAGGTTTACTTGTATGGAAGGCGCCGCTGGCGATAAAGAGGATATGGTCGGTCTTGACCATGCCATGTTTGGTGGTCACGGTGGAGCCTTCCACGATGGGCAGCAGATCACGCTGGACCCCTTCGCGCGAGACCTCCGGGCCGTGTCCACCCGAACTGCGGGAGACAATCTTGTCGATCTCGTCGAGAAAGATAATCCCCGATTCTTCGGTGCGGCGCAGCGCCTCTTTCATCACCTTGTCCATATCCACCAGGCGCTCGGTTTCTTCTTTGATCAAGGCAGTGAGAGCCTCTGGAACCCTGAGTTTCCGTTTCTTTTTCTTGTTGGAGAAGATCTTGCTGAAGGCATCCTGGAGGTTGGACTGCATATCATCCATTCCGGAAGTGGTCATGATTTCCACCATGGGGGCGCTGTGGAAGTCGGTGAGATCAAGCTCGAGTTCGCGCTCATCAAGTCGTCCATCACGCAGCATCTCCCTGAATTTCTCGCGGGTGGAAGCCCCCTCCCGCTGCTCGGCAGGCATGGAATGCCGGCGCGTTCCGTCATCCTGGAGGAGGAAAGAGCGACTGTCCGAGGAGCCCATATGGCTTGATGTTGAAGGTGGCAGCAGGATATCGAGGATGCGTTCTTCGGCATTGGCCTCGGCCAGACCGCCTGTTCGTATTCTTTCCTCATCCTTGACCATGCTGATGGCAATTTCCACCAGATCGCGAATCATGGACTCCACGTCCCGGCCGACATAGCCGACCTCGGTGAACTTGGAGGCCTCCACCTTGAAAAACGGGGACTGGGCAAGGGTGGCAAGGCGCCGCGCGATTTCAGTCTTGCCGACTCCTGTGGGGCCGATCATGATGATATTCTTGGGAGCGATCTCCTCCCGCAGGGGTGAGGGCACATGACGCCGACGCCAGCGATTGCGCAGGGCAATGGCCACCGACCGCTTGGCGTCGGCCTGGCCGACAATATATTTATCAAGCTCGGTGACGATTTCTCTGGGGGTGAACGACTGGATGGAATTAATCGAGTTCATAATGGATGATTTTGAGAAAAAAAGTGAAAGAGTGACCAGGCCATTCGTGCCTTACAGATTCTATTCTTGTTTTTGTTGCAAGAATAGAATCTGCGAAAGGCTCGTATCCCGTTTATCGGGGTTCGATCTTTTCAATGAGAATGGAATGGTTGGTGAACACACAGATGGAGGCCGCGATCTCCATGGAGGCGCGGCAGATGGCCTCGGCGTCAAGCTCACTGTGGCGGATCAGGGCGAGGGCGGCGGACTGGGCGTAAGGGCCGCCGGAGCCGATGGCGAGGACACCGTCATCGGCCTCGATAACATCGCCGGTGCCGGTGAGGAGCAGGGAATGGTCGGCATCGACGGCCACCAGCATGGCCTCCAGCTTGCGCAGCATCTTGTCGGTGCGCCACTCCTTGGCAAGCTCCACCGCCGAGCGCATCAGGTTGCCGTTATACTGCTCGAGCTTCTGTTCCAGCTTGTCAAAAAGGGTAAAGGCATCGGCAGTGGCTCCGGCAAAACCGGTAATCACCTGGTCATGGTAGAGGCGACGCACCTTACGGGCCTTGTGTTTCATAATGGTATTTCCCAATGAGACCTGTCCGTCGCCGGCCAGGGCCACCTGACCATTGTGGCGGACCGCGAGAATGGTTGTTGAGCGGATTTTCATATTTGTCATGTCCTGAATAGGTGGTTGAAATCCATGTTGAAGAACTGCGCTTATTGCTTTTTCGAAAAGGGGTGTGCCTTGTCGTACACCTCGGCCAGGTGATCAAGGGTCAGATGGGTATAGCGTTGGGTCGTTGACAGGCTGGCATGACCGAGGAGTTCCTGAACCGAACGCAGATCGGCGCCCATCTCCAGCAGATGGGTGGCGAAAGAGTGACGAAGGGCGTGGGGGGTCACGGTCTGGGGGATTCCCACCCGTTCGCTGTATCTTTGCACCAGGCGCTCGACGCTCCGGGTGCTCAGGCGGCCGCCCTGGCCGTTGAGAAACAGGGCCGTTTTCTCCAGTTCCCGTCCGCGGGCCGCCCGCTCCTGGAGTAATTGCTGACGGCTGGGCAGCCAGGCCTGGACAGATTCCCGGGCTGGACGACCCACCGGCACCAGGCGTTCCTTGCTGCCCTTGCCCCGCACCTTAAGCATCTCAGTTTCGAAATCAAGGTCTTCCAGATTGCGGGAAACAAGCTCGGCCACCCGCATGCCGGTGGAATAGAGGAGTTCCAGGATGGCCCGGTCCCGGGCCATGAAGCGGTCCTGCTGATCCGGGGCTTCCAGGAGCCTGAAGACCTCATCGACGGTGAGAAAGACTGGAATTAATTGAGCTATTTTCGGGCCTGAGATCCCGGCCAGGGGGTCGGTGGAGACTTTTTTCCGGCGCTGGAGAAAATGGAAAAAACTGCGCAGGGCGGAGAGTTTCCTGGCCACCGTTGCCGCATTATTTTTCCCATGCAAACCAATGACAAAGGTGCGGACAGCAGAGGCGTCTATGGCCTGGATGGGCTGATCCAAAGCCAGGCTTGCCGAAAATTCAAGCAGATCGTGCTGGTAGCCGTTGACGGTATGGAGAGAGTAGCCCTTTTCATGGGTCAACCAGCGCAAAAAATCAGGGATCAGTGCATTCATGCCATAATTAAGGTTCAAGTTTTTGGTGGTAAGTGGTAAGTTGCGGCAAATTCAGTGTTGTTTTCATCACTCTTTCAAGCGTACTCAAGCGCTGTCCTGCATGGTAAAATGAACTCCTATGGCGAAACCAACCTTTGAAAATGCCTTGGCCCGTCTTGAACAGCTCACCGGAGAGCTGGAAAGCGGTGATCTGAGCCTTGATGCCAGTTTGAAAAAATTTGACGAGGGGATCAAGCTTGTGGCCTTCTGCAACAGGAACCTGACCGAAGTTCGAGCCAAAGTTGAACTCCTTCTCAGCAAAGATGGCCAGCTTGAGTCTGTTCCTTTTAACGAGATCGATCATGGAGATCAAGACATATCTGAATAACCAGAGGCTGGCGGTGGAAGGCGCCCTCGAGGGGTATATGCTGGCTGCCGGGGTGGAAAATGGTCTTTTTGCCGCCCATGTCGAGGCCATGCGCTACAGCCTGTTTGCCGGCGGCAAGAGAATTCGGCCCATACTCTGTCTGGCGGCAGCGGAGGCTGTGGGCACCCGTCCGGAACTGGATGCTGATCTTCTTCCCATTGCCTGCGCCCTGGAATGTATTCATACCTATTCCCTGATCCACGACGATCTGCCGGCCATGGATAATGATGATATGCGCCGGGGCAAGCCGACAAACCATAAGCTGTATGGTGAAGCGGGCGCCATCCTCGCCGGAGACGGTTTGTTGACCTGGGCCTTTGACCTGCTCAGCGGCGAAGAGAGCGGCCTGCCGCCGGAGAAACGCCTCGCCATCATTCATCTCATAGCCCGGGCCGCGGGTTCGCTGGGCATGGTGGGTGGTCAGCTCCTGGATATCAGCAATGAGCACAAGGAATTTCCCTTTGAAACCCTGCGCGCCATTCATCGCAGCAAGACCGGCGCCCTGATCATGGCCTCGATTCTGGCCGGGGGGGTTGCGGCCGGCGCGGATCAGGGGCAAAAGGAGGCCCTGCGCTGCTACGGCGAACAGGTCGGTCTGGCCTTTCAGATCGTCGACGATCTGCTCAATGCCACCAGTACCACGGCGCAACTGGGGAAAGCCGCCGGGTCTGACGCCTGTCGGGGCAAGGCCACCTATCCGGCCTATTTCGGCATTGAGGCCACTCGCCAGAAGGCTGAAGCGGCAGTGGAGGAGGCTGAATCCGCCTTGATCAGCTTTGACGCAAAGGCCGACCCCCTGCGCGCCATTGCCCGGTACATCATTACCCGGTCCCATTGAGGAATGCCAAAAGAACAAATAAAATCATGAGCATACAACCTGAACGGATCAGGTCTGCTTTTTAAAATCTACCTCGATCATTGCCATAATGTTGACTAGCTCTTGTCTGGATCAGAAATGTGTTGCCCTGAAAGACATCCACTCCCCGAAAGACCTGCGATCCCTTTCCATTCGCCAACTGGAAGGTATCGCCGAGGAGATTCGTGAGACCATTATCAGCACCGTCTCCGAAACCGGCGGTCATCTTGCGCCAAGCCTGGGCGTGGTGGAGCTGACCCTGGCCCTGCACCATGTCTTCAATACCCCCAAGGACAAGCTGATCTGGGATGTCGGGCATCAATCCTATGCCCATAAGCTTGTCACCGGCAGGCAGGAGCGTTTCCCCACCCTGCGCCAGTACAAGGGGTTGAGCGGATTCCCCAAGTTTGGGGAAAGTGAGTATGACGCCCTGGAGACCGGCCATGCCGGGACTTCCATCTCGGCCGCCCTGGGAATGTCGCTGGCCAAGGATCTGAAAAAGGACAGCAGCAGGGTACTGGCGGTGATCGGGGATGGCTCCATGACCACCGGCATGGCCTTTGAGGCCTTGAACCAGGCTGGCCATCTTGACAAGAATCTCATCGTCATTCTCAATGACAACGAGATGTCCATCTCGCCCAACGTCGGCGCCCTTTCCAGTTTTTTGAATCGCCGCATGACCGGCAAGACCATCGTTCAGCTTCGCAATCATATTGCCGCGAGGTTGCGTGAAATGCCGGGAATAGGGGATAATATCCTAAGTTTTCTGAAGAAGAGTGAAGAGAATTTTAAGTGTTTTTTTACCCCCGGCATGCTCTTTGAGGCCTTGAAGTTCTACTATGTGGGGCCCATTCGCGGTCATGAACTCGACGAGTTGATTCCCACCCTGGAAAATGTCCGGGATAACCTCGACGGGCCGGTGCTGGTACACGTCCTGACCACCAAGGGGAAAGGGTATCGGCCTGCCGAAGAGAATCCCGGCAATTTTCACGGGGTGGGACCCTTTGACGTGAAGACCGGCGCCCCCAAGTCTTTGGCTGAGTCAATCAGTTATACCAGGGTCTTTGGCGACACCATGATCAAACTGGCCCGGGGCGATCAGCGGATAACCGCTATTTCTGCGGCCATGCCGGACGGCACCGGCTTAAGCAATTTTGCCAGGGAGTTTCCTGAGCGTTTTTTTGATGTGGGAATCGCGGAGCAGCATGCCGTAACCTTTGCCTCCGGCCTCGCCCTGGAGGGGATGCTGCCGGTGGTGGCAATCTATTCCTCGTTTTTTCAGCGCTCCCTCGATCAGATCATCCATGATGTCTGCCTGCCCAATCTGCCGGTCACCCTGGCCATAGACCGGAGCGGCGTGGTCGGCGATGACGGGCCCACCCATCATGGCGTCTTTGACATCTCATTTCTGCGGTTTATTCCAAATCTCAGCTGTATGGCGCCAAAGGATGAGGACGAATTGCAGCACATGCTCTATACCGCCATATTTCATCATTCTCCTTGCGCCATTCGCTATCCGCGCGGGGTTGGGGAGGGGGTAAAATTAACCGGTAACTGGAAAAAGCTGGAATTCGGGCGGGGAGAGTTGCTCCGCGAGGGAAAGGATATTCTCCTTCTCCCTGTGGGCAACCGGGTCTATCCCGCCTTGCGGGCAGCGGAAGGGCTGGTGAAAATCGGCATTGATGCGGCGGTGATCAACCCCCGATTCATCAAGCCCATGGATGGCGATTTGATCACCCACTGGGCGCAGCACACCGGAAGGGTTCTCACCATTGAGGACAACGTCCGGCAGGGCGGATGGGGCAGCGCGGTCCTTGAACTCCTGTCATCGCGGCATCTCTTTTCCGTTAAAACCATGATTCTCGCCCATCCCGATCATTTCATCGAGCATGGCCCCCAGAAAACCCTGTGGAAGAACAGCGGCCTTGACTCGCCATCCATTATAAAGTCCGCCATGGAACTGATGAAGCGGTGAACAGCCGGGCTGTCTCACAGTCCTGAACAGTTGGCCGTGGACAAAAGCCCGGCGCCGAGGCTGCGGGCCGATTCCACCTGGGCGGCGGTCATTTCCGCAGTTAACCGGAGGGCGGATTCGCGGGCGGCAGGGTACCCCTGTTCCTGCGCCAGTTCATACCAGGCGACGGCTTTTATCAGGTTTTTTTCCACTCCCCGCCCCTTTTCGTAGAGGCACGCCAGTAGAAACTGGGCCATGGCCCAATTTTTTGTGGCGGCGCAACAGTACCAGCGTGCCGCCTCCGTGGGATTCCTCGTTATCCCGTTGCCACTTTCATATTTGATTCCAAGATAGAGGCAGGCGGCGGGAATACCTGCCTTGCCAGCCTGCAAAAACAGGTCGGCGGCATGGGTGGGATCACGAACGACTCCGCCTTCACCCTGTTCATAGAGCAGGGCAAGGGCAAACTGCGACTCAGCATCGCCTTGCCCGGCCAGCTCCCGGAGCTGCTGAACGTGGTGGGATTCATCGGCGGTGCAGACATGGGCAAAGGAGAGCAGGATGAGGGTGAGCAGCAGTTGAGTCATTCGCCCTGGCTTCCTCCGTCGATGTTGGACCCCTCGGGGCGTCGGGTCCGGGCTCATCAGGGTGAGAGAAGGTTGGCCAGAGCTGTGCTCAAGGCGGGAAAGACAAACTGATACCCGGCCTGGCTGATCTTTTCCGGTATCACCCGTTGCGAGGCCAGCAGAACCGTGGCAAACTCGCCCACAGCCAGCTTGAGAACAAATCCAGGGACGGGAAGGAGGGCCGGACGGTGCAGGGCTCCGGCCAGGATTTTGGTGAACTCACTATTTGTTACTGCTTCCGGGGCGGTCCCGTTCACCGGCCCGCTGACGGAATCGTGGGTTGCGGCATGGAGCATGATTCCGACAAGATCATCAATATGGATCCAGGACATATACTGTCGGCCATTCCCCAGTCTGCCGCCAAAACCCATTTTAAAGGGAGGCAGCATCTGGGGGAATGCCCCGCCATCTTTTCCCAGAACCACTCCCGTTCGCACACATACCACCCGAATTCCAAACTCCTGGGCCCGCAATGCCTCCTGTTCCCATGCCCGGCAGACCTCGGCCAGGAAGTCGTGGCCAGGGGCTGCTGACTCATTCAGCTTTTCCGCGCCACGATCGCCGTAATAGCCGATGGCTGAGGAACAGATCAATGTTTTGGGCGGGAGAGGGCAGGCGGCCATACCATCCACCAGTCGCCTCGTGGTTTCCACCCGGCTTTTTCGGATTTCCGCCTTTCGAGCCGGGTTCCAGCGACCCTGAAAGACCGATTCGCCGGCAAGATGAAAGACCGTATCAACGCCCCTGAACAATGCCGGATCGACGTTCTGGCCGGGGTTCCAGACCCGGGCCTCCACCTCGCCAAGCCGCTGGCGGATTTTTTCCTGACTGCGGCCCACGGCGATGGGTCGCTCCAGCCGGGGTATCAGATGGGTTCCTACAAATCCTGTACTGCCGGTAACCAGGGCCTTCATGTCCGCCTCCGCCAAAGGTTTAAGGGATGGGGTGAACGTATTGCTTCCCGCCTGAACGGCCTCAACGGGGAAGCTGAAACAGGGTGTCGAGAGTGTTGTGGGAAGTCAATCCTATCACAAAAGAATTCCATTGTCCATGGTCACCGCTGGCTGTCGTCTCCGGCTCCGTCCGTCACCGATTTCTCCACGAGGTTTTGCAGGAAGAGGTCGACCTTGAACTTTTTCCGACAACCGTTCTGGTTCATATAGCGGATTTTGCCAAAGACGGGGCGATCAAACCAGGGCCGGTCATGCACGCCGCCGATGCTCCAGGCGATGCCTGCGTACCCATTGGGATCACGGCCATCCAGGGAATACCGGTCATTCAGGTAAATGGCGTTGTCCAGGGCCTCTTCCGGTGAACGGCTCCATTCCAGAATCTTCTTGGCCCAGTACATCCGCAGGTAGCCATGCAGTTTGCCATGGTCACGCAGTTGCGACTGGCAGCCGTTCCAGAGGAGGTCGGGGCTTGCTGCCTTTTCCAGTTCAGCCAGGTCCGCGAGATAGGGACGGGTATCCCGACGATGGGCATCATGGGTTTTGAGGGCCCAGTCGGGAAAGGCTGAAACCTTGTCATAGTCGGGGGTATAGAAACAGAAGTTGTCGGACAGCTCACGGCGGATGATCAACTCTTCCAGGAAGGGCTCCGTGGTCTCAGGGGCGAACTGACTGTGTGACACCTCCCAGGCCACCCGCTGGGGAGAAAGTTGCCCGAAATGAAGGTAGGGGGAAAGATCGGACTGGCCTTTGACACAGGGATTGTTGCGGTTGATGGAGTAGTGCTCCAGCCGGTTTTGGAGAAACTCGGTCAGCATGGCCCTGGCCGACTTTTCCCCTGGGAGAATCCAGGTGACCTCGGCCACGCTGGTATCTTGAACAAGACCCAGCAGTGTGTCCGGGTTGATGGATTGAGGGGGCAGCCCTGGCATGGAATGGGGATGAACGGCAAGGGGCGGAAAGTCGGTTAAGAACCGGGGCAGCAGTTTCTTCAGTTTGGGGCGAAGGGTATAGGCGCCGTATTCCCTCTTGGGAGAGGCCTGCCAGCAGGGAACAATATTGTGACCGTCCACCTCATGCCAGGGTGTCCGTGAGCCCGCCAAGAGACCATTCCGCCACTGCAGCTTGATGCGCAGCGGGTCAAAATCGCTGATCAGCAAGGCGCAAGAAAGGCTCTCCAGGAAGGCGGGCAAGGTCCGTTCAGGATTGCCCTGCAAAAGATGCAGACCAATATTATGATCGGCGAGATCCTTCTGGACCTGAGCCAGTCCCCGTATTAAAAAACCGTAATGACGAAGGTTCGCGCCGGGATACCCGGTGGTGAGACAAAAAACCACCACCACCGGTCGTTGCAGCTCCAGTGCTCTTTGCTGGGCCAGCAGCAGGCCCCAGTTGTCATGGGCCCTCTGCTCACGGCTCATCCAGTAGATGACCGGACCCGCTCCCGCAGGTGCATCCCAGAGAAGTCGATGGCGGGCGGGATCAATATCCTGATGGGTGGAAAAGGTCATGCCGGCACTCCCTCCCGGTGAAATCCACCATCCCCCTTCCATGAAACAGCCCGCGAGGGTCTGATTCATGGAAGAGGGGGTTGAAAATAGAGGCTCCCGGAAAGAACGTTCGGTACGTCCCCCATGGAAAATCTGGCGTCTGCAGAAGTCCTGCCATGGCTTTGTAAGTTTTACGGCGCGGGATGCGTACTGTCAGTGTGGCCCGCGGGTTTTGCCTTTAATCCTTCAAGACAGTCGGCACGAACATTTTCCAGGGCCTCGATGGTGGCTGTAAGGATTGTGTCGCCGACGATACCCCTTCCTGTCCAGTTGTTTCCATAGCGAAAGTAGTGACAATCAAGGTCAGCTTCTATCTGCTGCAATGTTGAAGCGGGGTCGGCCAAGGCCATCCCGTGAAAATAATCTCGAATGTTTTCATGGACAGTGCGATATTTTTCCTCAATCCAGCTCATACAATCCTCCATTTTGATCAGAGAGTTTCCCTTTATCTTTCGTGCCCCGTTCGCATCCCTGTGTGTCAATAAACAGCTCGAATGCCATTATAAACTTCCGGGGAGGTTCTTCCAAGAAGGGGAATGGGGTGGGATAATGGTGGTTAAAACTACCAGAATCGAAGAATTTCCATGGAATCAAAAAAAATGCTGCCAAACCGAAAATGGTTTGGCAGCATTTTTTTGCGCGACGACGAAAACTTTGCTGGATTTTTTGGAAGTTACTTTGCCAGCAATAAAAAACTGGAACCCGCAAAGGTTGGGATCAGTTGCCCATGGACCCCTTTGACACATCCTCAGCCACATAAATTGTCGCGTAGGTATAACCAAAGCTGCCGCCAAAGCCTTCTTCCAGGGATATGGTACAGGATTTGTTCGGTTTGGTGAAGGCCATTAGCACATTTTCGTAGGAGACCTCGCCTGCCAGTTTCCATTTGTTTTTCTGCATGGCGGAAAGAATAAAACTCTTCAAGGAGTCACGACTGACCTTGCCGCTGTAATAAAGGACCCCGCCGGTAAATGAATCGGTGCGGACGAGCATGCTCTTCTTGGTATCATATTTCATCTCGATGGGGAGTTCAATATCGCGATATTCTCCCGCAAAACTGGAGAGTGTAGGGAGGTTGTCCATGGGTGGCTGGGATTCATTGCCGTCAAAAAGAGACGTACAGCCATTGAACAAAAGCATGGAAGACAACAACAGAACACATGACGCGGTAAGGTGAATTTTCGGGTGTCGCATAATTTAAGCTCCCTTCTCCAATGATAAAATCATTATTTGTTTCTCGTAAGTCCTGCAAGTGGCTGGTCTTCATTGTCCAGGCAGGAAAAAAGTCTGATTATTTCTGCAGACTGTCATTGGCATCGTGTATGACACTACCGCTCCTGACCGAAGCCCTTGTCAAGCATTCGCATCTCTTCCCTGACGTCATCATAAACCAGTTATATCATATACACTGTGGCTGTTAATAGCTTAAAGTGTCCGATTTGTCGAGATAGATTTTGGTGT
>JACDZJ010000193.1_pt1 | contig 25882 bp, 21 predicted proteins | sample 7365721 | NCBI WGS metagenome assembly JACDZJ01 (sample SAMN15143480, study PRJNA637477) | pond metagenome | biome: freshwater wetland ecosystem [ENVO:00000243]; feature: pond [ENVO:00000033]; material: pond water [ENVO:00002228]; isolation source: pond water containing pink berries ... | reverse complement strand
CAACGGCGTGAGCGATCGGGCTAAACACTGCCAATGTGACGAAGTAGAATTAAAGGCGACTGCGGACGGTACGCCGCTCTTTTTGAACCCTGGCGCCGTGATCGTCGTCGAAGGCGAAGCCCTGTCACTGGAAGCCATTTTGGATGACTGGGCGCAATGAGCGGTTATCGACCCTGTTGGGTGGCTTGTCTCATAGCACGGAGTTGGCTCCGGACGAGCGTGATACGATTCGAGAGGAGTTGGAGCGTCCAGAGCAGTTCCTTTCTGGGTAGTGCCCTGGGCTGTCGGGTCGCCATTCTCAGAATCACAGACGTGCGCCAGCTTTTTCCCACAGATTGGGGCACTACCCCGTTCGTCGCCGCGACGCCCGGCCGCGCGATCACCCGATTTTTTCAGGATACGCCCGCTGCGGCGGATTCGCGTTAGCATGGCACCGGCCCGGACCAGCATCGGTCAGCCAGCCCCTTCACCAGCACCCCAGGTCCCCGGCCAGTTCGGGGGCCGGGCACACGCGGAGCCTAAGCCATGAACCGGTTGTTTCGCATCGGGGGCTTCCTGCCCTTCATCGGGATGATGTTTCTCAATGCCTTCGTGGACTTGGGGCACAAGATCGTCATCCAGAACACGCTTTTTAAGACCTATGACGGTGACGTGCAGATTCTGCTGACCGCCATTGTCAATGCGTTGATCCTGCTACCCTTTGTCTTGCTGTTCTCGCCTTCGGGCTTTCTCGCGGACCGCTTCGCCAAGGCGCGGGTGATGCGCTTTTCGGCCTGGGCCGCGGTGGTCATCACGCTGGCCATCACGGCCTTCTATTACCTGGGCTGGTTCTGGCCGGCCTTCGGGATGACCTTCCTGCTGGCCGTGCAGAGTGCCGTCTACTCACCGGCCAAGTACGGCTATATCAAAGAACTGGTGGGCAAGGAGGCGCTGGCGGCGGCCAACGGCTGGGTGCAGGCGACCACCACCACCGCCATCCTCGCCGGGATCTTCATTTTCTCGATCCTGTTCGAAGGCCGGCTCGCGGGTCACGACTACGCCACCCCCGGCGAGGTCATGCACCTGGTGGCCCCGGCCGGCTGGCTGCTGGTGCTCGGCTCACTGATCGAGGTGAGTCTCTCCTATCGGCTGCCGCAGACCGTGACGGGCGCGGCGATGTCATTCAACTGGGTCAAGTACGGCAGCGGGCGCTACCTCAAGGACAACCTGCATGCCGCCTGGGACAACCGGGTCATCTGGCTGTCCATCATCGGGCTCGCCGTCTTCTGGTCCATCTCGCAGGTGATCCTGGCGGTGTTCCCGGCCTTCGCCAAGGAAACGCTGGGCGAAACCAACACGGTGGTGATCCAGGGTCTGCTGGCCTGCTCGGGACTTGGCATCATCCTGGGGTCGGTCATCGCCGGTCGGGTCTCGCGCGACCATGTCGAGACCGCTCTGGTGCCGATTGGCGCGCTCGGAATCGCCATCGCCCTGTTCGTCCTGCCGGAGCTTCGGTCCATCTGGGCGCACGCGCTCAACTTCGTGCTGCTGGGCGTGCTCGCCGGGTTTTTCCTGATTCCGCTCAACGCGCTGATCCAGTTCCATGCCGGCGAGCAGGGGCTGGGCCGAGTGCTGGCCGCGAGCAATTTCATCCAGAACATCTGGATGCTGGTGTTCCTGGGGCTGACGGTGGCCGCCGCCCGCGCCCAGTTGGGCGGGCTGAGCCTGATGCTGGCCCTGGCGGTGGTGGCCCTGATCGGCGCCATCTATACCGTCTACCAGCTCCCGCAGTCGTTGGTGCGCTTCATGATCGCGCGCGCCATGGCCACCCGCTACCGACTCAAGGTCATCGGACTCGATCATCTCCCGGCGCAGGGCGGGGTCCTGCTGCTCGGCAATCACATCAGTTGGGTGGATTGGGCCATGGTGCAGATGGCCAGCCCCCGCCCGGTACGGTTCGTGATGGAGCGGGAGATTTACGAACGCTGGTATCTGAAGCACTTCCTGAATTTCTTCGGCGTCGTGCCGATCTCGCGCGGCAGCAGCCGCCACGCCATCCAGGCCGTCACCGCGCTGCTCGACCAGGGCGAGGTCGTCTGTATCTTCCCGGAAGGGACCATCAGCAAGAACGGTCAGCTCTCCGAATTCAAGCGCGGGTTCGAGCTGGCGGCCAGCCAGGTCGATCCGGCGCGCGAGCCCGTGCTCATCGTCCCCTTCTATATGCGCGGTCTCTGGGGCAGTTGGTTCTCCTACGCCAGCGCCAAGCTCAGAGAGGGTCGGCGCGAGGGCCGGGTGCGGGACGTGGTGGTCGCCTTCGGTGCCCCGCTGCCGCTGGCGTCGGGTGCCGAACGGGTGAAGCAGGCGGTGTTCGAGCTGTCGGTGAGTTCCTGGCAGCTCTATGTCGCTGGCCTGCCCAGCCTGCCGGCGGCCTGGCTCGCCGCCGCCAAACGCGACCTCGGCCGGGTCACGGTGATCGACGCGTCCGGCGCCACCCTCACCAACCGTCGGCTCATCACCGCGGTCCTGCTGTTTACCGGCCGGATCCGGCGGCTGGCCCCGGAACCCGCCATCGGCATCCTGCTCCCGGCCAGTGCCGCCGGCGCCATCGCCAACCTGGCCGCACTGCTCGCCGGCAAGCAGGTGGTGAACCTCAACTATACGGCCAGCCCGGAGGCGCTGCGCGCCGCCGTCGAGGCCGCCGGACTGCGTCACGTGATTACCGCGGACCTCTTTCTCAAGCGGCTCGCCGGGCGCGGCATTGATCTCGGGAGCGCCTTTGCCGAGGTCACCCTGCATCCGATGGAAGACCTGCGCGCCCGGATCGGCACGCTGGAGTCCCTGGCGATGCTGGTGCTGGCCATGCTGTTGCCCGCGCGACTGCTGCTGCTCCTGTTCGGGCAGCACGTCACGGCCAAGACCAGCCCTGATGCAACCGCCGCGATCCTCTTCTCCAGCGGCAGCGAAGGCGCGCCCAAGGGCATCGAGCTGACTCACCGCAATATCATGGCAAATCTGCGGCAGATCGCGGATGTGCTCAATACGCAGGCCAATGATGTGATCCTGGCCAATCTGCCGCCCTTCCACGCCTTCGGGCTCACGGTCACCACCTTCCTGCCGCTGGTGGAGGGCATTCCGATGGTCTGTCATCCTGACCCCACCGATGCCGCCGGTACCGCCAAGGCCATCGCCCGCTTCCGCGCCACCGTGCTGTGCAGCACCTCGACCTTCCTGCGGCTTTACACCCGCAACAAGAAGGTCCATCCGTTGATGTTGGACTCGTTGCGGGTGGTGGTGGCGGGCGCCGAGCGCCTCGCCCCGGACGTGCGCGACGCCTTCCTGCTCAAGTTCCAGCGGCCGATCTACGAGGGTTATGGAGCCACCGAGACCACCCCGGTGGCGAGCGTAAACGTGCCGGACACCCTGGACATTGAGAGCTGGAAAGTCCAGGTCGGCTCCCGGCCCGGCACCGTGGGCATGCCCCTGCCCGGTACCAGTTTCCGGGTGGTGGACCCGGAGCGCCTCGCCACCCTCCCGCCGGGCGAAGACGGCCTGATCCTGATCGGCGGCGTCCAGGTAATGAAAGGCTACCTCAAGGACTCCGAGAAGACTGCCGCGGCGGTCGTCGTGCTGGACGGAATGCGCTGGTACAAAACCGGCGACAAAGGGCATCTGGACGCGGACGGCTTTCTCACCATCGTCGACCGCTACTCACGCTTCGCCAAGCTGGGCGGTGAGATGATCAGCCTGGGCGCGGTGGAGGAGCAGGTGCGGCGGGTCCTGGCGCAGCCGGAGCTGGAGTTGGCGGCCGTCAATCTGCCGGACGAGAAGAAAGGCGAGCGCATTCTGCTCCTGGTCGCGGCGGAGCTCGACCCCGAGGCCTTGCGCCGGGCCCTGCTCGCGGCCGGAGTGAACCCGTTGAGCATCCCGACGGAGATCCGGCGGGTCGATGCCATTCCCAAGCTCGGCAGCGGCAAGACCGACTTCGGTGAGGTGCGGCGCCTCGCCCTGACGGCCTGAAGCGCCACGCTGAACGCCGACGGCCGAGCGCTGAGCGCGCTGTTCAGGCGCCAGGCCGTCGGTCCGCACAGCGGACCCTACGGATCACCACCGTCCCGTAGGGTCCGCTGCGCGGACCGTCTGCTGCCGACCCGATGATCAAGACCCCGACGCCCCTGATATCCAGCCTCAACTAAGGAGCCGTTACCAGAATTATGGAAAGCATTCCATACCAGGCGCCCATCAATTCCCCGCTCGCACCCACCGGCGTTCGCCGTAATGCCTCGAATACATTCAGCTAAGCTGCTGTTTTAATGAGTGCGTATTGTTACGCACCAACAGCGCGAAAACCTGGCACAGCCGATGCATTATTAGAGACAAGCGACCACATCGGCAGGATGCCAACTCCAAGAGCCTTCAGACTCGTCAGCAGTATCGACGAGCCAGTCGTCTCGCGGCGCGAGGTTCGGTGCGAATGGACACGCGTAGTACCGCCGGACCCGTACAGGTCGCTAACAGCGCACGTCTAGTGCAATTTTTTTCGACGTTCAGAGGTCTACGAAAATGGCAAAAGTCGCCAACTCTACTGATTCCTCCAGCCTGGCCGAAGTTGTTGACCGCATCCTCGACAAGGGCATCGTGATTGATGCGTGGTTGAAGGTCTCCCTGGTCGGTATCGAGCTGCTCGCCGTTGAAGCCCGTGTGGTCATCGCGTCGGTTGAGACCTACCTGAAGTATGCCGAGGCCATCGGCCTCACCGCTCCTGCAGCCGCTCCGGCCTGATCGAGCGTCTCGCGCCTTGGAGGTGTCGCTCCGATGCGTTAAGCATCGATTCCGAGCGACACTTCCCACCGGGTCAGGTGGCAAACCGCGCCGAACCCGGTAATTGGGCCGCGCGGGGACCCGCCTGCTCCGGGGTCGATTCCGCAAACTGATAACAGGAGCAGATAATGGGCCGTTTTACCGAAGATATGGGGCGGCTGCGCGACGAGATCCAATCCGATCGCATCGCCCGCCAAACCCTGATTGCCGATACCCGCCAGGAAGTCAACGACGCCGCGCACGCCTTCATCAGTAACCTGAAGAATAGCGTCGAGTCACTCCAGGCCAACTTCCGCGATGAACATGCGGACATGGCCGAGGCCGCGCGGTCTGACCGCAACGCCTTCCTCGCCCGCCTCGGCGGTGCCGTCGCCGATATCCGCGTCGCGGCCGCCAGCCGTCAAGCGGCCGTCCGGGACATGCTCGCCGAAACCGCCGCGACCTCGCGTGCCGACCGGGAGCAAGCCGCCGCCGCGATTCGCGATGACGTCGCCCAGATGACGGAGAGTTTCCGGCAAGCCCGCGGTGTCATGGCGATGGACGTCAAGGCCGCCGGCCAGTCCTTCGTCTCCGGGATCGTGCACGCCGTGGCCGACATCCAGCAACAGACGCAGCAGTTGGTCGGCGACTTCGCCGGCGAGCGTAGCGCTGCCCGTCAAGCCTGGCGCGGCGCACCCGCGAAGCCGGCGGCCGCGCCGGCACCCGCTGTCAGCCCGAAGGCCGCGGCCAAGCCCGCACCCAAGGCCCAGCACAAGGCCGCTGCACCCAAGGAAGCAATGCCGAAACCGGTGGAGCCGGTGGTTGTCAACGATCCGCCGCCGCCACGGAATGCGGCAGATGAGTTCACTCCCGATCTGTAGTGGGTGATCGCTAGCGACGGATCACGGCGCCGGCTCTCAGGGGTCCGGACACTGGCTGCGCCCCGCGCGCACCCCAGCGGTTGTCCGGACCCGCGGTGGCGGCGCCGCCCTCCGGTGGTCCAGGGAGAGGGCCCCCGGCCGCGGCACCGCGAGGACCAACGGTGACACGGTATCCAACCGTTGCACGGATCCGGAATCGCGGCAACCCGCATGCCCATTCTTTCCTATGATCTCCGTGTCCTCTGTGGTGGAAAGTTCCGGGCTAAGAAGCACACGATCATGTCTATTCAACGCGCCACCCTCACGCACTCCACCAACAGCACCAGCGTCGCCGATTTGCTCGAGCGGGTCCTCGACAAAGGCATCGTCATCGCCGGCGATATCCGCATCAAGCTCGTCGACATCGAGTTGCTCACCATTCAATTGCGCTTGGTGGTGTGCTCGGTGGACAAGGCCCGCGAGATGGGGATCGACTGGTGGTCCGATAACGCCATGTTCACGGGGTTGGCAGCACCCGCGCCGGCCCCGCAGCTGCTCGCCGATGCCCTGCCAGTCAGCATTGAGGACCGCCTGACCCGCATCGAGTCTTTGTTGATCAAGCACGAGGCTGTCGCGTCATCACTCTAACCGAGCGGATCCTGGTGTTCAATTGGGCACTGCTGCGGCGGAGGTATACGCCAACCGTCGCGAACGGGGCGGTTTTGATCATCGATCGGGACGGCCGTGATAAATGCGTACAACCGGCCAGACGGCACTGCCGCAATTCGTAGGGTCCGCTGCGAGGACCAGCATTTCTCGAATTCCTCATGACTACGCATTGCGCTCTACGAGTGGATGTCCGCATGATGCTCCTTTGTGGTGCGACCGGAAGTCTTCGATCAGTGCCTTGTCTGGAGGTTAGCTTCCAGTTCCGATCTGACCGCCTGAACAAATAGCTCTCTGGTCAGCAGAAGAGCCTCACGCAAAATGGCTTCCTTTTCTGCGTCCTCTTGAACCTTTCATTCCAAGAAAGAGCAACAAACCGCCAACTCCGGTCTCGGCGACCCCGCTCGAAAATCTCTTGGCGGCAGCATCAATGTCCTGGAAGGTAATGGCCACATCACAGCGGGTCATTTGGAAAAAATCGTATAGATCCTTCAAACCGTTACCGATTTGATAACCCGCGAAAAAACCGCCGATCACGAGGAGTCCTGCTGCGATTGCTTCAGCAACGGCACCATAACCGATCGCGGCCGGTCGGATCGATGATCAAGACCGGAGGCGACCTGGATATCCGCTTGTCGCGCACAAGATTCGTCTGAGATGATGCGGTGATTGCGCCGAACCTATCGATCGATTGCCACAGGAGGCTGCTTGGAATGCGCTGGATATTGATCGCCATCATCACACTCGTCCCTCTGACCGGCTGCGACAAACCCGCACCCAAGCCGCAGGAACGCCCGCCGGCACCGGTCACGGTGCAGCGCATCGTCCCCCGTGACGTCCCCGTCACCTTCGAGTATGTGGGTCAGACCGAAAGCACGCGGCAGGTGCAGATCCGGGCGCGCGTCGACGGCTTCCTGAACGAACGCGTCTATACCGAGGGCAGTCTGGTCAAGGCCGGGGACGTCATGTTCCGACAGGACCCGAAGCCCTTCCAGGCCTCCCTGGACGCGGCCAAAGGCGCACTTGGTCAACAACTGGCGCGCCTGCAAACAGCCAACGACAACCTCGCCCGGGTCCGGCCCCTCACGGCGCAGAAAGCCCTGAGCCAGAAGGATCTGGATGATGCGACCGGCCAGCAGCAGGCGGCGGCGGCCTCAGTCGAGACGGCCCGGGCCGATGTGCGGCAGGCCGAGCTCAATCTGGGCTACACCACCATCACCACCCCGGTGACCGGGCTGTCGAGCTATGCGCAGGTGCAGGACGGTTCCTACATCTCGTCGGCCAACAGCCTGCTGACTTACGTGGCGCAGGTCGACACCCTCTGGGTCAATTTCAGCGTGTCCGAAAACGACATGCTCCGGTTTCGCGATGAGCAGGCGAGCGGGCGGCTGCGCGTGCCGGAGCAGGACGGCTATGTGATCGAGGTCGTGCTGTCCGACGGCTACATCTTCCCGCAGCAAGGCCGCATCACCTTCGCCAATGCCGACTACAACGTGCAGACCGGCACCTTTCTGCTGCGCGCCACGGTGCCGAATCCGGATGCCAGCCTGCGGCCGGGGCAGTTCGTCCGGGTGCGGATCGAGGGCGCGGTCCGCCCGAACGCGATCCTCATCCCGCAGGAGGCCGTCCTGCAGGGCGCCAAGGGGCATTTCGTGATCGTGCTCGACCAGGAGAACAAGGCGCAGGTCCGCCCGGTGCAGGTCGGTCCCTGGCAGGGGAATAGCTGGTTCATCGACAGTGGACTGGCGGCCGGCGATACCGTGGTGGTGGACGGAGTGGCCAAGATCGTGCCGGGAACGACGGTGAAGATCGTCTCCGAGACCACGCCGGACGTTGCCCCGACGCCACCCCTACCACACCGGCCCATCGGTGTGATCGGCGACCAGAAGAAGTAGTCCCGGAGCCGCCCATGTTCTCCCACTTCTTCATCGACCGACCCATCTTCTCGGCGGTGATCGCCCTGGTCATCACCATCGCGGGCCTGGTGGCGATGGTCCAATTGCCGATCGCCCAATATCCGCAGATCACCCCGATCCAGATCCAGGTGACTGCCAATTATCCAGGTGCCAACGGCACCCTGGTCGCCCAGAATGTCGGCGCGCCCATCGAGCAGCAGATGAACGGCGCCAACAACATGATCTACATGTCGTCCACCAGTTCATCGACCGGCAACTATACGCTGACGGTTTATTTCACCATCGATACGGACCCCGAACTGGCCCAGGTCGACGTGCAGAACCGGGTGAGTCAGGCGATGGCTCAGTTGCCGCAGTCGGTCCAGGCCGAGGGTGTGGACGTCCAGCAAAAGACCTCGACCTTCCTGATGGTGCTGGCGCTCTTCTCACCCGACGGCAGTCTCGACGCGGACAAGATTTCAAACTACGCCAACGTCCAGGTGCTCAGCACCATCAACCGGATCAACGGCGCCAATCAGGCTTCCATATTCGGTGTTCCAGAATACGCCATGCGCATCTGGCTCAAACCCGACCGGATGGCCCAACTCGGCATCACCGCGAATGAGATCGCCGATGTCGTGAAACAGCAGAACCAGCAATTCGCGGTCGGCCGCATCGGGGATACACCCACCCCTTATCCGGTGCCCCAGACCTTTCCGGTCACCACCGGCACCATTACCGAAGCCGCGCAGTTCGACAACATGATCCTGCGCGCCCAGAACCAGGATGCCGCCCTGGTGCGCGTCAAGGATGTGGGTTACGCCCAGCTCGGCGCGCAGAGCTATGTCCTGAATACCGCGTATGAGGGCAAGTCCGCGACCCTGATCGCGATCTATCAGCAACCCGGCGCCAATGCACTCCAGGTCTCCAAAGACGTGCGGGCCACGCTGGCGGAACTATCCAAGAGCTTCCCCCAGGGCCTGGATTACGCGGTCGCGCTGGACACGACCAAGTTCGTCCAGGCCTCCATCGACGAGGTCGTCAAGACCTTCTTCGAGGCTGTCGCCCTCGTGGTGCTGGTGGTCTTCATTTTCCTGCACAGCCTGCGGCTCACCATCATTCCGACGCTGGCCGTACCGGTGTCGATCCTGGGCGCGCTGATCGGCATGCTACTCATCGGCTTCTCGATCAACATGCTGACCCTGTTCGGAATGATCCTGGCCATCGGCCTGGTGGTGGATGACGCCATCGTGGTGGTCGAAAACACCGAGCGCAACATGGTCCAGTTCGGCCTGACACCCAATGCCGCCGCCAAGCGGGCGATGGACGAGGTCAGCGGACCCGTGATCGCGGTGGTGCTGGTATTGAACGCCGTCTTCGTGCCGGTCGCCTTCCTCGGCGGCATCACCGGCGCGCTCTACAAACAATTCGCGGTCACCATCGCCATCTCCGTGGTGTTCTCCGGCATCATCGCGCTGACCCTCTCGCCCGCCCTGGCGGCACTGCTCATCAAGGCCAAGCAGGGCGAGCAGAAAGGCTTCTTCAGATGGTTCGATGACGGTTTCGACCGGTTGACCGGAGGCTATGTCGGCGGCGTCAAATGGATCATGCGCCACTGGGTGCTGGGAATGCTGGTCTTCGGGCTGGTCGTCGCCGCAACGGTCTGGATGTTCCGCACCCTGCCCACCTCCTTCGTACCGCAGGAGGACCAGGGCTATATTTTCGTACCCTATTTCCTCCCGGACTCCGCCAGCCTGAGCCGGACCAGTGCGGTCGGCACCCAGGCGGCAGCCGTGATGCGCGCTCATCCGGCCGTGGACAACGTCTCCCAAGTGGACGGCTACAGTCTGATCGACTCCCAGATGCAGACTAACTTCGGCGTGCTGTTCGTCGCACTGAAGGACTATGAGGAACGCCAATCGCCCGCGCTGTCCGCCGGCGCCGTGATCGCCGACGGCATGCGTGGCTTCTACCCCATCCAGGGCGGCTTGGTGATCCCCGTCAACCCGCCCGCCATCCCCGGACTCGGCGTCACCGCGGGCTTCCAGATTTGGATCGAACAGCAAGGCTCAGGAACCTTCGGACAACTGTCCGATCTGGTCGATGAAATCATCGCCAAAGCCAAGACCCGGCCTGAATTGACGGGGATCAATACGACGGTTCGCGCCAACGGTCAACAGTTACTGGCCGACGTGGACCGGGAAAAGGCTGAAGTCCTGGGTGTCCCCATTCAGGATGTTTATGACACCTTGCAGACCATGTTCGGCTCGCTCTACGTCAGCCAATTCCCCAAGGACTCGCGTCTTTATCAGGTGGTCTTGCAGGCTGAACCGAGCTATCGCATGAGCCCGGAGGATATCGGCAAGTTCTATGTGAAGAACAAGGAGGGCAAGATGATCCCCCTCTCGGCGCTGGTCACCACCAGTTACGTGATCGGCCCGAGCATGGTGACCCGCTTCAACAACTATCCGGCCATCGCCATCAACGGCGGCCCGGCCGCCGGGGTCTCCTCCGGCGCCGCCCTGGCGGCCATGGCCGAGGTGGTCGGCGAGGTGCTGCCCGCGGGCTACGGCTACGAGTGGGCCGGTGAAGCGCGCGAAGAAGTCAGTTCCGGTTCGACCTCGGCCATCGCCTTCGTCTTTGGTCTGATCTTTGTCTTCCTGATCCTCTCCGCACAGTACGAAAGCTGGTCATTGCCGGTCGGGGTCATGATGGCGGTGCCCTTCGCGGTCCTGGGCGCCCTGGTCGCCATCGCCCTGCGTGGTCAGGACAACGATCTTTACTTCCAGATCGGACTGCTGACCCTGGTCGGACTGGCCGCCAAGAACGCCATCCTGATCGTCGAGTTCGCGGTGGAACTGAACCGCAAGGAAGGCAAGTCGTTCTTCGACGCGGCAACCGAGGCGGCGCGGCTGCGGTTGCGGCCCATCATCATGACCTCCTTCGCCTTCGTACTCGGCACCCTGCCGCTCGCCATTGCCACCGGGGCCTCGGCCAACAGCCGCCACTCCATCGGCACCGGCGTCGTCGGCGGCACCCTGGCCGCCACCCTGATCGCCATCTTCTTCATCCCGATGTTCTATTGGCTGCTGTCGACCGCCGGCAGCCGGCTGTTCGGCAGCGCCAAGGGCGGCACCCCGGCAGCACCGGACGCGGATCGGCTGATCGAGAGCGGCGGAGCACCCGCCCCCCAGACACCCCAGGCACGGCGCGAGGATGTCTGACATGCGCCGCCTGATCGTCTGTGTCATCGCGGCCCTGATCGCCGCCCTGGTCGTCGGCTGCATGGTCGGACCCGACTATACCCGCCCGCCGGTCGATACCCCGGACGCCTACCGCTTCGCGTTCAGCGACGCCCAGGATACGGCCAACACCCGCTGGTGGCGCCAGTTCCGTGACCCGGTGCTGGACGATCTGATCCTCATCGCCCTGGCCAACAACTGGAGCGCCAAGATCGCCGCGGCCAACGTCGAGGCCGCCGCCGCCGTGCTGACTCAGGCGCGGGCGCCGCTGTTCCCCCAGGTGAATTACAGCGGCGAAGGGATACGGGAGCGGGTCTCCGAGGCGACCGCCACCCCGGTTCCGAGCGGGATCGCCAACCCCCAGAACAACTTTACCGTGCTGGCGGGGGCCTCCTGGGAGATCGACCTGTGGGGCCGCATCCGCCGCCAGACCGAGGCCGCGCGCGCCGAGCTGCTGGCCACCGAGGAGGCCCGGCGCGGCGTCGTCCTGTCGCTGGTCGGCACCCTGGCGAGCAGCTACATCCAACTGCTTGGCTTGGACGAGCAACTGGCCACCGCGAAACGCACCCAGGTCGCCTATGCGGAGTCCCTGCGCCTGTTCGAACTCCAGTTCAAGTACGGCCAGGTCTCCGAAATGGAGGTCGCCCAGGCCAGGTCCCAATACGAGACCGCCAGCGCGCAAATCCCGGTCATCGAACAGCAGATCGCGCAACTCGAAAATGGCATCTCGATCCTGCTGGGACGCAATCCCGGACCCATCCAACGCGGTCTGACGGTCGCGACCATGGGCCGGCCCGCGGTGCCGTCCGGAGTCCCGTCCCAACTCCTGGAGCGGCGCCCCGACATCCTCCAGGCCGAACAACAACTGATCGCCGCCAATGCTCAGATCGGGGCGGCCAAGGCCCTGTATTTTCCAAGCATCTCGCTCACCGCGGCGCTGGGCGGGTCCAGTTCGGAGCTGTCCGATCTGTTCAGCGGCCCGGCCAACACCTGGAATTTCGCAGGCTCGGTGATCGGCCCCCTCTTCACCGCCGGATCGGTCAGCGGCCAGGTGGCCCAGGCCCAAGCCCAGCAACGGGCGACAGCAGAGAACTATCAACAGGTCATCCAAACCGCCTTTGCCGATGTCTCCAATGCATTGATCGCGCGCCGGAAGCTCGGTGAGCAAGTCGGAGCGCAAACGCGACTGGTGCAGGCCCTGCGCGACTATTCCCGACTCGCCCGCATTCAATTCGACGGCGGCTATGTCCCTTACTCCACGGTCCTCCAGGCCGAGCAGCAACTCTTTCCGGCGGAATTGAATCTGGCCGCCACCCGCGCCGCCGACCTGTCGGCCCTGGTCAGTGTCTACCAGGCCATGGGCGGCGGCTGGGTCGACGAGGCGGCGCGCACCGCGCCGGCTCCGGTTAGAGGCAAAGGGCCATTTGCACCGGCGCTGCCGGAGGCGCCGGGGAGCGTGGGACAATAAGCCTGTTCCGAGACAGCAGCGGCGATGATTTATTCCTCCACTGTCTATGGATTGCACGGTCTGGCGAGGCGATTGCCGGAAATCGCCTAAGGCCGCGATCCGTCAGGTCGGCTGTGCGGACGGTCTGCTACCGGCTGGGACGATACACAAGACTGAGCCTTCATCGGCAAAACGTGAACCCCATCACAGTTTGCAGATCAGTTCTAACTATACTTTAGTCTGTCTGTCGCTGGCGGCGCCCCTAAAGAGGCAGGTAAGTCTTGGTGCTTGACATCGCGACCGTGCCTGACCCTGCCAGCCGCCTAACACGGCCCCGGCAACTTCGGCTGCGGGCCGTGTGGCGATCCCTGATATGCGGTGATGGGTGGGGTCGCACAGAAACGTTTGGCGGGTCGCCACGGAGAATCCCGTATTTGCCTTTGACCTCAAGGTCGCCTTCAAAATCAAGCGACTCCAGATTCTGACGCTCACGATCGGTGAGGGGGACAGGGGCATCGCAAGAACCAGAACAGATGAGGAAGATTTCTATTTTATAACGTATTCTTCACAAACGATATGAGGTCTTTAATTTTTCGGTATTAGGGCAATCTAAGTTCTTAACGTACTAGTCCAATCCAGAACAGGTTAGGCGCTGAAACTAAGGAGCCATTGTCGTGCGAATCGTCCCTGCTATTCTTGCCCTGCTTCTTGCGCAGGAAAGTTTTGCCTCTTGCTACAACATTATCGATGCCACTCATTCTTGCCGCTATCCGCAGGGGGATGACTGGTGCAAATCGAAGAATCGTCCTCCTTATGCTTATAAAGATAAGGACTGTCATCAATCTCATCCACGCGATGATGCGCGTCTATCCGATCAGGCTGCACCGCCAGAGCCTACTGGAGCAAATTGGCCTGATGTATGCTCAGAATTAGAGAGTAATCACTACGCTACTTTTTCGGATCTTGGCCCTGGAAAACGAAATCGGGGTTACGTCTGTTTCGTAGTAAGAGATAACCCTAAGCTTCAAGGAGTGCTAACGCTAAAGCACATCAGCGGAGTTGGAGATTGGAATTTGCTCATTGGCACTCATTTTGATACCGAAAAAAGAATAATGAGTGGTGACATTGGTTACAGCAATAACTCAGGAACAACTAACGAACTTGCATGGCTTCCAAGCCAGAACACTTATTTTCTTGTTGTTGCATACCCTACAAGCGACACTCCTTCAGATGGGTGTTTAATATATCATCAATTCGATACATCGGAGATTCTAGGTCAGGCTGTCGTGATGGCCACTGCTCAATGGGCACTAGTACAACTCTTGTCTCCAGACAATGCAAGCCAAGAATACTCAAACAACGCGGGTCGAGTAGTTGCGGCAGGATTATCTTCATTGAATAGAAATAATCTTGCTTTGGTCGGTTATGACATGGCGCTTAACGAAGTAAGCACGCAACTCGCCAACACGTTCGGCGGCGGCTCCTGGATGTTTACCGCTGGCACCAACTATTTCGGGGGGTATTTGGAGCAATCTGGAAAATACCTCTTTAATCCTAGTGTACGCTGCGGAAATTGAGTTCCGGGTGAATTCTTGGGAAAGTTTACTTAATTTAATTCACGCCGCTATGAGCGAAAACCTCACCTTCGGCTCAAAAATGCGGCCTTGATCATCAACCCGGCCACCGCGCGATCGGCACGGTCGTCTACAGGTCAGGGTGTTACCATAGGGTACGCTGTGCGGACAGTCCGCGGCCGTCCGAAACGATGCTCAAGGCAAAAAATACTGATATATCATAATCTTTTTTATAAGGCTACCGACAACCAACATCCCTTCAGAAGAGATAACATAGAATGCGCGCGATCTTTGACTGCGAGACCACGTATGAGGGAAAAATCGACGAAGTAGTCGAGAAATGCCATTGGCTCCCCTCGAAAGGGGTTGAGAAAGAGTATCTCGACAAGAAAAGAGACGAAGTTATTGCTTCACTTCCCCAAGAAGTTCAGGAGCGTGTCCGAAGTACAGTTGAATGCGTGATTTTTGACCGCACCACAGAAACCTGGGGTACCGTTACCGTTGAAACAACCGGCATCCTGACATTTCGCCTGAAAAACCCAGACGCGGATAAGCTGAGAAGAGCAACAGAACGACTTGTCGAAGAAATCGACAATTATTCGGTCGTCCATGGTAATCATCTAAAGCTCCCTGAACATGTTCAAATACTCCAAGCAAACGTTACTCATTTGGCTTTCAATGGGACTATTGTCCTCTTCCGAAAAGGAACGTTTCGCTTTGCCCTTAAGGAGAAGCAAACGGAGGTTCGAATCGTTCAGTTCGCCCTGGCGATTCTTTTCCTGCTATTAGTTGCCACTTTTCCGTATGTAAAGAAAACTGTCGCCGAAGTTTTTAGCAATTTGTCACAAGTGAACGGACCGCTTTTTGCCGAATGGGTTTTCGGAAATCTCGACAGGTTGACTACGAGCATGCTGACTACTATCGTTGTAGCTGCGCTCGGTATTGCGTTTTATTATTCTTCTTTACGGCAGCAAGTCCGCAATAGAAGTGGCAAAGCCACAAAAATTAACTGGAATGAGTAGCTATAGTAACGATCCCCCACAAGAACTCCGGGGTTACACAAGAGCTACGGGGTCAGATCTCCGGGGTCAGGTCTTGCAATCACACATATGTGACTGCAGAACCTGACCCCAGTTCTCGCACTGGTGGAGTCATCGCGAAGTCAGTAAACACGAGGATTTTCTATGAGCAAGCGAAAGGAAGATCCAAACTGGAATCCGCGTCTGCGTAACCAGGGAAACCCGCATGCACGTGTCGATACCCGCCCAGCGATCGGGCGGAACAATGTCATGCCGATGCAGGGAATATTGGTTCCTTCCCCCAAATTCGTCGGTGCCAGATATCGTCTGGGCACTGCGGCAAGACCCACCTCGATTGTCTTTGATAACGGATTCCTCGACAAATTCCCCCCAAGAAAACCGACGGCTGCCGACTATGTCGCGCTGACTAAATGGAAGGCGATCCTCAGCGGCGCCGAGTCTTTACGGCCGGATTGGCAAGATGCCTGCCAGGCGTATCGGCACTTTCTCGAAGGCATGGGACTTCCGCGTGCCTTTCCGTATGAGTCGTATATCATGAACGACAAGTCGGGAGAAACCACGCTCGCTAACGCGATGCTCGACATCCAAGACGGTGCCGAAGTCATTTGGGATGATGAACGGGCTGACCTGTAGACCGGTCACCAGCAGTTGGTCCTTCGCGGCGCAGAAGGTCGCGTTGTGTCCACTCAGCAGGGCATCGACCTGGCCAACGGAGATGTCCACCCCCCACTCGCCCAGTTGCTCGTGCAGCAGCGGCTGCGTGACCTGGCAATGGTGGTGCTGGTAGAGGATGAACTCCCGCAGGCGGGGACCGAAATGGCTGCCGTTGAGCGTGGCGGGCAGTTCGCCGCACACCCACTGCCCCGCCGGGGTCTGCCACACCTCCAGTCGATAGCGGGTGTTGAAGGATTCGATCTTGAGGTCTTGGACCACGAAATCGCGATAGCCCTTAAACCGCGATCCCGCCGGCAGCGGCTGTGCGGGAGGAACCGGGATCTCCTGGTGGATCGTCAACTGCTGGGTCTTGCTACGCTTGTTCGAGCCGGGGCGTTTCTTCGGGGGACCTTCACCGGCGGCGCCGGCCTCCCCGTCCTCTGGCGGCGGCGCGTCGGGCGTCGTCTCCTCTTCCATCCCACTGGGTTTGAAGGTCGGCTTGCGCTTCTCGCCCTTGAGCACTGCGATCTCGTCGCGCAACTGCTGAATCGTTTCCGCCTGCCGCTGATTTTCCTGCGCCAGCGCTTCGATCAGCACCACCAGCCGCTCGACCAACGGAGTGCGCTCCGCGTCGGGGATCTCGGGCAGGTGGATCGGGCTGGGCATGTCAAGGTACGGCGGAAAGGTGAGGGTTAATCTCGATGCGATACGTTAACTGATCTCGTCAGCGTACTGATGGATACGCGAGTGGCGGGCTCCGCCGACTCCCGGCACCAGGGCTGCGCGGCGCTCTCGGCAATCCGTCGGAAGCGGCGTGGACCGCAGACAACGAGGGTCTTGTCCAACACGATACGCGGCGGCCGGGCCGCGCCCGCGGTCGCCGCCAACGGCGCCTCGTCGACCGCCACGCGCAGCCGCACCGGCCAGCGGGGGTGCGGGAGACCCTCGGGGCTGTAGGCGTGTCCGTTGATGATGACATCGCAGCGGGACTTGTAGGGGGCGAGGTCGCTTTCACACAAGGTGCTGAAGCGGCCTTCCGCGCCGCAGAAGCGATCGGCAGGACCAACGGCGGCGGGTCGTCGTCGATAACCTCGAGCAGGTGCGCACCGCGGGACGGCGCGGTGCCGGGTGCAAGTCGATAGGCGACGCGCGTGGCGACGACACGGTGCTCGGCGCCGGCGAGGTCGAGCGCACCGAAGCACAACGCATTGAAGGGCGTGAGGTTGCGAAATTCCATGGAGGGTATGGATTCGCCGTGGGGTTGGCTGCGGGCGGATGAACAACGGGTCGGCGCGCCGCGGCTCAGTTCAGGTCGATGACCTTGCCATCGATGGTCACCCCATCCGCGCCGCTGACCTGGATCTTGTTGCCGGTCAGAGTGATGATGCCGTCGCGCTTCATCACCAGGGAACTGTCGCCGACGACGATCTCCAGCTCGTCGCCGACGGTGATGAAGAACTTCTTAGGTGATTGCCGGAAATCGCCTTAGTTCACCCCGGCCTCCTCGCCGTCGACCACACAAAAGAACTGGCAGCGGATGCCGTCGATCTCGATCTGATCCCCGTGGGCGAGTTGCACCGTGTCATCGCCCCGTAGGGCGCGCTGACCCACGTGGACGCGGTTGGCCTCCCCGATGCGGCTGAGGATGTAGTGCGTGTCGCGATGGGCGATGATGACCTCGGGACCGCCGATACTCTTCAGGCGGGTGACCGCTCGCCGGATCGGGATCACCTGCCCGAGGTGCGGTCCGCTTTGGACCTGCAGATAGGCCGGCAGCAGGTCCGGCACTTCCGACGAATCTTCGCGCTGCGCGGTCGGCCTGGCCGGCAGCGCCAATTGCGGTGCGTCCTCATCGGTCAGCGAGATGCTCAAGGTGTGCTTGCCGACCAGAATCAAATCGCCGTCCTCCAGCAACGTGTAATCGACTCGGGTGCCGTTGCGAAATACGGGGTGCGCCGCGTCCAGCGCGGTCAAGGTCAGGCTTTCCGCGGCCTGTTCAATCCGCGCATGCCGGGGGGCGACGGCCAGACTGTCGATGCACACCGCGCAGTCAGGATCACGCCCGATGATGGAGGACGACCCTTCCAAGCGGTAAACCGCAAGCAGACGACCCTTGAACGTCAGGGTAAGTTTGGCCATGCGGTTTCCTGCACGAGTGGATGAGCGACGTTGCCGACGGATGCGTGCAACCCAGGGATCCTGCGCTGCGGGGCGGGAAGTATAAAGCAACAGCGCGGCCGCGATATCCGCAACGCAGGGCCGGCAGCAATTCCAAATTTGAGGGCCTCGTGCGACTCCTGGTGGATGCGGCGCGCGCAACCGACGTGCCGCGTCCCGAACCTTCTGCGGCGCGCCTGCTCCACCACAGCAGCGCCGGCTTGGTCAGGGGCGCCCAGGCTGACGCCTTGGACTCCAGCGGCCCCCCGCCTTACCCCTGCCGCCATCCCTTGCGGGTCGCGCGGGGCGGGACTTTGACGGTCTTGACGGCGTTTTCCGTGGTCTGCACGATCTCAAGCGGGTGACCATGCAGCTTGAGGCTGGTGCCGGATTCCGGGATCGTTTCCAGGTAGTCCAGGACCAACCCATTGAGTGTCTTGGGGCCATCGGTCGGCAACTCCCAGCGTAAGGCGCGGTTGAGGTCGCGCACGCCGATGCCGCAGTCCACCAGGATGCTGCCGTCCGCGGTCCGATGGATTTCCGGGATGCTGTCCGAGGGATCGGTGGTAAATTCGCCGACGATCTCCTCCAGCAGGTCCACCAAGGTGATCAGGCCCATGAAGTCGCCGTATTCGTCGACAACCAGTGCGATCCGCTGTTTCTCGCGCTGAAAGTTCAGGAGTTGCTGGTAGAGTGGCGTTCCCTCGGGAACGAAATAGGGCGGTCGGGCGATGGCGCGCAGGTGCTCCTTGCCGAGTCCCTGATCGAGCATGGCATGCAGCGCATGACGTGCGTGCACGACTCCGATCACATTATCGATACCGCCGTCGAACAGCGGCAGGCGGGTGTAGCCGGCGTTGCGGATGGCCTGGCTGATCTCGTCCGCCGAGTCCTGGATATCGATGCCTTCGACCTCGTTGCGGGGGATCATGATGTCCTCCACGGTGGCGTGTTCCAGGTCAAGGATGGCGAGCAGCATGGAGCGGCTGCGTTCCGGGATCATGGCGCCGGCCTCGGTGACGACGGTGCGCAGTTCCTCCCGGCTCAAGGCCGTGCCGGGTCCGGATGACAGGGGCACGCCGATCATGCGCAACAGGCCGTTGGCGATCAGATTGACCAGCCAGACCAGGGGATACAGCAGCTTGAGCAAGGGGCCGTAAACATAGGCGGCCGGGTAGGCGAGGCGCTCCGGGTCCAGGGTGGCCAGCGTCTTGGGAGTGACCTCGCCGAAGATCAGGATCAGAAAGGTCAGAAGCCCGGCGGCGATGCCGATGGCCGCCTCGCCGCCGAGCCGCAGGGCGATGACCGTACCGATCGATGAGGCCAGGATGTTGACGAAGTTGTTGCCGAGCAGGATCACACCGATCAGTCGGTCCGGCCGTTCCAGCAAGGTCCGGGCGAGACGGGCACCGCGATGACCCTGCTCGGCCCGGTGACGCAGCCGGTAGCGGTTGATGGTCAGCAGCGCCGTCTCGGAGCCCGAGAAGAAGGCGGAGAGCAGGATCAGAAACAGCAGCAGGAGTAAGAGTCCGGTCAGTGGGATGTCGTTCACGATCGGCCGCCGAAGGACTCGGTTTGATAGCGAGAGACCTTCAGCGTCTCACTCCAATGGTTGGCCGGGAGCCCGGCCTTGCGTTTGAGTTCGTTCAGGAACTGCCGCGGCTCGGGCAGTGACTCCCAGACCGCCGGCAGGAAGGTTCCGCGCGCCCAGCCGTCTTCCAGAATCAACCCATCGACGGCGGGGCGCAGTTGGCGCAGGAGATCCGATTCGTCCTGGAAGGTCATCGGCTCGGGCGGCGTCAGCACCGAGCAGTCCAGTTCCAGATCCTCCAGTTCCCAGGGCTCCAGCCGTCCGAACCTGGGGTCGCGGAAGGCCGCGGCGAAGGCATTGTCGGCGACGTCCAGGACCAGCGGCTGGCGGGCCTCCAGATGACCGATGCAGCCGCGCAAGACCCCGCGGCGATGCAGCGTGACAAAGGCGGCACGGGGTGCGCGCAGAAGGTCCGGATACCTATCAAGGTCCGGCTGCAAGGGCGCGCCGACGGCGAGGCCCTGGCGGATCGACTCCCAGGCGACCTCGAGCAGCAGTCGGCGCGCGGCCGCATCCAGGGTGTACGCTTCAGAAGAGGGCATAGGCACCGTACCCGACCACTTGGTCACGAGGTCCGGCCGTGTCGCCGGAGTTACGCAGGTCCAGGGTACGCACCGACAACCCGTGGCCGCGCGCCGCGAGCAGGAGCCCGGCCACCGGGGTGGCGCCACAGGCACCGTCATGGTGCAGCGCCTCGGGTGCGAGCCGCTCGATGGCGCTGGTGGTGGCTCGGTCGGCCCGTTGCGCGCTGGTATAGTCCAGATAGTGACTCAAGTCGGAGCTGACGACGATCAGGGTCTCACCCCCGCCCCAGATCCGCTCCAGAAGCTGTGCCACCGCCGCGGGCGCCACCGCGCCCACGATCAGCGGAACGAGCCGAAAATCAGCGAGCAGGGTCTGGAGGAAAGGCAACTGCACCTCCAGGCAATGTTCGCCGTCGAACGCCGCATCCAGCGGCTCGACCTGCGGCAGGTTCGCGAGGTCCTCGAGCGCCGCGTGGTCCAACTCGACCGCGCCCAGCGGGGTGAGCAGGCGCTCCGCCGTCGGATAGGCGATGCCGCGAAACGGCAGCCGGTGGGCCGGACCGAGCAGCACCACCCGGCTGATGCGGGCGGCGATCGGGGCGAGCTGGGCATAAGCCGAGGCGGCGATCGGCCCGGAGTACGGATATCCCGCGTGGGGCGCGATCAGCGCCTTGGGATGGGTCTGCGCAGTCGGCGCGACGGCCGCCAGCAAGGCGTCGACCTGACGGCGCAGCGTCATGGGATCGGCCGGGTAGAAGCGCCCGGCCACGGCCGGTTGACGATCGATCATCATATGCAACCCCCTTTTTACAGGCCCGTCGATGTGGGCCGACTACTATTAAGTGTAGTGAAAGTGCCGCCGCGGGGCGAGCCGGCCCCCGACCACCCGCAACGCGCGTTTGGCAGATCGACCGGCTCACGCGTTCGCGCCGTCATCGCCGACAGTGTCAGGAGTTCCAACCCATGTCCAAGCATCCTACCCAATTCTGGCACGCGCTCCCGGACGGCCGGGTGCAGTGCGACGTCTGTCCGCGGGCCTGCCAACTGCACGAGGGCCAGCAAGGTTTCTGCTTCATGCGCGGCTGCCGCGACGGCGCCCTGGTCCTGGACGGCTACGGACGTTCCAGCGGCTTCTGCGTCGACCCCATCGAGAAGAAGCCGCTCAACCACTTCCTGCCCGGTACACCGGTACTTTCCTTCGGCACCGCCGGGTGCAATCTGGCCTGTCGCTTCTGTCAGAACTGGGACATGAGCAAGTCACGGCAGCAGGACACCCTGGCCGCGACAGCGACCCCGGAGGCCATCGCCCGACGCGCGGCGCAACTCGGCTGCCGTAGCGTCGCCTACACCTACAATGACCCGGTCATCTTCCTGGAGTATGCGGTGGATACCGCGGCCGCCTGCCGCGCACTCGGCATCCGTAACGTGGCGGTCACCGCGGGCTATGTGAATCCGGGCGCCCGCGAGGTGTTTTTCGCCGCGATGGATGCGGCCAACGTGGATCTGAAGGCCTTCACCGAGGACTTCTATCACCGGGTCTGCGGCGCGCATCTGGCGCCGGTGCTGGACACCCTGCGCTACCTGCGCCACGAGACCCGGGTCTGGCTCGAACTGACCACGCTGCTGATCCCGGGCTATAACGACAGCGACCAGGAACTGGACGCCATGACCTGCTGGGTGGTGGACAACCTCGGGGTGGACGTACCGATGCATTTCACCGCCTACCACCCCGACTGGAAGCTGCGCGATGCCCCGCCGACCCCGCCCGCGACCCTGCGCCATGCCTGCGAGATCGCACGGCGTAACGGCGTGCGTTACGCCTATACCGGCAACGTCCACGACAGCGCCGGCGACAGCACCTGGTGCCGCCACTGCGGCGCCCTGCTGATCGAACGGGATTGGTACCAGCTCGGCGCCTGGGGCCTCGACGACCAGGGCCGCTGCCGTTCCTGCGGCACGCCGCTGCCCGGCGTCTTCGAGGCCCGGCCGGGCACCTGGGGGCCGCGCCGCCTGCCGGTGGCCTTCGGGGCGATCTGACCGGCGTCGGCGTCCGATCCATGCCCTCGAACGCCAGGCTGAGCGCTGATGGCGCGTTCAAGGAGGATCGGCCCACCCCGCGCGCCCGTGCTAGGCTTAGGCAATCGGCTCAGTCCCAGGCAACACCAAGCAAGGCCCATCGCTATGTGCCCAACCGCCGCGACCCTGCATGCACCGGCGCACCAGCCCCCCGTGGTCGCCCGCGCGCCCGCGGGCGCACCCCAGCCGTCCGGCGAGCCCCGCTCCGCGGACGGCCTGCGGGTCTCGGAAGAGACTTACTGGAAGGAGTATTACCTGGAGTCGGACATCCATTACGAGTGGAATAACGGTCGGCTGGAGGAAAAGCCGGTGTCGGACTATGAAACCTATCTGGTTTACGCCTGGTTCGCCCGGCTGATGCAGCACTTTCTGGACACGCGCCCCATCGCCCGGATGGTCGCCCTGGAGATGGGCTTCCGGCTGCCGCTGCCGACCGGGACCGTGATCCGCAAGCCCGACTTAGGTGTCGTGTGCAATGCCAACCCCCAACCGCTGCGGCCCTTGGATGCCTCCTACCACGGCGTCTTCGACCTGTGCATCGAGGCCCTGTCGGACTTGGAGCGCCGCGCTATCGAGCGCGACACGGTCACGAAGAAGGCCGAATACGCGGCCGGGGGCGTACCCGAGTATTACATTCTGCATCGGGAACCCGAGCGCCAGGCGTTCTTCACCCGCACGGCCGCCGGGCTCTATGTGCCGATCGCGGCGGAGGATGGCGTGATCCGCTCGCGCGTCCTGCCGGGCCTGCAATTCCGACGGACCGACCTGAGCGCGCAACCCGCACCCAAGGCGATGTACCTGGACCCGGTGTATGCCGACTTCGTGCTCCCGGAGTGGCGGGAAACCGAATTGCGCGCCGCGGCGCAGACGCGGGCCACACAGGCTGCTGAAGCGCGCGCCGAAGAGCAAACGCGGGCCAGACAGGCTGCTGAGGCGCGTGCCGAGGCGCAGACGCGGGCCAGACAGGCTGCCCAAGCGCATGCCGAGGCGCAGACGCGGGCCAGACAGGCTGCTGAGCAGCGCGCCGAGGCCGAAGCGCAGGCGCGGCGGCAACTCGAACAAGAACTGGCCGATCTGCGGGCAGAGTACGCGGATCGACGGACCGAACCCTGACGCAAGGTTCCGAACGTGATCGCCATGCCGCCCCGGATCCCGCTTCTTAGTCCCACACGCCGCATCCCGGTGCTGCTGTCGCTGCTCATCGGCACCGGGACCGGCCGGTCCATGCTTCCGGCCAGGGCTGACCCCGGCGCGCCTGATGTGGTGTCGGCAGCTTGGCCGACGACGCTCTACAACCCCAAACCGCTGCCTGATGACGTGATCGTGCCGCTGCCGTGCGGGGGAGCGCTCGCCTTCCGGCCGGTGGCGACACCGGCCGACAGCACCCGCACCGCGTTGGTCGGCGCCTTCACGCTCGCGGACGGGACAGCGGGGCAGCACCTGCTGGTCGGCAAGTACGAGGTCACGACGCTGCAATATCTGACGGTCAGGGCGCAGGCGGCGGGCGAGACCTGTGCGCCGACACCGGCACTGACCGGGGCGGCGGCGGTGACCGCGCAGGTCGGCGTGAGTCGGATCGACGCGATCAATTTTGCCGCGCAACTGTCGCGCTGGCTGGCCGCCAATGCCGAGCGGATTCCGCCGTGCGCCGCTGCTGCGACGGCGTGCCTGCCGCGAGTCGACGGCAAGCCGGCCTTCGTCAGGCTGCCGCTGGACCTGGAATGGGAGTACGCGGCACGCGGCGGTGCCCTGGTCTCCGCGGAGGTCTTTGCGCGATCCCGCTATCCCATGCCGGAGGGACTCGACCGTCACGCCTGGTATAACCGCAACGCGGATGGAACGATCGCACCCATCGGACTGCGCTTGCCCAATCCCCTGGGGCTGCACGACCTGTACGGCAATGCCTGGGAATGCATGAACGACCCCTATCGTTCCGAGCAGTTTCCCGGCCAGGTCGGCGGCGATGTGCTGCGCGGCGGGGGCATCCACAGCACCGCCGAGGATCTGCGGGCGGATCGGCAGGTGGAGGTGCAGCCCTATGATGCCGCGGGCGATGTGCGGACGGCGGATACCGGTTTTCGGGTGGTGCTGGCGGCGCCGGTGGTGACTTCGATGGCGAAGCGTCCGGTGCCGGCGGCAGTCGACGGGGCGGCGGATGCGCCGGATACGCGCGGTGCAACAGCCACGGATACTGCACCGCCGACAGCAGCCGTTGCCGCGGCTGGGCGGCTGCGGGTCTATGTGGACCTGGACTCCTCTGCATTCATTCACGTCGACGGCGAAATCAAAGGATTGGCCTCCGGCGGCCGCCCAGTGGAGGTGAGCGATCTGTCGCTTGGTCCTCATCTGATCGAAGTGCGGGCCAGGGGCTACCCGAATGCCGAGGAGTGGGTCCAGGTGACCGGGGACACACCGGTCGAGGTCCGCATGTCCCTGGAGCCGACGCCCGAACGGGCCGAGGAGATTCTGAGGCTGAACCAGACTGAGCGGCAGTTGATCGTGGATCAGCTTGGCGAACTCGGTTATCTCTGCCGCTTGAACCAAGGCAAGTTTGGAGCGGACTTTCGCCGCATCCTGAAAGCCTTTCAACGCGATCACCGACTCCCGGCAACCGGCTACCTGACGGCCGCGACGCGCACGCTGATCGAGCGGCAAGCCGCCGCGCGCCGGCAGCAACAGCAGGCGGCCGGAGCAGGTGTCACCCCGCCATTCTCCGGCCGCGATCTTCAGGTCCCCGAGCGTCAATCCGGCGGCGGGATGAATTGGACAGACACGGTGCTGCCGTGATGCCTATTCAACGGGCACGCTTATTGGGGCCAGAACTCCTCATCAAGCAGTTGCGCGATGCTGAAGGGGCAGGTCTCCGGAAAGGTCTGGAGCGGCAAGCCGGTTTCACGCATGGCGTTCTTGCGGACATTGCCGTAGCGGGCGGCGATCAGTTCGGAGAGGCGCGGCCGCAGACTTGGGCTGTCCTGGAGTCGACGGTCGATTTCGTCGCGGGCATTGTCGATCGACTGTTGCCAACGCGGGCCACGCAATGATGGCTGGTAGTGCCATTTGAGCAAGTGCAGGATCAGCACGCCCAGATAGCTTTCGATGGCGCGTCGTTCGCTCTTGCCCATGTCTTCCAATTCCTCGGCGATATGCTCCACGTCGATCTCGCTCAGACGGCCTTGACGCAGCAACTGGGCGTTGCCGGTCAGCCAGGCATAGAGGTCTTGTTCGTACTCGGCTGGGGGCGCTGCAGGCCGCATTGGCAATCTCCGGAATCGGTGAAACCGTGATGTTCTGAATTCTACACGTCGTACACCAAACCCAAGGTACGCTAGCAGCCTGTCGGACTTAGCCCCTAGGATTAGGGTATGAGTCAACATAAAGGC